>ENA-UONW01001382-UONW01001382.1-human-gut-metagenome-genome-assembly--contig:-CS52-NODE-1382-length-29555-cov-9.104407_pt1 | contig 29555 bp, 23 predicted proteins | sample MGYA00242463_ERZ724010 | MGnify/ENA metagenome assembly ERZ724010 | reverse complement strand
AGTTGTTGTACATCACGAACAGCCGCTTGATGATTTCCGTCAGTTCGCCGTGCAGGATTTCGCTCTTCATGCCGCGGGCACGCAGCCACGACGATATTTCGAGGGCGGCAGCCAGCGAATTCTGCATGCCGTCGGCCAGCAGGATGGCAGGGCGGGGCAATTGTTCGAAGTGCTGGATGACCAGCCGTTCCACCCCACCGGTAGCAATGAACAGGACGCTGAAGTCGTCGGGGGTGAGGCGGCCCATCTGCTGGTAATCGACAAGATTAACGGTGAAATATTTTTCCAGTTCGGCCAGAATGGTTTCGTGCGAACTGCGTACGGAAGCCTGCTTGTGGAGCAGCGAGGCAAATGTTATGAGATTGATGACCATGGTATGATAATTGACGTTTTTGTATATCCAAAGGTAAGAGTTTCTTTCCACATAGCATAACGTTTTTAATATAGATAAGGTTTTTAAAGTTTTTATGCCATGCGTTCCTGTGGTATCAAATAAATCGCTACATTTGCAGTTTCTAAATGATTGGAATGAAAGTATCAGCAGATGCAAACCTCTAAACTGTAAAAAAGGATCAAGACCCATGCCGAAAATATCCATCCGGGGGACAGAGATGCCTGCATCCCCCATCCGCAAGCTGGCTCCGCTGGCCGATGCCGCCAAGCAAAGGGGCATACATGTGTTTCACCTGAACATCGGACAGCCCGACCTGCCCACGCCGCAGGTGGCCATTGACGCTATCCGTAACATCGACCGCAAGGTGCTGGAGTACAGTCCCAGTGCGGGCTACCGCAGCTATCGCGAGAAATTGGTGGGCTACTACGAGAAGTATAACATCCACCTGACGGCGGATGACATCATCGTGACTTCGGGCGGATCGGAGGCGGTGCTCTTCTCTTTCATGGCCTGCCTGAACCCGGGCGACGAAATCATTGTGCCCGAACCGGCCTATGCCAACTACATGGCCTTTGCCATCTCAGCCGGTGCCAAGATACGCACCATCGCCACGACCATCGAGGAAGGTTTCTCGCTGCCCAAGGTAGAGAAGTTCGAGGAACTTATCAACGAGCGCACGCGGGCCATCCTCATCTGCAATCCCAACAACCCGACGGGGTATCTCTATACCCGCCGCGAAATGAACCAGATACGCGACCTGGTGAAGAAGTACGACCTCTTCCTCTTCTCGGACGAGGTGTACCGCGAGTTCATCTATACCGGTTCGCCCTATATCTCGGCCTGCCATTTGGAGGGTATCGAGCAGAACGTGGTGCTCATCGACTCCGTGTCCAAGCGTTATTCGGAGTGCGGCATCCGCATCGGAGCGCTGATTACGAAGAACAAGGAAATCCGCGACGCCGTGATGAAGTTCTGTCAGGCCCGCCTGAGTCCTCCCTTGATCGGGCAGATTGCTGCCGAGGCCTCGCTCGACGCGGACGAGGACTATCTGCGCGACACGTACGACGAGTATGTGGAGCGGCGCAAGTGCCTCATCGACGGGCTGAACCGCATCCCTGGTGTCTATTCGCCCATCCCGATGGGAGCTTTCTACACCGTGGCCAAGCTGCCGGTGGACGATTCCGACAAGTTCTGTGCCTGGTGTCTGTCCGACTTCGAGTATGAGGGGCAGACGGTGTTCATGGCGCCCGCCTCGGGTTTCTACACCACGCCTGGTGCCGGACGCAACGAGGTGCGTATCGCCTACGTGCTGAAGAAGGAAGACCTGACACGTGCCCTCTTTGTACTTCAGAAAGCTTTGGAAGCATATCCCGGAAGAACGGAATGAGGTTATGAACTTGCCATTTTTTCTTGCCCACCGCATCTATCGTGACAACGACCCCGCCCGGCAGGTATCGCGCCCGGCGGTACTGATAGCTATGACCGGCATCGCCATCGGACTGGCGGTGATGATTGTGGCCGTTTCGGTCATTGTCGGCTTCAAGAAGGAGGTGCGCGACAAGATTGCAGGTTTCGGGGCGCACATACAGATTACCAACCTCAATGCCGGTTCCCTCTACGAGTCGCTGCCCGTCTCGATGACGGCGGCCGAACTCGACTCGCTCCGTGCCGGGGCCGGCATCCGCCATGTGCAGCGCTATTCGCTCAAGGCGGGCATGATCAAGACCGACGAGGCTTTTCAGGGCATGTTGCTCAAGGGTATCGGGCCGGACTATGATACGGAGTTTTTCCGCCGTCACCTGCTGGAGGGCGAGATGCCCCAGTTCAGCGACACGGCTTCGTCCAACCGGGTGGTCGTCTCCCGCTCGCTGGCCGACAAGCTGAAGCTGAAGCTGGGCGACAAGATGGACACGTACTTCATTCAGGATGATATCCGGGCCCGCCGCCTGACCATTGCAGGTATCTATCAGACCAACCTGACGGAGTTTGACGACCTGTACCTCGTGACCGACCTCTATACGGTGAACCGCCTGAACCGCTGGGAGGCCGACCGCTTCAGCGGGCTGGAGCTGACGGTGGACGACTACAGCCGCCTGGAAGACATCACCTGGGAGCTGGCTTCCGTCCTGGAGGGGAAGACCGACCGTTACGGGCAGGAGTTCTGTGCCCGCAACATCGAACAGCTCAATCCCGGCATCTTTGCCTGGCTCGGCATTCTGGACGTCAACATCTGGGTGATTCTGGTGCTGATGATCGGGGTGGCGGGGTTCACCATGATATCGGGGCTGCTCATCATCATCATCGAGCGTACGTCGATGATCGGCGTGCTGAAGTCGCTCGGGGCCGACAACCGTACCATCCGTCACCTGTTCCTGTGGTTTTCGGTGTTCCTCATCGGAAGGGGAATGTTGTGGGGAAACGTCATCGGGCTGGCCTTCTACGTCGTGCAGCGATGTTTCGGTCTCTTCAAGCTCGATCCTGCCACGTACTATATGGACACGGTTCCCGTTTCTTTCAACCTGTGGATATTCCTGCTGCTCAATGCCGGCACGCTGCTGGCCTCGGTACTGATGCTGGTGGGGCCGTCCTATCTCATCACGCGCATCCGTCCGGCCGACTCCATGCGTTACGAATAATGCCGTCCGGCCGCATTTTCTCCGATTTTATAACTGGTTGACATTCATTGCCGTACCGCTGCAAAAGTTCTGCAGGTGCTTTGCAGTGCCACTGCGGGTGCCTTGCAGTGCTACTGCATGCACCTTGCAGTGTTGCTGCATGTGCCTTGCAGTGCTGCTGCATGTGCCTTGCAGAATGTGTGCAACGCATTTACAGGAAGTGTGCGACGTATTTGCATGATATCTGCAACCTGTCTGCAAGATGTGTGCAACGTATTTATTTCCGCAGGAACTCCCGCTTGTCGCGGAAGAGGCAGTAGAGTTTCCAGCGCAGGGACTGGAGCGGCTGCAGGATGTCAAGGACGGGGAGGAGCAGGTAGTAGCGGTATTTCTCGTCCAGATCTTTGGCCGTGATGTTGATGATGAGTGCCTGTATCACGAAGCGGAATACAAACTGCAGGAAGCCGAGACCTGCCGCCAACCAGTGGGCATGCAGGGCAGCCAGGACGACCGTCGCTATCCATGCGGCATGGAACAGCAGGCGGCTGAAGGTTTCGAACCCGAGAAGCCAGCGCTGCAGGCCGTGGTAGAGAGGGGCGGTGGAAGCATAGCCTATCTTCTCTTCGCGCCAGTCCTTCGTACGGAGCAGGGGCTGCATGCGGACGATGGCAGCCGGATCGGTTTCCACACGGGTATTGTCGCGTCGGGCCACCTGGTTGATGAAGAGGTCGTCGTCACCTCGGCGCAGGTTCAGATGGGCGGAGAATCCTTTCTGATTGAAGAAGAGTTCCTTTCGGTAGGCCAGGTTGCGGCCGATGCCCATGTAGGGTCTGCCGGCCAGGGCGAAGCCCAGGTAGCGCATGGCGGTGAACAGGCCGTCGAAGGCGGCGCGGCGGTGCAGCCAGCTGCGGCCGCGCTCGTATCCGCTGTAGCCCAGCACCACTTCGGTGCGCGAGGTGAAGTTGCGGGCCATCAGGCGCAGCCACTGGTTGCTCTGCGGGCGGCAATTGGCTTCCGTCAGCACCAGCCAGTCGTATCGGGCGGCGCGGATGCCCAGCGTGACGGCCAGCTTCTTGCGGCTGATGTAGCGCGAAGAGTCGGGCACGAAGCTGTGGTACAGGTTCGGGTAGCGGTTCTCGAGCTGGGTCAGATAGTCTTCGCTTTCGCCCTTCTCGCCGTCGTTGATGACGATGACTTCGAACTGCGGATAGTCCTGCTCGAGGATGGCGGGCAGGTTACGGCGCAGGTTCTCCACCTCGTCGTGGGCGCAGAGGATGACGGACAGGGGCGGCAGTTCCTGCGAGAAGTGCAGTTCGTCGCGCCGTGCCTTGCGGCTGCGCAGGTGGATGCGGTTGTAGAGGGCGAGGTAGTAGAGGGCCTGAACGATGAACAGGATGCTGGTAGCGGCCAGCAGATATTGTTCGGTAGTGTCGAGTGCGAATGCTTCCATTATGTTTCCTTATATATAGTAGTGTTGCCGCAAAAGTACGAATTTTCGTGCACACCTTGTACGGCCTGCCCTCTCTTTTTTCTTACCTTTCGAGTACCGGTACCGTCAGGAAGCGGCATTGCGGGAAGTGTCGCCCGAGGTAGCGGCGCAGGTACTGTTGCGTGTCCTGCTGAATGGTGGTGTCGGCCAGGGTAGGATAGAGATTGTAGAGCACGGTGTCGAGCCGGATGCCGCGGCGGGCCACGGCTTCCAGGCTGAGCAGGGTGTGGTTCACGCTTCCCAGCTTGCCCGAGGTGACGAAGATGAGCGGATAACCCCGTTCGGCGATGTAGTCGATGGTGAGGTACTCGTCCTTTAAGGGGACCATCAGACCGCCGGCACCTTCGACCAGCACCGTGTCGTAGCGGCGGGCCAGTTCCTGCGTGGCGCGCTCGATGCGTTCGAAGTTTATTTCGCGGTGGTCGATGCGTGCGGCCAGGTCGGGCGAGGCGGGGTAGGAGAAGATTTCGGGCATGGTGAGGCCTTCACGGTCTTCGGGCAGGTAACCGGTACCCATAAGGCGGCGGTGCAGGTCGATGTCTTCGCTGTGGCCCACGTTACCTGTCTGGATGAATTTCTGGGTGATGACCCGTCGGCCTTCTTGGATGAGCTGCGCCGCATACCAGGCGGTGCAGTAAGATTTTCCGGCATCGGTGTCGATGCCGCTGATGAAGTAGATGTTGTTCATAATGTTGGTGTTTTTTTGGAAGAAATCACATATATCGGTTGATACGTCAGGCTCACTCCCTCGGGCGAGCCGAAGCGGCGGATGTATTCGTCGCAGAACGCTTGCAGGCGGCCGCGGCTCCACGTCTGCTTCTCCGTGCCGGTGACACCCGTCATGCGCAGGTGGCGCAGGACGTCGACGGGAGTGGGGAAGCGGAGCACGGCCTCTTCCTGCTCCAGATGGAGGATACGGAAGCCGGCGTCTTCCAGCTCGCGGCGGAGCTGCTGGGGCGGCGTGTAGTCCAGCCCGTTACCCGTCAGTGTACGTATCTCGTACAGGTTGCGCAGGCCGAAGGTGGTGAAGGCCAGCACGCCGTCGGGGCGGAGCAGTGAGGCGGCGCGGCGGAAGAAGTCGCGGGGCGAGGCGAACCACTGGAGGGTGGAGCACGACGTCAGCAGATCCAGCCCACTGGGCAGGGGGCAGGTCTCGGCATCGCCCGACTCGAAGGTCACGCCGGGCTGCGCTGTCAGTTCCTCCAGGCAGAAACGCATCTCGGGGCAGAGGTCGTTGAGGTGGAGCAGCGAGGGATGCCATGTGTCGTGGATGAGCTGCGAATACAGCCCCGTGCCGCAGCCGAACTCGGCGATGCGGTCGAAGCGGGCGTCGGGCAGGGTGCGGCGGAGCAGGGCGGTCATCTTCTCGGCCACCTGCTGCTGCACGCGCGCCTCGCGGCTGTAGGTGGCGCGGGCGCGGGCAAATCGTTCGGCTATCAGTTGTTTGTCCATCGGTCTTGCAGGTAGTGTTTGAAGAGGGGTTCCTGGTAGTGCGCGTCGTCGGTCTCGAGGACGGGCGTACCCAGCTCGTGCCAGGCCGTCAGCTGGTTGGCGGGCGGAATGATGCGGTCTGCGCGGCCCACGACGGCTTCGGTCCACGCCAGCGCGGCTTCGGGCAGCGTGGCGTCGAGGCGGGCGATGCAGGCCAGTTCGTCGCGTATCTCGTCCAGCGGGCGGCGGGGTGTGCGGTCGAGAAACTCGCGGAAGGCGGAGCTGTCGGCACACATGCGGCGCAGGAACTTGTGGAGCGAGGCGCCCGTCAGTCCGTCGAGCGTACCTTGGTAGATGGCGGGCGGGATGCCGCGCCGCTCGTCGATGGGGCGGGGCGTGCCGTTCAGGGCGGTGCAGCTGGCCACGTTCAGGCCCGCGGAGGGCAGCACGTGCGAGGCAGCCCATACGCCCATCGACCAGCCCACGACGTGCACCTCGGCATAGTCGCGCAGGGGCGCGGCGTCGAAGTCCAGCGTGCGGTAGTCGTAACAAATCTGGTAGTCCATCCCCTGCGGACGGTAGTGGCGGAACGGCGTTTCGTCTGCCGCCCATCCGGCAAAGAACAGGAGCAGGCGGGAATGCTGTTCGTGTATGAGGTATACTTGTTTCATGTGAATTCTATTTTCTGTCAATTGTTTTCTTCAGTAAGGGGAATGGCGTTTATTTCCTCTTCCGTCAGAGCGGCCGTCAGCGAGAAGCGGATGCGCGACGTGCCTTCGGGCACCGTGGGCGGGCGGACGGGCAGGGCGTAGAAGCCGTGGCGTTGCAGGGCTTCGGCGCGCAGCACGGTGTCGGCGCTCGGCCCCACAATCATCGGCACAATCTGGCTGACACTGGGGGTAGAGTATCCTTCCTCGGCCAGACGGGTACGAAGCCGTTCGCCCAGGCGCAGGACGTGGCGGCGGCGGTCGTCCATCGCGGCCAACCGGCGCACCACGAACAGCGTCCATGCCACGCTGACGGGTGGCAGGGCGGTTGTGAAGATGAACGGGCGCATGCGGTTGACGAGGTACTCGCGCACCGTCCGGCTACATGCCACGTAGGCTCCGGCCGAGGCGCAGGCCTTGCCGAAGGTACCCACGAGGAAGTCGATATCGGTCGTACAGCCCTCTTCTTCGGCGCAGCCCAGCCCCGTGGGACCGAAGACGCCGAAGGCATGAGCTTCGTCGACGTAGAGCAGCACATTGTCGTATTGTTGCTTCAGAGCCACGAGGCGGCACAGGTCAGTGCGGTCGCCATCCATGCTGAACACGCTTTCGGTGACGATGATGAGGCGGTGGCACTGGCCGCTGTGCTCGCTGACGAGCCGTTCCAGCTGCGCCAGGTCGTTGTGGCGGTAGCGGATGCAGCGGGCGGGCGCGGCGAGGCGGATGCCGTCGATGAGGCTGGCGTGCACCAGCTTGTCGGCCAGGATGAGCGTCTGCGCGTCGGCCACGGCGGGCAGGATGCCCGTATTGGCGTGGTAGCCGCAGTTGAACACCAGTGCGGCTTTGGTACCGAACAGGCGGGCCAGTTCGTCTTCCAGCTCGTCATAGACGCGGAAGTTGCCCGTGAGCAGGCGCGACGACGACGAGGTGGGCAGGAAGGTTTCGGGCGTCAGCGTTTCCAGAAACTCGCGGCGCAGGTCGGTATCGGCCGCCAGGCCCAGGTAGTCGTTGGACGAGAGGTTCAGCATCCGCCGTCCGTCGGGGGTGGTGATGTAGCGTCCGTCGTGCTCCAGACGGGGCAGGTGGCGCAGGTTGCCTTTGGCGCGCAGGGCGTCGAGTTCTTGTTGCAGTTCTTGGGTGAGGGACATGTTGTCTTTTTTTAGGGGGTTAGTTAGGGGAAGCTGGAGAAGTTAAAGAAGTTAGAGGAAGTTATAGAAGTTAAAGCCAATACTCTTGTCAGCGGCTGTATTCCCAATCATAAAACTATCGACTTTAACTTCTAACGAAGTGATAACTTCTTTAACTTCTATAATTTCTATAATTTCATTTCCGCTACAATCTTCAGCAATCCTCCCGTAAGCCGGCTCAACTGCTCCGGTTCGATGACGAAGGGCGGCATCAGGTAAACCAGTCGTCCGAAGGGACGCACCCAGATGCCCTCTTCCACGAAGCGGCGCTGCATCCAGGCCATGTCGACCGGTTGCTTGGTTTCGATGACGCCGATGGCGCCCAATACACGCACATCGGCCACCTGCGGAAGCTGTCGGGCAGGTTCCAGCTCACGGCGCAGCTGTGCTTCGATGCGGCGCACCCGTCCCTGCCAGTCGTATTCGGCCGACGTGAGCAGGCGGATGGAGGCGCAGGCGCAGGCGCAGGCCAGCGGATTGCCCATGAATGTGGGGCCGTGCATGAAGCAGCCGGGGGCGTGGTTCGAGATGGTATCGGCCACCTCATTCGTGGCCAGTACGGCAGACAGGGTCATGTATCCGCCCGTCAGCGCCTTGCCGATGCACATGATGTCCGGCTCCACACCCGCATGCTCCCAGGCGAAGAGGCGTCCCGTCCGTCCGAAGCCCGTGGCTATCTCGTCGAAGATGAGCAGCAGGCCGTGTTCGCGGCACAGGCGGGCGGCCTCGCGCAAGTATTGCGGATGGTAGAACCACATGCCGCCCGCGCCTTGCACGATGGGCTCGAGGATGAGGGCGGCCAGTTCGTCGGCATGGCGTTCGATGGTTTCTTTCAGCGGCAGGATGTCGTCGGGGTTCCATTCGCCGTCGAAGCGCGAGCGGGGTTGCGGCACGAAGTAGCGCACGGGCAGGGCGCTGCCGAAGAGCGAGTGCATGCCCGTGACGGGGTCGCAGACCGACATGGCATTCCATGTGTCGCCGTGGTAACCCGAGCGGATAGTAACGAAATTGTTTTTCTTCTCCTTTCCCCGTCCAACCCAATATTGTACGGCCATCTTCAGCGCTACCTCCACGGCTACGGAGCCAGAGTCGGCGTAGAAGATTTTCTGCATGGAGGGCGGCACCAGTGGCAGCAGCAGACGGCCCAGTTCGATGGCAGGGTCGTGTGTCAGGCCGCCGAACATGACGTGCGACATCCGTTTCAGCTGTTCTTCCACGGCCTGGTTCAGTACGGGGTGGTTGTATCCGTGTACCTGGCACCACCACGATGACATGCCTTCGACCAGCGTCTCACCGCTTTCCAGCGTGATAGTGGCTCCCTGCGCGCTCTTCACTTTGTAGACGGGCAGCGGGTTGGTGGTCGAGGTATAGGGATGCCACAGGTGTTCGCGGTCGAACTGTGAGTCGCAGAGGCGGTAGCCTGCCTCGCGCACCAGCTGCTTGTCTTCGGCTACCTTCGAACCGAGGGTCGTAAGTAAGTCGCCCACGATGGCCGAGTTGATACCTATATATAAGGCTTTCTTCACGGCTTCGCGGCTCAGCTGCGAACGTCCGCCCGCAAAGCGCAGGTAGGCTGTGGGGTTGATGAAGCGGAAAAGAGCAATGGTGGTCAGTATCTCGTCCTCGCTCAGCGGTGCCTGATGTTCGAGCGGTGTACCCTTGATAGGGCTGAGTAGGTTCATGGGGATGGATTGCACGCCCAGCTTGCGGAGCGTGAAGGCCAGCTCGATTCGCTGCTCCATTGTTTCGCCCATGCCGATGATGCCGCCGCTGCACACGTCCATACCCACGCGGCGGGCTGCTTCCAGCGTGTGTATCTTCTCCTCCTGCGTGTGTGTGGAGCAGAGGGTGGGGAAGTAGCTGGGAGCCGTCTCGAGGTTGCAGTGGTAGCGCGTCACGCCGGCTTCGTGCAGTTGCCGCAGTTCGTCTTCATCGGCCAGGCCCAGCGAGGCGCAGAGCTGGATGGACGAATGGCGGCGCAGGTAGCGCACCGTGTCGCAAAGTTGTTCAATCTGTTTCTTGGAAGGTTTTCGTCCGCTGGTCACCAGGGAGAACCGGTTGACGTCCTGCTCTTCGTTGGCACGGGCGTGCCGCAGGCATTCTTCGGCGGGCAGCAGGTCGTAGATGTCGGCCTGTGTGTGGTAGTGGGAGGATTGTGCGCACCATTTGCAGTTTTCAGGGCATCGGCCCGACTTGGCATTGACGATGGAGCACATATCGAATTCGCGCGGGGCACATGCCTCGGTAATCTCGTGGGCGGCGCGGTAGAGCGCCTCGCGGTCGGCCGTACCTGCCAGCCAGGCTGCTTCTTCGGGCGACAGGGCTGTGCCTGCCAGTACCCGCAGTTTCAGTTGTTCGATGGTCATAATGGATGATAAGGATGGAAGGAGTGTATCCGTCGTGTCCGTCTGTTTGCGCAGCGAACTGTCGGCCACGCCTTTGGACAGGCGTCCGATAGTGACATTCCGCCCGATGCTGGCAAATGCAGCATAGCTCTTGTGGCTCCAGCGGCGGAAGCGCAGTGACGATTTTCTGATCGGTTTCTTTTTCACGATGGTCAAGTCTCCTTATTGATTTTCGAATGGCAAAGATAGTGCAAACTGAGCGAAGTACAAAAGAGGAAACGCAGTTTTCATCTTTAGTACATCTGAGGTGCCGCCTATATTCTGAACCGATAGTGCAAACCGAGCGAAGTACAGAGGGGGAAAACGCAGTTTTGCCTGTGCCGAAAGCTTACCTATATTTAAAATAGTGTAAAGCGTAGGAAGTCCGTGTGCGAAAACGATGCTTTTTCCACGATAAAGCATTACTTTTGTCTGGCTAAAACAATGCTTTGTGGAAGACAGATTGTTGGGAGAGGTTTTTGTGGAGAATGAGTAGTATAAAAAAATGCTAAAGCATTTGTCTTCCTGAAAATAAATTCTTATGTTTAATTCCAGTATGAATTAATATTCCAAATATGGAAAAGCTGTGTTCAAATATGGAAAAAAAGGATACGGGTTATTCGGTGCCCAACTTGGAAAAGGGGTTGGCTGTGTTGGATTATCTTTCATATAGTTACCAAGGAAAAACCTTGCAGGAAATAAAGGATGATCTTGAAATATCGCAGACTACGGCCTATCGCATCCTGAATACGATGGTAAGGCTGGAGTATCTGATGTATGAAGAGGATTCCAGACGATATAAATTGTCCCGCAAGCTGCTGACGTTGGGATTCCGTGCTTTGAACGAGCATCAGCTGCTCGAAACGGTTTTCCCTTACATGCGGGAGCTGCGTGACAAGCTGAAGGAAACGGTGTGCTTCGGGGTACTGGGTGAAGAAAAAGGTATTTTTATCGATCAGGCCCAAGGTTCCTACGCCTTCAGCTTCAAGTTGTCGCCGGGCAAGCCGTTTGAACTGCATTGTTCCGCGCCGGGAAAGGCTATCATGGCCTATCTCCCAAACACGGTAAGAGACAGATATCTCTCCTATATGGAGTTCAAGCGGTTCAATGAGCGGACAATCACGTCCCGTGAACGCTATCTGGAGGAACTCGAAAACGTGTTCCGGCAGGGGTTTGCGATGGACAATGAAGAAGAACTTTCGGGGGTTATCTGCATAGGTGCTCCTGTCTTCAACTTCAGAGGCTATCCTTGTGGAGCCATCTGGATTTCAGGACCCAAAGACAGGCTTCCTGAAAAAGTGATAGAGGAAGATGCGGCCTTGATAAAGGAAACGGCTGCCCGCATCTCCGCAGAATTGGGGTATATACGAACTAAATAAGATATAATTAAACCATGAAGACACAAAGAAACATAAAAGGTTTGTTACTGGGATTTATGACGGGTATGGCCATGACAGTTTTTGCTGGCCATAACCCGTTGTATCCCACAGGTCTGGTTTTGGATGCTCAGGGAAAACTGGTCATGTCGGAAAAGGGAAGCCGTAGAGTTGCGGTTTATTCGGCAGACGGCCAGAAGTTGGAAAAATCGTTTGCCATGTCGGAAATCCCGACAGGAGTGGCAGCAGATGGAAATCGGGTGTATGTCACTACATTCGAGACCAAGGGACTGCTCCATGTGCTGGATTGGCCCGCAGGCAAGGAAATTGCGGTGGTGGAAACCGGTTCGGGTGCCTGCAGTCCGATTGTCAATAAGGAGGCAGGTCGTCTGTATGTCTGCAACCAGTTCCAAAACACGGTTTCCGAAGTGGATATGTCCACCAACAAGGTCTTGCGTACGGCTCCTGTCCTTCGTGAACCGAAGTCGGCTGTTGTCAGCAAAGACGGCAAATATCTGTATGTGACGAATTTTCTCCCCGCCCAGCGGGCCGATTTGGATTATGTAGCTGCCTGTGTGTCGGTTATCGACCTGGAGAGCTTTACCAAAGTAAAGGATATCAAATTGGCTAACGGCAGCAATGCCTTGCGCGGAATCTGTATAACTCCCGACGGAAAATATATTTATGTGTCTCACAACTTGGGACGCTATACGGTTCCTACTTCCCAGCTGCAGCAGGGTTGGATGAACACAAGTGCTTTCAGTGTGATTGATACTGAAAAGCAGGAGTTCCTCGGCGTTGTGATTGTAGACGAGCCCGAACGTGGTGCAGCAGGTATCTGGAGCATAGCCTGCAACGACGAGAGCATTTTCATTTCCCATTCGGGTACGCACGAAATCAGTGTGATACGTCATAAAGAGATGCTGGATAAGTTCCTGGCCTATCCCGACAAGAAATTGCTGGAGTACGACCTGACATTCCTGTATGGCTTGCGCGAACGTATTCCTTTGCAGGGCAACGGTCCCCGCTCCATTCTGCTGGCCGACCGTCGTTTGTTTGTACCGACCTATTTTGCAGACATCTTGAATGTAATGGATATACATACCCTTGCCTTGACTTCGGCCAACCTGAATCCGGAGCGCGTGGAGAGCGATATCGACAAGGGTGAAAAATATTTCAATGACGCTTCACATTGTTTCCAGAATTGGCAGAGCTGTAATGGTTGCCATCCGGGCGATGCGCGTACCGATGGTATGAATTGGGACTTGATGAACGATGGTGTAGGCAATTCCAAGAACTGTAAGAGCATGTTGTTCAGCCATGTCACTCCGCCCAGCATGATATCAGGTGTCCGTGAGTCGGCCGAATGGGCTGTACGTGCCGGTTTCAAGTTTATCCAGTTCTTCGACGTGTCGGAAGAAGATGCACGTTGCGTGGACGCTTATCTGAAGTCCCTGCAACCTGTGCCCAGTCCTTATCTGGTCAATGGCGAATTGTCCGAGAAAGCACAGGCCGGCAAGAAGGTCTTCGACAAGTTGAAATGTGGTGAGTGTCATAGCGGTATCTACTATACAGACTTGAAGATGCACCGCATCGGCGAGGATGTGGAGTTTGAAAAAGGATGGGATACTCCGACCTTGCGTGAAGTATGGCGTACGGCTCCCTATCTGTTCGACGGGCGTGCAGCCACGATGCAGGAAGTCTTTGAGGTACACCGCCATGGTATCGAAAAGAAAGTATCCAAGAAAGACATTGAAGCACTAACCGAATATGTGAATTCCTTATGAATTATTGCGAAAAGATTCATTATACCCTCTGCCGTTCGTCGGAAGGCGATTTTGAGCAGATGGCAGGAGAACTCTTTACCCGTTTGCCCGAGAAGGGGGACATTGTCCGTTTGGTGTTCTTTGGCGCGCCTGACGGCAATCGGGAATACGAAGAACAGCGGGAAATGTTGCGCAAGCAGGTCCGTAGCCGGTTTGCAGGCAAGGAACCTGTGCTGAATTATGTGGCTCAGCCGCCTTTGGAAGGTGGGCTTGTCATGGAGGTGCACAGCTATTCTCCCGACAAGGATGACAAGATTTCGTATAAGTCGTATGAAGGTACAGCATACGTTTTGGTGGAGAATGCCGATGGACGTTTCTTGTTTTCCGGAGGGTGGCAAGCCGATTTGTCATCGGATATCTACACCCAGTCGAAGGAGGTTTTCCGGAAGATGAATGGACTTTTGGAAAAGGAAAGTTTTCCCATTGATTCTATCGTAAGGCAATGGAATTACATCGAACGTATCACGGCTCAGGACGGTGAAGACCAACATTATCAAATGTTCAACAATGCCCGTAGTGAATTTTATTCGGCTGTCCAATGGAAGGATGGCTATCCGGCCGCAACAGGCATAGGCAGCAGTTGGGGTGGAGTATTGGTTGACTTTGATGCGGTTGTCCCTCAGTCGGGTTCCTGCCTGATTACGCCGATAGACAATAAGTTGCAGGTTGCGGCTCACGCCTATTCGGATGATGTATTGTTAGAGGCCGGATCGAAGAAAACGACTCCCAAATTTGAACGCGCCAAGAGTATAACGACCGATGGGAACCGTTTGGTTTATATATCGGGCACTGCAGCCATCCGTGGAGAGGAAAGCCTGACAGGTGTAGGAATAGAAAGGCAACTGGACATTACGATGGAGAATATAGCCCAATTGACGGGCAATGCCGAAATCTGTCTGTTAAGGGTGTACTTGAAGTATCCGGAAGATTATGAAGCAGTCAAGCGCAAGTTGGCTTCTCGTGAGAAAACGGTTTCGGTCTGCTATCTGGAGACCGATGTCTGCAGGGAAGAACTGCTGATAGAGATAGAAGGCATTGCGATGGAATGAAAATGTATAATTATTAACTGATTAAATAGATTTATTATGAAGAAGAATGTTATGAAACAGTTGCTTACAGTATTTGTATGTGCTTCGTTGGCTGCTTGTTCGGGCAATGCGAACAAGAGCGAAACTTGTGAAAAAGAGTGTGACAATGTTGAACTTAATCAAAATAAAGAAACCATGAAGTATAGCAAGAAATTTACGAATGCCGATTTCTACAAGGACGGCAAGTTCCAGCAGGATGTGGCTATGGAAGCCATGAAAGACATGTTCAAGTTCTATAATGTTCCTTTCACTGAACTGATGGCAAAGGACATGTGGGTAACCGATTTCGGTTTGGGCGATTTTGAGAATGTAGGTATGGGTGGTATCTTCTGGGTGAACGATCCTGAATACAAGTATTTTGCTCATGCCATTTATTTGCTTCCGGGCCAGATGATTCCCGAGCATGCTCATGTCGCTACTCCGGGTTTCCCTGCCAAGCACGAGTCCTGGATGGTAGAACACGGTTGGGTATACAACTTCTCTGAAGTGGGAGACGAAACGCCGAATGCACCCGCCATTTCTCCTACTCACGGTCCTATCAAGAGCAAGAACTTTGTTGTTCAGAATGTAGGTGATGTACTTCGTCTGAAAGAACTGGGTACGTTCCATTTCATGATGGCTGGTCCTGAAGGTGCCATTGTAGACGAGTGGGCATGCTACCACGACAATGACGGACTTCGCTTCACGAACACGAAGGCTAAGTTGTAAGTATTTCCATTTAAATACCATGAACCATGAATAGACAGTTTTACACAGTCCTTCTTCTGCTTTCCGGATGCCTTTCCCAAGGTACGGCAATGGCTGGGACGATGCCAAGCACCCTATATGTGGCCCAAGCGGACAAGCAACCGTTCGAGGCTGAATTGAAGGGGCTGCAGAGACTTGTGGACGGTTTGAAGGACAAGGCTTACTTCGAAGCTCGGCTTGGTGAATTGAAAGCAAAGGCACAAGCCGGTTTGACAGAAGCCGAGGTCAAGAATCTTCAGAAAGAGGTGCTTGCTGTCATCGACCTGCAGGAGCAGTTGCGTTGGCTCAATATGGAAGCTGTGCGTCTGGCTTACAAGGATATGCAGCGGGACAGAAACTTCAAGACGTCTGTTTACGAACCTCAGTTGAACGAACTGGCTTCCCTGGTACAAAAGGGGTTTGCCGGTATTTACAAAGGAGATGCTCAGGCTATCGATAATGCGCGGAAGGCATTGCAGCTGAAACGATCCATTCTGTTGGGCAATCCGTTGCTCGATTCGGACAAGATTGTGGCTTCCCATTATCGTTTGGGAGGTAACGCCCGTAGAGCGATGGCACCCCAGTTGGGTACGCAATCCAATAACTGGAGTAATCAGGAGTCGGCTCGTCGCGGTGGTTTCGATGCCGAGATTGTCGAACTCTCCAATCTGAGAGGCGATATTAAGACGCGTCAGGTGTACAAGCCCGACAACGGTTCTTCCATTGCCGACTTGCGTCTGCATTGGGATGGCGACCGCATGATGTTTACACAGCTTCAGGAAGACCAGCGCTGGAACATCTTCGAAGTGAATCTGGATGGTACAGGATTCAAGAAACTGGTGCACAACGAAGAACCCGATCTCGAGTTCTATGATGGTACCTATCTGCCCGACGGACGTATTCTGGCCATCTCGAACATCGGTTATCAGGGTGTGCCTTGTGTGAGCGGAAGCGACCAGGTAGGTAATCTGGTGCTTTACAATCCGAAGGACAAGAACCTGCGCCGTCTGACTTTCGACCAGGATGCCAACTGGAATCCTGTCATTATGAACAACGGTAAGGTGATGTATACCCGTTGGGAGTATACCGACCTGACACACTATTATTCGCGTATCGTGATGCACATGAATCCGGACGGTACTGAGAACAAGGCTCTTTATGGAAGTGGTGCCATGTTCCCCAATAGTACGTTCGACGTTCAGCCCTTGCCCAACAGCGGTTCTGCTTTTGTGGGTATCATTTCGGGTCACCATGGTGTAGCCCGTTCAGGTCGTCTGATTGTCTTCAATCCGGCCAAGGGACGCAAGAGTGTAAGCGGTATGGTGCAGGAAATTCCTTATCGTAACCGTCCGATTCAGGAACTGATCAAGGACCAGCTGGTGGATGGCGTATGGCCTCAGTTCATCAAGCCGACGGTGCTGAATGAAAAATATTTCCTGGTAGCTGCCAAGTTGTCTCCCAATTCTTTGTGGGGTATCTATCTGGTGGATGTCTTCGATAACGTGACTTGTATCATGGAGACGGAAGGAGAGGGCTTCATCAGTCCTATTCTGGTGAGAAAGACGGCTACTCCTCCTGTTATTCCCGACCGTGTGAAGCTTGATCAGAAGGAGGCTACTTTCTTCATTCAGGATATCTATGAAGGAGAAGGCCTGCGTGGCATTCCTCGTGGTACGGTGAAGGAACTCCGTCTGCACGCTTACGAATATGCATACGTAAAGACGACTTCGGACCACAACTGGCACGGCATCCAGTCTGGCTGGGATATCAAGCGCCTGCTGGGTACAGTACCTGTGGAGGAAGACGGTTCCGTTATCTTCAAGGCACCTGCCAATACGCCTATTTCCATTCAGCCCATCGACAAGGATGGTGTGGCTATACAATGGATGCGCAGCTGGGTAACAGGCCAGCCGGGCGAAGTGGTATCGTGCGTAGGTTGCCACGAAGACCAGAATCAGATTGCCATTCCCAAGCGTGTTATCGCTTCTCAGAAAGAGCCCAACAAGCTGACCCCGCCCGAAGGTGGTGTCCGTTCGTTTACTTTCGACCTGGAGATGCAACCCATCCTCGACCGTGCCTGCATTGCCTGTCATAACGGTGAAAAGGCTTTCGACCTGCGTGGAGGCAAGAAAGACAAGAGAGGTTATGGTACGTCGTACCTGAACCTGCATCCTTATGTTCATCGTCAGGGAGGTGAAGGCGATATGGTAGTGCTCCAGCCCTACGAATATCATCCGAATACCAGTGAGTTGGTTCGTATGCTGAAGCGCGGACACTACAACGTCCAGCTGACCGATAAGGAATGGCGTACGTTGTACAACTGGATTGACTACAATGCACCTGACAAGGGCTACTTCAATGCCAATGTGCTGAATATGGTGCCCTATAAGGGATTCGACCAGATAGAACGCCGTATCGAGCTGACCAATAAATATGGTAACGGTGCAGGTGTGGATTGGAAGAAGGAAATTGCCGACTATGCTTCTTACCTGAAGAGTAAAGGCGAAATTACTCCTGTTATGCCCGAACCTGTGAAGCCCGTGAAGGTGAAAGAACTGAAGGCAAAAGGCTGGCCGTTTGATGCACAGACCGCCCGCGCCATGCAGGAAGCCGAAGGAGAGACCAAGAAGGTTATCGAATTGGCTCCTGGCGTGAAGATGACCTTTGTGCGTATTCCTGCCGGCCAGTTCGTAATGGGAAGCTACAACGGTCCTTCCGACACTTATCCTACTACAAAGGTGAAGGTGCGCAAGGCATTCTGGATGGGCGAGCTGGAAGTGACCAACGAGCAGTTCAACGTCTTCTTCCCCGAGCATGACAGCCGTTTCATCGACCAGCAGTGGAAAGACCATGTGGTACAGGGTTATCCGGCCAATAAGCCCGAACAACCTGTGATCCGTGTCAGCTACAATGACGCGATGGAATTCTGCCGCAAACTGAGCGAGAAGACAGGTCTGAACGTGACCCTGCCTACCGAAGCTCAGTGGGAATGGGCTTGCCGTGCAGGAAGTGCCGACGACTTCTGGTATGGCGACATGCATGCCGATTTCGGACGGAAGGACAACCTGGCCGACAAGACCACCCTTCAGTTCGCCGTTTCGGGTGTAGACCCCAAACCGATGAGTCCGAACAATCCTTGGTATAAGTACTATATCTACCTGCCCAAAGAGGAGAGCGTAGACGACGGTAACCTGATTCAGGTAGGTGGCAAGCAGTACGAAGCCAATCCGTTCGGCCTGTATTCGATGCATGGAAATGTAGGCGAGTGGACCCGTTCCGACTATGTGCCCTATCCGTATAAGGAGAACAGCAAAGTGGAAGCCGAATATAAAGTGGTTCGTGGAGGTTCGTTCTTCGAGCGTCCCAAGTTCTCCACTTCTTATTCGCGCAAGGGATTCTATCCTTACCAGCGTGTATTCAACGTAGGTTTCCGTGTGATTATTGAAGATTAAAGGTAGTGTGACTGGACAGAGGGGAGAAATCCTCTCTCCCCTCTGTCTTTCTTTTGATGTGTGCTGCAGAAAAGGGATGGCATCCGCATCCGATGTCTTTTCTTGGAGAAAACGATGTTTTCCTTTGGCGAAAACGGTGCTTTCTCCTGAAGAAAACAATGCTTTTCCATTCTGCAGGTTTAGAGTAAAAGTGTATGAATACCATGATGAATAAGTTCGTTAAGTGGTTCTCTTCTTTCCGCATGTCGGTTGTGTTGCTGGTTGTTTATGCAATGCTGCTGGCGGTGGCTACTTGGGTCGAAAAATATTGGGGGACTCCGGTGGCTGGACGTTGGATCTATCGTTCTCCGTTTCTTCTTTTCTTACAGCTGTTGCTGGTTGCCAATTTCCTTTTGTATGCGGGCAAGCATCAATATCTGTCGAAGAACCGATTGGGGCTGATGTTCACCCATCTTTCTTTCATTGTAATTCTGACCGGAGCTGTCATCACTCACTTTTGGGGTGAGGAGGGAATACTCCATCTGCGCGAGGGAGAATCGGCTGCATCGATGATGGTTCGCGATGCCGATGGGCAATATGCCGAACAGAAGTTGCCTTTCAGTGTCCGTCTGAACGATTTCGTGCTGAAGCGCTATCCGGGCTCGGGCAGTCCTTCTTCCTATGAGAGCTTCGTTACCGTACATACGCAGGCCAAAGAATATGACGCGCACATTTACATGAACAACGTGCTCGACGTGGAGGGCTACAGACTTTATCAGGCTTCTTTCGATTCGGACGAGCGGGGTAGTGTCCTTTCGGTCAATCACGATGTGGCGGGCAGGAATGTCACCTATACGGGTTATGTGTTGTTGCTCCTGGGGCTGATTCTTTCGCTTGTGGGCCGTGACGGACGTTTTCGTCGCCTGTTCCGCCGTCTGAAGACGATGCAGGCCGGCAGGGCATCGCTCCTATTACTCTTCCTGGGGGGAGGGCTGGCACTGAATGCTGCCCCCGATGATGCCTGGCAGATGATAGAACGCTATCGTGTGAGCGAGGCTCATGCTGCCCGTTGGGGCGAATTGCCTGTTCAGGGCGAGGGTGGGCGTATGATGCCAATCAATACCTTCTCGTCGGAAGTCTTGCGCAAGCTCTACAAGGCCGACCATATTCGTTCGCTGAATTCCGACCAATTCCTGCTCAGCCTGTTGCTGATGCCCGATGTATGGGCGCAGGTGCCTTGCATTGCTTTGGATGACGAAGAACTTGCGTCACGCTATGGTTTGTCGATGCCCCATGCCTCGTTCGTACAGTTGTTCGATGAGGAAGGAAAATATAAATTGCAGGATTCGCTTGAGGTCATATATCAGAAAGATCCTGCCCAGCGTAGTCGGATGGAGAAGGACATGCTGAAGCTGGATGAGCAAGCCAATGTATTCCATCTGCTTTCTTCCCGCCAGATGATTCGTCTGTTTCCTCTGGAGGGTGACTCTACACACACGTGGTATGCGCCTGGCGACGACCTCTCGGCTTATAGTGGACAGGACTCAATGTTTGTTTCGCGTATATTCGACTGGTATCTAGAAGAAGTTTCGGGTGCCATAGGCAGTAACGACTGGAAGACGGCTGACGAAGTGCTGGGTATGATTGACACTTATCAGCAGGCCAAGGCCGAAGGAGTTGACGTGTCGCCCGAGAAGATGAAGATGGAGGTGAAGTACAATCATCAGAAGGTATTTTCCCGTTGCCGTGTAGGCTATCTGGTGTTGGGAGGCTTGAGCCTGCTTTGGGCTGTCCTTTCACTTTTCGGTCTGTGCCGTTACCGTTGGGTACGGTGGGTGCTTGTGGCTGGTGTGGCAGCGGTGTTCTGTTTCCATGTCTATGGTATGGGCATACGCTGGTATGTTGGCGGTTACGCTCCTTGGAGCAATTCTTATGAAACCATGGTCTATGTGGCATGGGCTACCGTCCTGGCTGGTTTGCTCTTTGTGAAACGCGATATGCTGGTGTTTGCCCTCGCGGTTCTTTTTGGTGGTGTCATTCTCTTTGTTTCGGGATTGAACTGGATGGATCCGCAGATTACGACTCTGGTTCCTGTCCTGAAGTCGCCTTGGCTGATGTTCCATGTGGCAGTGATTGTGGCCGCTTATGGCTTCTTCGGCCTGAGCAGCCTGGTGGGAATTGCCAATTTGCTGCTGATGTGCATGGTACCCCGAAACAGGCAGGCTGCCCGTCTCATGGGCCGTGTGGACGAATTGAGCATTATGAACGAGATGTCTTTGTGGATCGGTTTGGTCTTGATGACGGTCGGTACTTTCTTGGGTGCCGTCTGGGCCAACGAGTCGTGGGGACGTTATTGGGGATGGGATCCCAAGGAAACTTGGGCGCTTATCACGATGGTAATCTATGCAATAGTGACACATATTCATTTGTTGAAGGTGCGGCTGAAGGAGTGGCTGTTCAATTTCCTCTCCGTTTTGGCCTTTTCATCTGTACTGATGACCTTTTTCGGTGTCAATTACTTCTTGAGCGGCATGCATTCCTATGGCCAGAACGACCATGTGTCCAATCTGTTTGTATGGATTGGGGTTGCTTTCGGGCTGGTTTTCCTGCTGGGATTCATGTCTTGGCTGTCGATGAAAAAATACTTTAATCAATCCAAATATTAATTTTAAAAACAACAACCATGAGAACGTTTAATCATGTCGGACTCGTTACCGACACCATCCCTCAGGGAGCTTTTTATAACGAAGGTTTGAGCGTATGGCTTACGGATTTCAGCAAGAGCCCCAACAAGATAGAATTTCTGAAGTTCGAACCGGGCAGTTGCATGCCTGAGCTCGTGCAGAAGCAGGGACACATCGCTTATACAGTTCCTTCGTTGGAGGAAGAGCTGAAGGGGAAGAATGTCATTTTCGGACCTGCCGTTTGTGATGAACACCTGACGATTGCTTTCATCGAGGAGGAAGGCATCGCTATCGAATTAATGGAAATCAAATAATAAATTGAAGGAGGACTATCATTATGCAGACTAAATTTATCAACAATCCCGAGAATATTACTACCGAATTGCTGGAAGGTTATGTATTGGCTTATCCCGACCAGGTGAAGCTGGCTGCTGAGAATATTGTAGTTCGTGCCAATCCCAAGGCTGCGGACAAGGTTGCTATCGTAACATTAGGTGGATCGGGCCACGAACCTGCTTTGAGCGGTTTCGTAGGAGAAGGTATGCTGGACTGCTCCGTAGTGGGCGACATCTTTGCAGCTCCTGGTGCCCAGCGCCTGTTTCAGGCTTTGCAACTGATGAAGCGTGAAGCAGGTATCCTGCTTGTTGTACTCAATCATTCGGGCGACGTGATGAGTGCCAACATGGCATGCCAGTTGGCCGAACGTGCAGGCATCAAGGTAGCCAAAGTGCTGACACACGATGATATCAGTGCCGGTATCGGAGCCGATATCAATGACCGTCGCGGATTGGCAGGATGTGTTCCCTTGTATAAGATTCTGGGAGCCGCTTCAGAAGAAGGTAAGTCGTTGGAAGAACTTGTAGAGATTGCCGAACGCTATAACAAGAATGTGGCTACGCTGGCTGTAGCCATGAAGTCATGCTCACATCCTCAGAATGGAGCAGTCATTACCGATCTGCCTGCCGGTATCATGGAGATAGGTATGGGTCAGCACGGTGAAGGTGGTGGTGGCCAGAAGCCGCTGGTTTCGGCCGATGATACAGCTGCTGAGATGGTTGACCTGCTTTGCCGTCAGCTGCAACCCCAGTCGGGCGACAAGATGATGCTCATCATCAATGGAGTGGGTGCCACTACGCATATGGAGCTGAACATTGTGTTCCGCAAAGCCTATAAGGAATTGGAAGCACGTGGCCTGAAGGTCGTTGTAAGTCGTATTCAGGAATTGCTGACTGTTCAGGAACAGGCCGGTTTCCAGATGATTATGGCCCGTTTGGACGATGACCATATCGATTATTTGAAGAACAAGCCTTCGAATGCCCCCTACTGGACTGTCATTGGCAAATAAAAGCAGATAAACGATGAAGAATATTTTGACGATAGACGATTTTAAGGCCATGTTGGAATGTGCCTTGAAGAATATCCGCGAGCGCGAAGAGGAGTTCTCCCGTCTTGACGCAGTCATTGGTGACGGTGACCATGGACAGGCCATCGTTACGGCCATGACGGCTGTGGTGGAGACGGCACGTAAGGGAACGGAATTCAAGACGATGCTGAACGATATGGGCTTCGATGTGATGCTTCAGGTGAGCGGTTCTACCAGTACGTTGCTGGGTGCCTTCTTTTTGGGTATGAGCGATTGTGCGTCCGGAACTGAATTGGATGCGGAAGGTGTTCGCCGTATGTTTGCCGGTGGTTTGTCCAACGTGCAGAAACAAACCCAGGCCAAACCGGGCGACAAAACCATGATGGATGCGTTGGTTCCGGCTGTAGAGGCTATGCAAGGCTGTAAGGATGAAGACATCGCCGCCGTGATGTGCGCAGGTGCCGATGCGGCTGAAGCTGGTGCCAAGGCTACTGTACAGATGAAAGCTAATTTTGGCCGTGCCCGGAATTATGGTGAACGCTCCGTCGGTTTTGCCGACAGTGGTGCCACTTCGTGGAGTTGCATGTTCCGTTCGTTTGCACAGGCGTTGAATGAATAAACAGATATTACAAAACTTAAAAACATAAAAAGAATAAACATTATGGCTGATATGGATGGATTTAGAGAAGCGACCAATTTTGGTTTGGACCAAGCTGCTTCGCAGGTAAATTTTCATGTAAAAGGCGCTTCTTGTATGAGTTGGGGTATGAAAGACCGTTTGTCCCGCATTTTTAATCCGAAAACTGGACGTACGGTAATGCTGGCTTTCGACCACGGTTTTATTATGGGACCTACTTCTGGATTGGAGCGCATCGACTTGAATATTGTTCCTTTGGTACAGTATGCCGACTGTCTGATGTGTACGCGCGGCATTCTGCAGACTTCGATTCCTGCCAATGTGAACAAGCCCGTTTGTTTGCGTTCTGATGCAGGTTCGACGATTCTGACCGAGTTGAACCGTAATGTCCTGATTGATGTAGAGGACGCTATCCGTTGCAATGCTTCGGCTATGGCAGTCATGTTTTCGGCAGGAGACGGTGATCAGGAGGCTATTACAGCAGCCAATCTGGTACGTGCAGTCGATTTGGGTAACCGCTATGGCATTCCTGTTATGGGTGTGACGGCAGTTGGCAAGCAGATGGCCCGCGATGCCCGTTACTTCGCTTTGGCTTCCCGTGTATGTGCCGAGAATGGAGCTTCCATCGTCAAGACCTATTATTGCGAAGGCTTTGAGAAGATTGCGGCTTCTTGTCCTGTTCCTGTAGTGATTGCAGGTGGTAAGAAACTGCCCGAGCAGGAAGCGCTTGAATTGTGCTATAAAGCTGTTAACGACGGTGCTGCCGGCGTAGATATGGGACGTAATGTGTTCCAGAGCGAATCGCCTGCCGCTATGATTCAGGCTGTACATGCCGTAGTTCATGACGGCCTTACACCCGAACAGGCTTATCAGCTGTTCCTGGAACTTAAAAACAAGTAAGTTATGCGTAGGTTACTTGTGTTGGCAAGTATATTGACTCTGTTCCTGTCCCTGGCTTCCTGCCGGCAGGAACAGGTCAAATTGTTGCTGGGAGGTTCCGGTTGGAATAAGGTTGTCATCATCGACAAGGAAACCAAACAGATAGAATGGGAATATCCGTTGGAGAAAGGTTGGGAATGTAATTCGGTTGCTTGTACCCCCGAAGGGAATATTCTGTTCTCTTACCGTAAAGGTGCCAAGGTTGTTACAAAGGATCATCAGGAACTTTGGAACATTCCGGCCCCTGAAGGTTGTGAGATGCAGACAGCGCGTGTCCTGCCCGACGGAAACATTCTGTTGGCATGGGCCGGTCATCCGTCGGTAATCATGGAAGTAGACAAAGAAGGAAAAGAAATCTGCCGCACAGAGTATGAGACGGGTATCGAACGTTCGCATGCTCAGTTTCGTCAAGTCAATAAGAATACAATAGGTAATTATATGATTCCCCTGATGGGAGGTAAAACAGTTTGTGAAGTATCTCCGCAAGGAGAATTGGTGCGTTCAACAGATTTGGGTGGAAACTTCTTTACGGTCCTTCACGACAAGGACGATTTGTATTGGGTGGCCTGTGGTGACCGTCACATTTTGCTCAAGGCAAATATGCAGACGGGTGAGGTTGTGGCTCAGTACGGTCAGGATGATATTCAGGGAGTACGCCTTTTCTTTGTGGCTGGTCTTTGCAAATCCGAAAACGGTGGCATTTATGTTTGCAACTGGCAGGGTCATGACAAGACAGCCAAAGAGGCAGGAAGTCCTCAGGTTTTTGAAATGGATGAATCCGGTAAAGTGGTATGGAGTCTGAACGATAATGAACGTTTCGGCATGATATCGGATGTGTGTATTATGAAATAAACAGGTTAAAGACAGGGTAATGATGAGAGGAAGAATAATGGATGTGATAGCCGGCCCTTGTAGTGCGGAATCTGCGCAACAGGTGCTCGAAACGGCAGCAGGACTGAAGAAAGCCGGCATTTCTGTTTTGCGTGCCGGCTTGTGGAAACCTCGTTCACGTTGTGGAACATTCGAAGGGGTAGGTGTCCAGGCTTTGCCGTGGCTCAACGAAGTTCAACGCTTGTATGGAATGAAAGTAATGACCGAAGTGGCTATGCCGTCGCATGTGGAGGCTGCATTGAAGGGGGGAGTGGATATGCTATGGATTGGAGCACGGACCACAGTCAATCCTTTTATGATGTCCGAGTTGGCTGAGGCATTGCGTGGAGTCGATATTCCTCTTTTTGTGAAGAATCCTGTTTGTCCCGACTTGTCACTTTGGATTGGGGCAGTGGAGCGTTTGGCACGGGTTGGCATTTGCCGGATTTCGCTGATACATCGAGGTTTTTGTTTGCCCGACAATGCTCCTTATCGTAATACCCCTTTATGGGAATTGGTGGACAGCATGCATGCAGAATTTCCTGATTTTCCCGTTTATTGTGACCCCAGTCATATTGCGGGAAAGAGAGAGCTGCTTTATCAGTTGTGTCGCGAAGCTCTCGGGCATCACAATGACGGGTTCTTCCTGGAATCGCATTGTTGCCCGGAAAAGGCGCTTTCAGATGCGGCCCAGCAGTTGACGCCTGTGGGGTTGGAAGAATTGTTGGAAACATTGGGCATCAATGTGTGCAGTCATAATTCTGTCCCCGATTATCAGTGTATGTGAAATTTCAAACTTTCGTTGGTTGTAGAGGAGGGTATGCATCGTTTTTTCGGTGCATGCCCTCCATCTTTTTAGAACATGCTGCGTATACCTTCTTCCAGCGAATGCGGATTGTAGCCCAGCAGTTGTCGGGCTTTGTCTATACTTAGACCGCTGAAACGGGGACGGGGAGTGGCTTCCTGCATTTCTGCTGTACTGACAGGCTGAATCAGCGAGGCGTCCAGTTGCAGGACGTCGGCCACCCGATAGGCTATGTCGGCAATGGTCAGGCATTCGGGACCACAGATGTGGAAGAGTCCGTTTGACGGATAACTGATGAGCCGTTCGATACCTTGTGCAACGTCGTCCACAAAAGTCGGTGTACGCCATTGGTCGTTTACCACGCGGATAGATTGTCCGCTACGCAGGCGGTCAGCCACAAGGCGTACGATGTTGCCGTGCTGGCCGGGCAGGGGCTGGCCGTAGACTACTACGATGCGAGCCACAGCGTAGTTGCTGCACAGACGGGCAACTTGGCGTTCGCTTTCCCATTTGCTTCGACCATAATAGTTCACGGGGGCAGGTGTGTCTTCTTCGGTGTAAAGACGGTCGCAGTCTCCACCGAACACGAAGTCTGTAGACAGATGGATGAGTCGGCAGCCGAGGCGTTCGCAGTTCGTGGCCAGACGGGCAACGGCCTGGACATTGATTTCGTCTGTTTCTGTGCGGTGACTCTCGCAATAGTCAGGGGACGAGAGGGCGGAAGTGTTGATGACAACGTTGGGCCGAAGTTCGTCAAACAGGCGGTTGACAGCCACTTCATTGCAGATGTCAGCTTGCACAAAGCGGTAGTTGCAGCATGAGTGTGGATGGATGTCTGCGTGCAGCGAACAGCCGGTCACTTGGCATTCCGTCTTGGCCGACAGTGTGTCGAGGATGCGTCGGCCTGTGAATCCGTTGGCTCCTACTATCAGTATTTTCTGTTGCATGATGTTCCGGGTTTTAATAGAAAAACGGGTTTTCTCGTCCTTTCTGCACTTCGATGCGGATGCCGAACGAGCCGTTCTGTGACTTCAGTTCGAAGGCACCCTTGAAATTGTTTTTCTGCCAGGGCAAGGCCGAAGGATTGGGTACCCGCCAGCCATCCTTGTCATATTCGCCGTAAGTGTTCAGCCGCCAGCCGTTCTTCAGGCGGAAACTGCCCATCTGCAGGTTGTCTGTCGTGTTACCGAAGCCGAAGCCCATAATGCCGAACGGATTACTGCTGAAATAGGGTGAACCTGATAGGGAGAACATGTTGCTCAGTCCCGAGGAGTAGGTGACATCGGGATTCAGGCGGAATATCCAGTTGTAGTCCTTGCTGGCATCGGGGACAATTATCTTATATGACTTTTCCAAATCTGGCTTGGGCATTTTTACAAGGCTGTTCATGTCTATCAGGAAACCGTCGTAGTTTTTTACACCGTCGGGCAGCAGTTGTTCTCCTGTCGGAGGTATGTCGCCTGCTACTTGCCGTAGGGTGTCGGAGGCCGCTTCAGTCTGTGCAAAGGCGATGCCGCAGTATATGGCGAGGAGCGAAAACAGAATCACGAATCGTTTCATATCTCTATACATTGTTGTCTGCATCAAAGATACAGCTTTTCCTGACACTCTTCACTCCGTCTTAAGACTATTTATCGGTTTTTCAAGATTGCATGAGGTGATTGGAGATTATTCTGTAATCAATTTGTATCCGACACCTCGCACATTGATGATGCGGATGTGTTCGTCCTTGGCTAGTTTGTGGCGGAGCTTGGTGATGAAAACGTGCAGGCTACGCTGGTTGAAGAAGGAGTCGTCTCCCCAAAGGTCGAGCAGGATGTCGCGCATGTTCACCACGCTGTTGCGGTTCTGGCAGAGACGGCGCAGGATTTCGGCTTCGCGATGCGAGAGCTCCTGTTCCGTACCCTCGTGCAGCAGGAGCTGGCGGCGTGTGTCGAGCTGGTAACGGCCTATTTCGTAGAGGATTTGCTCGCTTTCGGCAGACGGGGTGTAGGTGCAGGCACGGCCCATGAGTGCCTTGATGCGCACGATGAGTTCCTGCATGCCGAAGGGCTTCTTCAGATAATCGTTGGCACCCAGTTCGAAACCTTCTACCACGTCGTTCACCGCCGATCGGGCTGTGAGGAAGAGGACGGGTGTGCGTCGGTCGGTCTGGCGGATGCGGCGCACCATCTCGAAGCCGTCCATGCGGGGCATCATGACGTCGGCCACCAGCACGTCGGGGCGTAGGTCGAAGAACAGGTGCAGCCCCTCTTCGCCGTCGGCGGCGGTGTGAATAAGGAAACCCTGGCCTTCGAGGGTATCTTTGATAATCATGGCGAGGGTCTGTTCATCCTCGACTAGCAGTACTTTTATCTTTTCCATTCGATTAAATTCTTATCATAAACTCACTTCCCTTTCCCGGTTCACTCTTCACCTCCACCGAGCCGCCATGCTTCTCTACCATCGTCTTGACGTAGAAGAGGCCGAGGCCGTAGCCTTTCACTTCGTGCAGGTTGCCGGTGGGCACGCGGTAGAACTTGTCGAACACATGGGGCAGGCGGTCGCGGGCGATGCCGATGCCGTGGTCGGCGACGGTGATTTCCGTCCACGTACGGCCGTCGGCTTCGGTACGGCGGCAACGGACGGTAATGTCGGCTTTGTCGCGCGAATACTTCACGGCGTTGTCCAGCAGGTTACTCACGATGTTGGCCAGGTGTGTGCGGTCGGCGGTGACGGTCAGGTCTTCGGGGACAATGTCGAGGGCGACGTGGACAGGTTTGTCGGCCTTCAGTTTGTGCAGCTCGACGAGTGGGGGCAGGAGGTCGGTCAGCCGCACCTCTTCAAGGTGGAGGCGGAAGGTCTTGCGCCGCTCCATCGACATGGAGAGTATCTGCTCCACCAGTCCGCCGAGGCGGCCGAGCTGCTCCTGACAGATGCGCAGGTAGCGTTCGCGCTTGCTGGGGGCGTCGGCCTGATGGAAGTTGAGCAGGGCATCGGTGGCGGCATAGGCCACGGCGATAGGTGTCTTCAGTTCGTGGGTAATGTTGTTGGTGAAGTCGCTCTTCATCTCCTCCAGCGTCTTCTGCCGCAGGATGGTACGGATGAGGTACCAGAAGGAGAAGCCGAGGATGAGGAGGATGACCAGCGAGGTGGTGAGGATGCCCGCCATCTGCCGCAGCACGAGACCGCCCAACGGCTCGGTGGTGAGCCGGTAGACATCGTGTTCCGAAGAAGAGAAGGCGTATTGGTAGCTGACGGCATCGGGACCGGGCACATAGCCGGGTGTGCCGCTTGTGGCAAGGGTGTCGGTATAGAGCCAGCGGTCTTGGGCGTCGTAGCCAGAGTACAGGTATTGCAGGCGGTAGCGTATGGGGATGTTCATCTCCCTGAGGCGGGTGTTGAGCAGGCTGTCGTATACACTGAAATCGGGACTTGTCAATATGTCGAGCCCCGAGTGCAGTCCGCGTTGCAGGTAAATGGCCATGCCGGTCATAGTACGCTGGTTGCGCAGCAGCATGTCAAACCCTTCCTTTGCATGAAGCATGGCGTCGGGGCGCACGGTATCTGTCTCTATCCGCTGTAGCGTATCGTTCCGGGCGGTGAATCCCTCTATCACAGTGT
>ENA-UONW01001375-UONW01001375.1-human-gut-metagenome-genome-assembly--contig:-CS52-NODE-1375-length-29634-cov-12.435816_pt1 | contig 29634 bp, 21 predicted proteins | sample MGYA00242463_ERZ724010 | MGnify/ENA metagenome assembly ERZ724010 | reverse complement strand
TCGATGCCTTCCTCAAACTGCAGGCTGGGTTCCCAACCCAGTTCGCGCTGAAGCTTGGTGGAGTCGATGGCGTAGCGCATGTCGTGGCCGGCGCGGTCGGTGACGTAGGTGATGAGGTTCATGTCCTCGCCTTCCTTACGGCCGAGCAGGCGGTCGACGGTCTTGATGACCACCTTGATGATGTCAATGTTTTTCCACTCGTTGAAGCCGCCGATGTTGTAGGTTTCGGCCACTTTGCCCTTGTGGAAAATCAGGTCAATGGCACGGGCATGGTCTTCCACGTAGAGCCAGTCGCGCACGTTCTCACCCTTGCCGTAGACGGGCAGGGGCTTGCGATGGCGGATGTTGTTGATGAACAGCGGGATCAGTTTTTCGGGGAACTGATAGGGGCCGTAGTTGTTGGAGCAGTTGGTCACGACGGTCGGCATGCCGTAGGTGTCGTGAAAGGCCCGCACGAAGTGGTCACTGCTGGCCTTGCTGGCGCTGTAGGGACTGTGCGGATTGTATTTGGTGGTTTCCCGGAAAAATTCCTTGCCGTAGGCCAGATGGTGTGTGCCTGAAGAGGCCTGTGTGGTGAACGGCGGTTCAATGCCTTCTGGATGGGTCATTTCCAGTGCACCGTACACCTCGTCGGTCGAGATGTGGTAAAAGAGCTTTTCCTCGTAGCCCTCGGGCAGTGATTCCCAATAGAGCTTGGCAGCCTGCAGGAGCGAGAGCGTGCCCATTACGTTGGTGCGTGCAAAGGTGAAGGGGTCCTTGATGGAGCGGTCCACATGGCTCTCGGCGGCCAGGTGAATGATGCCGTCCACGTGATACTGCTGGAGCAGATGGCTCACGGTTTCGAAGTCGCAGATGTCGGCCTTGACAAAGGTGTAGTTGGGCTTGTCCTCAATGTCCTTGAGGTTGGCCAGGTTGCCGGCGTAGGTGAGCTTGTCAAGATTAATAATATGGTAGTCAGGGTATTTGGTGACAAAAAGTCTGACCACATGGCTGCCGATAAATCCGGCCCCGCCGGTGATGAGTATGTTGCGTGTATTCATGAATCAAAGAAAATATAAATTTTTTATGAAGTGCGGTTCCGTTGTCCGGCCGGATTAGTAGAGGTCTTCGTGATAGTCAAACAGCCAGTCGGCCTCTTTCAGGCAGGGGTGGCAGCTGTCTTTTTCCGAAAGGATGACATCGTCAGCCGGCAGGTGCCAGTCAATGTGAAGGTCGGGATCGTCCCAGGCCAGAGCGCCTTCGGATTGTGGGGCATAGAAGTTGTCACATTTGTATTGGAACACGGCCTCCTCGCTCAGCACGCTGAAACCGTGGGCAAAGCCGCGGGGAATGAAGAACTGGCGGTGGTTGTCGCCGGTCAGTTCTACGGACACGTGTTGACCAAAGGTGGGTGAGCCTTTGCGGATGTCCACGGCTACGTCAAGCACGCGGCCCTTGATGACGCGCACCAGCTTGGATTGCGCATCCGGCGTTTTTTGGAAATGCAGACCGCGCAGCACGCCGTAGGACGATTTGCTTTCGTTGTCCTGCACAAAATGAATGGGGCGAACTTCCCGGTCGAAATCCCGTTGTGAGAAGGATTCAAAAAAGTAGCCCCGTTCGTCGTTAAAGAGGCGCGGTTCAATGATGATCACGCCCGGTATGGCTGTTTTTATGACTTTCATTTTTCCTAGTTTCGTGTGATATCGTCGGTCCGGCTGCAGCGCACTACTGTCCGTTGCAGGGGACGAGACTCGTTGTTTTCTTGATGTTTACCAGTCTATTTTTCTGTTGTCTGGGTGCTCCACCTCGTCGGCCACCTTTTGCAGGTATTGTCCGTAAGGATTCTTGAGCATGGGAGCAGCCAGTTGGCGCAGCTTTTCGCTGTCAATCCAGCCCATACGGAAGGCAATACCCTCCAGGCAGGCCACTTTCAGGCCCTGACGCTTTTCGATGACTTCCACATAGTTTCCGGCGGCAGCCAGGGAGTCATGCGTACCCGTGTCCAGCCAGGCAAAGCCGCGGCCCAGGGTCTGCACCTTGAGGCGGTTTTCCTGCAGGTACCACTGATTGACGGAGGTGATTTCCAGCTCGCCGCGGGCTGATGGCTTGATGCCTTCGGCCACCTGCACCACGTCGTTGGGGTAGAAGTAAAGGCCCACCACGGCGTAGTTGGATTTGGGATGCAGCGGCTTTTCCTCTATCGACAGGCAGTTGCCCTGCTCGTCAAAGTCTGCCACGCCGTAGCGCTCGGGGTCGTTGACCCAGTAGCCGAAAACGGTGGCCTTGCGCTCAGCTTCGGCGGTCTGTACCGCATTCTTCAGCATGGCCGTGAAGCCGCTGCCGTGGAAAATGTTGTCGCCCAACACCAGGCACACGTCATCCTGACCGATAAATTCCTTACCGATGAGGAAAGCCTGGGCCAATCCGTCGGGTGAGGGTTGCTCGGCGTAGGTAAATTCTACGCCGTAGTCTGATCCGTCGCCCAGCAGGCGCTTGAAGCCCGGCAGGTCGTAGGGCGTTGAAATAATCAGAATCTCACGTATGCCGGCCAGCATCAATACGGAGATGGGATAATAAATCATAGGCTTGTCGTACACGGGCAACAGCTGCTTGCTCACGCCCTTGGTGATGGGGTACAGGCGGGTGCCCGACCCTCCGGCTAATACTATTCCTTTCATAAGTATGTTTTTTCTCTTCTTTGGGTGCGCCCTCTGGTGTGGCTTATGCTCTGGTGTAGGAGCCAATAGCCCGGATGTCGGCTGAAAATTTTCGATGGGGAAAATGCCGGCAGCCCATGAGGCGCACAGAATTTTCAGTATGCATACAAAGGTATTAATTCTGTACAGAAGCACCAAATTTTTGGTGCGGTTTGTGGCAGGCATCCGGCGGCAGTACAACGGGTGGCAGCAGCCCGTAGGTGAGTGACGAAAAAAGTGTATCTTTGTGGGAAAGAAATAATGGAAAAGACTATGGAATCAGAAAAAATCAGACTCATTATATCGGACGAAATCCACCGCGTCTGCCCCGACTTTGTGGGAGCAGCCTTGTGGGCCGAGGTGGAAAATGGCGAAACACCCGCCGGACTGTTGCAGGAAATGGCCGAGGCTGAGCAAAAGCTGCAGGAGCAGCAGAATGCGGAAAGCCTGAAAAGTCGGCCGGCTATTGCGGCCACGCGGGCGGCTTACAAGGCCTGCGGCAAGGACCCCAGTCGCTATCGCCCTGCCGGAGAGCAGTTGGCGCGCCGGGTAATTAAGGGTGCCGGTCTGTATCAGATAGATGTCTTGGTAGACGCCGTGAATCTGGCTTCGCTGGTGAGCGGTTACTCCATTGGTGGACTGGACGCCGACAAAATACAAGGCCCAAGCCTGACGCTGGGGATAGGGCGTGAGCAGGAACCGTATGAAGGCATAGGGCGCGGGGTGCTGAACATTGCCGGTATGCCGGTCTATCGCGATGCCGGTGGTGGAGTGGCTACGCCTACCAGCGACCACATGCGCACCCGCATGACGGCCGGTACCAGCCATTTGCTGGCGCTGATTAATGGTTACGACGGCAATCGCGAGGCGGTAGTCGGTACGGCACAGTATCTGGAAGGCTTGCTGAAGCGGTATGCTCATTGCCGTCAGTCGGAGATCTGGACGTATGCCTGGGCGCCGCAGTCGGAATGACGGTTTAAATAGGATTTATTATAATGTGGGTACGCATTTCGCGGTAACAGTTGGCGCCGCGGGGTGCGTACGCTGTTGTGTTGGGTATAAAAGCGGGGTAGCGTCTGTCCAAAACAAGGTGCCGCCTATTTTTTACAAGGTGCCGCCTCGTAAAAAATAGGCGGCACCTTGTAAAATTTTTGTCCGTGGTGTTCGGAACGTGAGTAAACGGGGCGAAAAAAGCGAGGGGAAGGGTACATTTTCGTCACTTTGCGTTGTGGAATCGGAGGGCGTAACTCTGCGCGGCGGTGTGGCCGTTAAAGATATGGTAGCTTAAAGGAGGTTGAAAAGCCTGGAAGGGGATAAAAGAAAAAAGCTGTCTCACTTTTTTGTGAAACAGCTTTAAAATGTTGTTGGGGTACTCGGACTCGAACCAAGAATGACAGGACCAGAATCTGTAGTGTTACCATTACACCATACCCCAATTTTTTAAAGAATGCTCAAGAATTTTTTGTTTTTAAGTAACTCGTTTGTGAGTTGTTTCTTGATTTCGGTTGCAAATTTAGGGGGAATTTTTTAAAGTACCAAATACTTTGGCGATTTTTTTTGAAAAAAGTGCGTTTTTCTTGTTTTAGGAGCTCTTTTGGGCCTTTTTGTGGTAGAAAATGGCTGAATTGGGAGTCAAATTGGCCATCTCCCTAATAAAGTTGGGCCTTCGTGGTTGAGGGAGAAATAATGCAAAACAGCCCGCTGCTTTGCGAAAGGGCAGGGCAGCGGGCTGTTTCCTTTTTCATTTCGTGAGGTCAGCATCCTTTGCCGTCGAGGCTGCAGGCGGCACCCTCGTCCACGGGGCGCGACTTGAGGCCGGCCTCTTCCGGCACGAGCGTGACGTTGCCGTCTTCCAACACGAAGCAGGGAATGCCTACCTGGCCGTGACGTTTGGCGCCGCTGAAGGCGTCATGGTGGTCGCGTAGCTTCAGAAAGGCTTTCAGATTTCTAACGTGCTGCCCGATGTCTATAATCTCATATTGAATGTTGCCCTCTACTTGCTGCTCCACGTAGGTGCAGTCGGGGCAGGTGCTCATTACATATATCTTAATCATGGCGTTTGGAATTTTTTTCAGTGATTAAAGTTCCACCGGCAGGCCCAGTTCGGTCCAATGGAGATAGCCGCCTTTCAGGTCGAAAACTTTGAAGCCGTTTTCGTACAGCTTTACGGCGGCTGCATGGCTGCGGCGTCCGCTGCGGCAATAGACGTAGTAGGTGCGGTCCTTGCTCAGCTTGGCCATGCCTTGGGCAAAGGCGTCGCTATCCAGCCAGTCCAGATTGACCGCACCCTTCAGATGGCCGTCGGCATATTCTGAAGGCTGGCGTACGTCGAGAATGACGGCCGAAGTGTCTGCCTGTGCGGCGGTGATAAATTCTTTGGGCTCCAATACCTTGACGGGGGACTGGCCCATGCAGCTGCTGCAGCATCCCATGGCCAGCAGCATGTGTAATATCCATTTTTTCATGGTGCTTCCTATATTATATATGTGAATTGGATTGCAAAAATGCAAGAATATTTTTATCTGTAAGCCATGTTTCGGCTATTTTTTTGAGGTGGGGTAGCGCCAAATATTGGAAATTGTGTTTTTTGTTTGCTGCTGCGCTCACCTTTTTTTATATATTTGCAAAATAAGCAAAAAAATAATAGAAACGTAATATACGAACATTATAGATAGATTGCATTGATATTGTTGGATTACGTTTCTACTTGTTGGACTTTAATTTTCTCAACCGAGAGTAATGATATGAGTATGAACAGAATTGTAATCTTTTTTCTCTTATTTGCGACTCTTTTCATTGTTGGGTGTAGCAAAGATGAGCATCATGACATTGTAGTAAATGAAATTAAGATGTCCGTTTCTGCCGAAACAGGTACATACATACCATTGGGTAGTGATACTCCTGTAGAGTGTATGCTTGTTATGTCTGAAGATAATCCCGGTGTGTGGGAGCCGCTAGCCTTTGGAAGAATTGACGGATTTACATACGAAAGAGGACATGAATATTACCTTTCGGTAAAACGGACCATCCTCGCAAATCCTTCAATGGATTGTTCAGACCGCACATATTCACTTATCCGCATTCTTCAGGACCGAGTGGTAACCGAACCGGAAGAACCTGCTGATAAAGAAATCAAATCAGAAGAGGACATCGTATATTACGATAAATGTCCCTTCAATAAGTATGCTATGACAGAAGAACTGTTGGTTGACAGCGAAGGAAATATAAGATATAGTAATGGAGACCCGTTACCTTCTTATGATAAGGCTCGGCTTTGGATTGAAAATATTCTTCCTAAAGATGATCCGAATTGGATAGAATTTCAGAAAATACCTTATATGGCAACATACTCATTCGTTTTGTCACCTTTTACGGATGAACTCCGATTGGTGAGAAATGATCCAATGTTTAAGGATGTCATACCTGAAAATGAATTTAACAACATCCTATCTATGAAATCTGGTGAAAAAGTCCATTATGCGCTTATTCTTGTCAATGTATATATGGATGGACTTCAGAAATTAGAATTTACAATAACGAAACAGTAAATCTTTAAGGGAGAACCTGATGGCATAATGTCGAAATATTCTCCCTTCTTTTTTACCCTTTGAGAAGCAAATATTTTCTCCTTTTTTTGCGCTATGTTCACCGAACATAGCGCAGGACTTGGCCGCTCCTTCCTAAGAAAATCATCGGTATGTTGCCTCGTCATTGTATTGGCAGAAAGCTTCTCTCTCGATTGTAGCCAATTCTATTCGAAATCGAGCGAGTTTCACTATCTTTTCCTATCTTTGTAAAGTCTGAGAAAATACGCGTACTGAGTGCGGGTAGGAACTAGAAATCAGAACATGAAGTGGAGTATTATCATACCGATATATCAGGTCAAAGCCTATTTGGGTACTTGCCTGGAGTGCATTCGTCAGCAAATGGACGACGAGACCGAGGTGTGGCTCGTAGACGATGCTTCGACGGACGGCAGCGGAGATATTTGTGATACGTGGAGCCGGAGTGACGAGCGTTTCAAGTATCTGCGCCATCCGCAAAACCGAGGCTTGTCGGCGGCCCGTAATACCGGGTTGGCCCATGCCGGCGGGCAATGGATCCTGTTTGTAGATGCCGACGACTGGCTGGCACCCGGCACGTTGTCGGCTTTGCGCCAGCTGGCGCAGCAGGATGCGGCGGATGTGGTGGAGTTTCCCATTCATCTGGAACACGGCACGCCACAGGCCCACTGGTTTGTGCCGGGACACGGCGAGTGTGTCGGGTTTAATGACTGGGTGGCCGCCGGTGCCTTTCGTTATAGCTATGCCTGGAACAAAATGTACCGGGCCAGTCTGTGGCAGTCGGTGCGTTTTGAGGAGGGCCGGCTCTTTGAGGATATGTTTACCATTCCTTACGTGATGGAGCAGGCCCGTCGTATTTTGCGTACCGATCAGGGCGGATATTATTATTGCAGTCATCAGGGAAGCCTGTCAAATACGTTGAGCCGCAAGGGGACCACAGACCTGCTTGAAGCCACGCTGAAACTGTATGAGCATCTGTGCCAGCGGGCTGACGTGACGGATGACGTATTGGACGACTTGTACATGGAAGTTTGTAACCGGCAGATTATGTGTCTCAAAATGGGCGGCCCCATGCTGCTGCCAATGCGACACGTGGCAGCGCATCATGTGTGGCAACCCGGACAGTCGGCGGTACGCCGGCTGAAGTGGCTGCTGATGCGCACGGGGCGTCCGCAGTGGTGTAAATGGTGGGCCCGTTTCATGCCGCTGTCTTCCCATTAATTTAGAGGTATGGAAATCAGTTTCATTATTCCTTATTATGAGGTGGCCCCCCGGTTGTTGCGGCGGTGTCTGGAAAGTGTTTGTTCCTTCATGCAGGCCGTGCCTGACTGCGAATGGGAGGCATGGGTGGTGGACGATGGAAGTGTTGCCCGCGCTGAGGCTGCCCGTCAGGAAGTGGAGCGCATGGGGGCCGGACAAATGCACCTGTTGCGGGTAAAGCATGGGGGACTGGGCGCGGCCCGTAATGCCGGACTGGAGCGTGCAAGCGGTGAGTATGTATTTTTTCTGGATGCAGACGATTATCTGTTTGTTGGTTCAGCCGTGTCGTTGTGGTCCTGTTGCCGCCAACGCAGACCGGATATTCTGGCTTTCGGCATGCAGCCTGTGCACACGGCGGAGACAGAAAGGCTGTGCGGTCCGTTGCGCCTGCGCGTGACGTACGAAGGCAGTGGGGCCGGCTTTATGGTCAGCCACAACCTGCATGCTGCCGCCTGGAGTTATCTGTTTCGGCGTGATATATTGGGAAGTTTGCGGTTTGTGGAGGGCATTTTTCATGAAGATGAGGCTTTTACTCCCCGCTTGTGGCTGCGCGCCCAAAAAGTTTGTGTGACGACGCTGCCGGTATATGCCTACTACCAGCGCCAGGACTCTATCGTACATGTGCCCGGACGGGAGCAGTTGGCCAGGCGCATGGCTGACTTGCGGCAGGTGTTGGTAGGGTTGCGCAATGAGCAGCCCGATAACAGCTTGCAGCGGCTGGCCTTGCAACGCAGGGTGGACACGCTGGCTTCTGATGTGTGGTGGCGTTTGGCGTGCGAAAGTCCTGATACGGATTTTCTGCGAAGCCAGTTGCAACGCTTGCGTGAAGCCGGATTCTATCCGCTTCCGTGGCGCTCTTATACGGTGCGCTATCTGTTGATGTATATGGGGGCGCGATGCTGGTTCTTGTCGGTGGCCTCGCACAAAGTGTGGCGGCTCAAGCAAAAGCTTTCCTCTAAAAATCAATAAAAAGCAAATATTTATGTCCTGCGGATGGTGTTAATCCGTGATTTCGTTTTAACTTTGCGCATCCAAGGGGGTACGTGTGCGCGATTGCGTATGCCAGTGCCTCCAAAGAGTGAATTTCATGTTGAACCATCAAAAAAATATATGACAATAGAGAATAAGTTAGTAGCAGCTATAGTTGACGGTATTAAAGAGAAAAAAGGAGAAAAGATTGTAATTGCCGATTTGACGGCCATCGAGACGGCGCCTTGTGCGTATTTCGTGATAGGTCAGGGCAATTCGCCGCAGCAAGTGGAGGCCATTACGGACTCCGTGGAGGAGCAGGCCCGTTTGCAGGCCGCAGAAAAGCCTGCCGCCGTGGCCGGATTGGAAAATGCCGAGTGGGTGGCCATGGATTACGGCGATGTAATTGTGCATGTGTTTTTGCCGGAAGCCCGTCAGTTTTACGACCTCGAACATTTGTGGGAGGACGCCATGCTGACAGAACTGCCTGACGAAGCCTAATCTTTTGTTTTTATCATTCAGCGAATCTATTTACTTAGAAATCATGAATACAGAGCAACCGAAAAAAAATATGCCACGTTTTAGCTTGACGTGGATATATGTGGTGGTAGGCATCGTACTGGTGTATCTGCTGTTGTTCGGTGACAACAGAACCAGTATGAGCAAGGACACCAATTTTACGAATTTCAAAATCTATGTCAGCAATGGCTATGCTGACCGCATCGTGGTGAACAAGACCGATGGGACTGCCACCATGGAGGTGAAGAAAGAGTATATCAAGAAAATCTTCAAGCAGGACGCAAGCCAGACTGGCGTTTCGCCTACGGTGGTGGCCAAGTATCCTACCGTGGACAAGATGGAGGAATTCCTGGACGCCGAAACCCGCAATGGCCATTTCAAGGGTACGGTGACGTATGAAGAAACCAATAACTTCTTCCTGAATCTGCTGAGCGGTTTGCTTCCTTTTATCGTACTGATTGCCATTTACCTGTTCTTCTTCCGCCGGATGAGCGGAGGCGGTTCTGGCGGAGGCGGCGTATTCAGTGTGGGCAAGAGCAAGGCCAAGCTGTTTGAAAAAGGCTCTGGCCTGCACGTGACCTTTAAGGATGTAGCCGGTCAGGAAGGTGCCAAGCAGGAGGTGCAGGAAATTGTAGAGTTCCTGAAGAATCCGCGCAAATATACTGAATTGGGAGGTAAAATTCCTAAAGGTGCTTTGCTGGTAGGCCCTCCGGGAACCGGTAAGACCCTGTTGGCCAAGGCTGTAGCCGGCGAGGCCGATGTGCCGTTCTTCTCGATGTCCGGTTCGGACTTCGTGGAGATGTTCGTGGGTGTGGGTGCCAGCCGTGTACGTGACTTGTTCGCACAGGCCAAGGCCAAGGCGCCATGTATCATTTTTATTGACGAAATTGATGCCGTGGGCCGTGCCCGTGGCAAGAACCCGGCTTTTGGTGGCAACGATGAGCGTGAGAATACGCTGAACCAGTTGCTGACCGAGATGGATGGCTTTGGTACGAATTCGGGCGTCATTATTCTGGCTGCCACCAACCGCGTGGACATCTTGGATAAAGCTCTGTTGCGTGCCGGCCGTTTCGACCGCCAGATTCATGTAGACTTGCCTGATCTCCCCGAACGTGTGGCCATTTTCGGCGTGCATATGCGTCCGCTGAAGCTGGACAATACGGTGGATGTGGATTTGCTGGCCCGTCAGACCCCGGGTTTCTCCGGTGCCGACATTGCCAATGTTTGTAACGAAGCGGCCCTGATTGCAGCCCGTCATGACAAGACTGCAGTGGGCAAACAGGATTTTCTGGATGCCATTGACCGTATTATTGGCGGTCTGGAGAAGAAAACCAAGATTATGACGGCGGAGGAGAAGCGCACGATCGCGTTGCACGAAGCCGGACACGCTACGGTATCGTGGTTCCTGAAGTATGCCAACCCGCTGGTAAAGGTAACTATTGTTCCTCGCGGACAGGCTTTGGGCGCTGCCTGGTATTTGCCGGAGGAGCGCACCATCGTGACCAAGGAGCAGATGCTTGATGAGATCTGTGCCACTTTGGGCGGCCGTGCGGCAGAGGAACTCTTTACGGGACACATTTCTTCAGGTGCGCTGAATGATCTGGAAACCGTCACCAAGCGTTCGTACGGTATGGTGGCCTATATGGGTATGAGTGACAAGCTCTCGAATCTGTGTTACTATAATAATCAGGAATATCAGTTTGACAAGCCTTATTCAGACAAGACCGCCGAGCTGATTGACGAAGAGGTGAAGAAACAGATTGCCGAGCAGTATGAGCGGGCCAAGGCCTTGCTGACCGAGCATGCTGAGGGTCATGCCAAACTGGCTCAGCGCCTGATTGAGAAGGAAGTCATTTTTGCTGAGGACGTAGAGGAAATCTTTGGCAAACGCCCCTGGTTGAGCCGTGCTGACGAATTGCTGGCCGACGAGCAGAACCGCAAGACCATTGAAGCTGCCAATCAGGACGTAGAGGAAGCTCAGAAAAATGGTGCAGCTTCTGCACCGGCTGAAGAACAGCCGACAACAGAGAAGGCTGATTCAGAAAAAACGGGTGAAGTCCCTTCCTCCACTGATCACGAACCCAAGAATCCCGAGGTAGAAGCGCAAGATACCCCTGCGCCTTCATCGGAAAAATAAGCATACGGATATGAAGAATTTGCTCATGCGCAGTATTACCGGCATCCTGTTTGTTGTTGTACTTGTGGGTGCTATTGTGTGGGGACCGATGACTTTTGCCATCCTGTTTGCCCTGATTACCGGATTGTCACTGTGGGAATTTTCCAATCTGATGAATCAGCATTACGGGGCAAACATGAACCGCATGATTGTGACGGTAGCCGGCGTGTATCTGTTCTTTGCAGTATTTGGATATTGCAGCGAGTTGACGCGTTCAGACGTGTTCATTCCTTACTTGCTGTCCATCATTTATCTGATTGTGTCGGAGCTGTATCTCAAGGCCAAGGATCCGTTGAAAAACTGGTCCATCTCACTGGCTTCGCAGCTGTATGTGGCGTTGCCCTTTGCCTTGCTGAGCGTGTTGTCCTTTCATGCTGACCCGACGTCAAGCAGTGGCATCTATTACGAATGGGTTTATCCGCTGTCCATCTTCATCTTCTTGTGGACATCCGATACCGGTGCCTATTGCGTAGGCAGCCTGTTACATCGCTATGTGTCCTATAAACTGTTTCCGCGCATTTCGCCCAACAAATCCTGGATTGGCAGCATTGGTGGCGGGGTGCTGTGCATAGTAGTGGCCATAATCTTGTGGCGTTTCTTCCCGCTCATGAACGTATGGCAATGGATTGGGCTGGGCCTCGTGGTCTGCATTTTCGGCACATGGGGCGATTTGGCCGAGAGCCTCATCAAGCGCCAGTTGGGCGTGAAGGACAGCGGACAGATTCTTCCCGGACATGGCGGAATGCTCGACCGGTTTGATTCGGCCTTAATTGCCATACCGGCAGCCGTGCTCTATTTTTATATTGTATCCAACTACCTGCGTTAAGCAGGCTTGAGTCATAAATTTTTAAGGGAATGATGGCCGGGTTTCGTAGCAGAAACCTGGCTATCATTTTTTTGTGCCTGATTGTCGGCGCTTGAGGAAGGGCTCTTCAATCCAGTGCCATGACAGGTAAGCCAGTCCTACGGTAGCCAGCAGACAAAGGACAAAGGCCAGCCACGGGTGTTGCTGTGGCAGGCCGAACTGGGCGGCAACCTGAATGATAGGGGCATGAAACAGGTAGATGCCGTAGGAAAGGTTGGGCAGGTGGCGCACAATGTTCAGCTTCGGGAACTGGTAGGCCGTCAGAATGAGCAGCAGCGCAAATACAAAAGGCGAGAAATAGTCGTAGCCCGGCAAGCGGTCGTTGATCAGATACATGGCCCATACGGTCAGTAGTAGCGGTTTGGCATAGCGGACGAGGTGCTCAAAGTAGAGCAGCACGGCCGTGCCGGCGTAAAAGTAAATGAGTTGGCTGCCCACTTGGCGCTCAAGGATGGCGTAGAAGGTATTGCCGCTTTGCTGATAAAGGTAGGCAAAAAGCTCTTTGTAGGTGATGGAGAAGGCAAAGATGCCCAGCAGTACAACGGGCTTGGCGTACCTTTTCAGTAGTGCAAAGGCTATGGGGACGGTGGCGTACAGCATGATTTCTATTTTCAGGGTCCATAGCGAACCGTTGACGGCCATTTCCGGGTTCTGCTCGAAAACGCCGGGCAGTGTTGGCCCTAAAAAGTTCAGGAAAGTCAGGTTCGACAGCAAGTAGCGCCACCATTGCCCGTGGGTGAAGTATTCGGCGGCCGTGTAGTGGGTGAGGAATACGCCGCCAAAGGCACAGAGCAGTACGATAAACCAATAGGGTGGCAGGATGCGGCGGAGGCGTTTGCAGATGTACGTGCGGAGGTTGGGCGTCTTGAGGTAACTGAGGCATACCAGAAAACCACTCAGGCAGAAAAATCCCGATACGGCCTCGCCACTACTGGTAATCCAGTCGAAGGTAAAGGCCTGCGTGAGTACGCTGAAGTGGGTGCAGAATACCACGAGTGCCAGATAGTAGCGCAATATGTCGAAGCAGTTGTCCTGCCGGGTGAGTGCCAGACTTTTGGCCGATAATATGGAGTGTGGAATAGGCTGATTCATCGTGGTGCAAAGATAGTGAAAGGCGAGAGCAGAGGCAAGCGGAAAACGCAGTTTTCAGCGCTTGACAGTGCCGAGCCGCCTCCTGTCTTATGGAAAGATAGTGAAAGGCGAGAGCAGAGGCAAGCGGAAAATGCAGTTTTCGGCGCTTGACTTTGCCGAGTCGCCTCCTGTCTTATGAAAAATGGCATAAGTCATGTGTAAAAAATCAAGTGAAAGTGATGATCGTCAGAGAGACTGGGGAGATAATTCTATAGTCGTGTAAAAGAGAGAAAACGGTGGGCGCAAAAATAGGTCGGATGTAATTATTTTTTCCTCCCATGTATTTTTTTCTTTCCGCCGCCTGGTTCGTGAAAGGTCGGATGGTATCTGATGCAAATATTCCTTTGCTAAAAACTTGCACTCAAACTTTGTGAATAAGGGCCGTGTAATCTATTTTTTCCGTATTTTTGTGCTTAAAATTTAGTCGGACAATGGATTTTAGACTGACTACGGATGTTTCGGATTTTTCGCTTTCGCTCACCGTGGGTGACGAAGTGGGAACGATAGGTTCATGTTTTGCCCAGCACATCGGGCAGAAAATGCGTGAATCGGGATGGCCGGTCATGATCAATCCGTTTGGCGTGTTGTATAATCCGGGCAGCATAGCCCTGGCCCTGCGGTTGCTGATGAATCTGTCGGCCGGACAGGACGCAGAGGCTTTGCTGGCGCCTTATCTGTTTGAAGGGCGCGACGGTCTGTGGCATAGCTGGCTGCATGCCTCCGAATTTTCGGCACCTTCGCGCCGTCAGTGCCTGCAAAATGTAGTGGCGCGTGCGCTTCAGGCGGTTCACGGTCTGACCTCCTGGCGGGTGCTGCTCGTAACGTTCGGCACCAGCCGGGTTTATCGCCTGCTTCCTGACCGTTTGGTGGTGGGCAATTGTCATCGCGAACCGGCAGCCCGTTTTGCCGAGGAGGATTTGTCGGTCGACGACATCGTGCGCGAGTGGCGTGAACTGTTGTCCGCTTTGTGGCTGCTGAATCCGGCGTTACAGGTGGTGTTTACGGTCAGCCCTTACCGCTACGTCAAGTACGGGCTTCATGGTAGCCAGCTTTCCAAGGCTCGTCTGCTGTTGGCTGTAGAGGCCCTTTGTCAGGAATTTGCGGCGTGCCGCTACTTTCCGGCTTATGAGATGGTGGTGGACGAGCTGCGCGACTATCGCTTTTTTGAGCGCGATATGGCGCACCCTTCTGCCCAGGCCATTGATTATGTGTGGGAGCGCTTTTGTCAGTGCGCCATGCCGCCTGAGGCGCAAGCCTATCTGCAGCAGTATGCTGCATTGAGGCGCGATTTTGCCCACCGGCCGTTGCATCCGGAGTCGGAGGAGTACGCAGCTTTTCGGGCGCGGGCTTTGCAAAAGTGGGAGCAGCTCAAAAAGCGCTACCGATTGGCCGGAAATGTGCCGCCACCTTATGAGGAAAATGAAAAAATATAAATAGAAAATAATTCATTAACTATGTCTTACTCTTTAGAAAAGATTGCCTCCCTGATCGGAGCGCATTGTTTTGGCGAAGGCGAAGCCCAGATTGACTGGATTCTGAACGACAGCCGTTCATTGGCCTTTCCGGAGTCGACCTTGTTTTTTGCGTTGCGCTCGCAGCGTAACGACGGCCATAAGTACATTCACGACCTCTACCGTCGTGGCGTACGGAATTTTGTGGTAGCCAATTTGCCCGAGGATTATGAACAGAAATATCCTGACGCCCACTTCCTGAAGGTGGTCAGTCCGCTCAAGGCGCTTCAGCGTCTGGCCGAGCGTCATCGTGACGAGTACAACCTGCCCGTAGTGGGTGTGACGGGTAGCAATGGAAAAACGGTGGTCAAGGAGTGGCTCTATCAGCTGCTTTCCGGTTCACGCAACGTAACCCGCTCGCCCCGCTCTTACAATTCGCAGGTCGGTGTGCCGCTTTCCGTGTGGCTGCTGAATTCGCGCAGTGAGATCGGTATTTTTGAGGCCGGTATTTCGCAGCCGGGTGAAATGCCGGCCTTGCGCGCCATTATTCAGCCCACCATTGGTGTCATGACCAATATCGGACCGGCCCATCAGGAAAATTTCTCGTCGCTTCAGGAAAAATGTCTGGAAAAACTTTCCCTCTTCAAGGATAGCAAGGTTGTGGTTTACGAGGCCGACGACCCCGTCATTTCCGAATGTGTAGACCAGGCCATGCTCAAGGGTGACCATCTGGCTTGGTCTCGTCGCGACCCCAACAGTCCGCTCTTTATTCGTGACGTCCGCAAAGAGGAGACCAGCACGACGGTCAGCTACACCTATCTGGGTACCGACGGCAGCTACACCCTGCCGTTTGTAGACGATGCGTCCATCCAGAACAGCATCCACTGTCTGGCCGTATGCCTGTACCTCCGCGTGCCGGCAGCTGACATTGCGGCTCGTATGGCCCGCCTGGAACCGGTGGCCATGCGCTTGGAGGTAAAGCAGGGCGTGCGAGGCTGTACGCTGATCAACGACAGCTATAATTCCGATATCAATTCGCTCGACATCGCCCTTGACTTCATGAACCGCCGGCCCGAGAGTCGCCGTCGCACGCTCATCCTGAGCGATATTCTGCAGAGCGGCATGCCGGTGGAGGAGCTGTATGCCAAGGTGGCCGAAATGGTGAATCGCCGCAAGGTAGATCGCATCATTGGCGTCGGTCCCGACATCACGGCCCAGTCGCAGCGCTTCCACATGGACAAGATGTTCTTTGTCAGCAGTGAAGCCCTGTTGCAGAGCGGAGCGCTTGACAAGCTCAGCAACGAGGTGATTTTGCTGAAGGGTTCGCGCAAATTCAATTTCGAGGCCATCAGTGAACACCTTTCGCTGAAGGTTCACGAAACGACGCTCGAGGTTAATCTGGAAGCCATTGTGCGCAACCTCAATTATTACCGCAGCTTCATGAAGCCCGAAACCAAGATGGTCTGCATGGTCAAGGCGTCGGCCTACGGTGCCGGTGCGGTGGAGATTGCCAAGACGCTTCAGGACCACCGGGTGGACTATCTGGCCGTGGCCGTGGCTGACGAGGGTGCCGACTTGCGTAAGGCCGGCATTACGGGTAACATCATCATCATGAATCCGGAGATGAGCACGTTTAATATGCTCTTCCAATACGATTTGGAACCGGAGGTTTACAGCTTTGGCCTGCTAGAAGCGCTCATCAAGGCGGCCGAGAAGGAAGGCATCACCAACTTCCCGATTCACCTGAAACTGGATACGGGCATGCACCGCTTGGGCTTTGATCCTGAGCACGACCTGCCGGCCCTGATTGAGCGGCTCAACCATCAGACGGCCCTGCTGCCGCGTTCGGTATTCTCGCACTTTGTGGGTTCCGATTCGCCTGACTTCGACGCTTTCTCCAAACATCAGTTCGAGCTGTTCGACAAGGCCAGCCGTCAGTTGCAGGAGGCTTTCCCCAACAAGATTCTGCGCCACATTTGCAACAGTGCCGGTATTGAGCGCTTCCCGGAGCGTCACCTCGATATGGTGCGCCTGGGTCTGGGCCTTTACGGTATTGACCCGATTGACAACCGCGTGCTGAACAATGTGACGACGCTGAAAACCACTATTTTGCAGATTCACGAGGTCCGCAAGGAGGATACGGTGGGTTACAGCCGTCGCGGACATCTGACGCGCGACAGCCGCATTGCCGCCATCCCTATCGGTTATGCCGACGGTCTCGACCGTCATTTGGGCTGTGGCCATTGCTATTGTTTGGTCAACGGCCAGAAAGCGCCCTACGTGGGCAACATCTGCATGGATGTGTGCATGATTGACGTGACCGACATTGATTGCAAGGAGGGCGACACAGTGGAGATTTTCGGCGACCACCTGCCCGTAACGGTGTTGAGCGATGTACTCGGCACGATTCCTTACGAAGTGCTTACCTCCGTAAGCGAGCGCGTAAAGCGCGTGTACTTCCAGGAGTAAGCGCCCCGCCATTCCCCATTATAACAAGAAAATAAAGCAGGCGAGCATGTCCCCTCTCCGTTAGGGTGGCATGCTCGCCTGTTTTTGTCGGGGCGTAAATTCTTCCCCTCTTCGTGTAGTCCGCCTTTAGCGGGCGTTTTTGCGCACGTAGTCCGTAAAGGTGTAGGGCTGGGCGTTTTTCTCGTCCGCCTCGTGGGCTTCTTCGTGGGTGACGGTCCACTCGTTGCTGTCAAACGCCGGGAAATAGACGTCAGCCTGCGGTGCTTCGGCCTGTACGTGGGTCAGGCAGAGGCGGTCGGCCAGCGGGAGGGCTTCGGCATATACCGAGGCGCCGCCAATGATGTACACGTCCTCGTCAGGGCGGCAGGCCGCCAGGGCTTCTTGCAGGGAGGCAAAGGTTTCGGTGTTGGGCCAGGCGGCGTCAGTGCGGTGGGTGAGTACGATGTTCCGGCGGTTGGGCAGGGCCCCCTTGGGCAGCGACTCAAATGTGCGTCGGCCCATGATGACGGTGTGTCCCGTGGTCAGGGCCTTAAAACGGCGCAGGTCGGCCGAGAGGTGAAACAGCAGGTTGTTTTCGTAGCCTATGGCCTGGCGGCGGTCGAGGGCAGCTATTATAGTAATCATGTCAGGTTCGGGTTAGGTTGATGAATGGGAGTAATATAAAAATGTGACGGACGGTTTACACCGACACCTTGCCGGCAATGTGAGGCCAGGGGTCGTAGTTTTCCAGTACGAAGTCGTCGTAAGTAAAGTCAAACAGGCTCTTCACGTCCGGGTTCAGGCGCATGGTAGGCAGGGGGCGTGGTGTGCGTTGCAGCTGCAGCTTCACCTGGTCGATGTGGTTGAGGTAGATGTGCGTGTCGCCCGTAGTGTGGACAAATTCGCCGGGCTTCAGTCCCGTTACTTGAGCCGTCATCATCAGCAGCAGGGCATAGCTGGCAATGTTGAACGGTACGCCCAAAAATGTGTCGGCCGAGCGTTGGTAGAGCTGGAGCGAGAGTTTGCCGTTGGCCACGTAAAATTGAAACAGCAGGTGGCAGGGGGGCAGGTTCATGCGCTTCAGGTCGGCCACGTTCCAGGCGCTGACAATGATGCGGCGTGAATCGGGGTTGTGCTTGATGTCCTCCACGGCTTCACTGATTTGGTCAATGAATCCACCGTCATAGTCGGGCCACGAGCGCCATTGGTAACCGTAGATGTGTCCCAGGTCGCCCGTTTCGGGGTCGGCCCATTCGTTCCAGATTCTGACGCCGTTATCCTGCAGATACTTCACGTTGGTGTCGCCTTTCAGAAACCACAGCAGCTCGTAGATGATGGATTTCAGGTGCAGCTTTTTGGTAGTCAGCAGCGGAAACCCGTCTTCTAAGTTAAAGCGCATCTGATAGCCAAACACGCTCTTCGTACCCGTGCCGGTGCGGTCGTGCTTGGTGGCGCCGTCTTTCAGTATGTGTTGTAGGAGGTCTAAATACTGTTGCATGTCATTATTTTTCAAAAAATCCTGCCGCAAAGGTACTACTTTAATCTCTTTTATCTGCTCCGGCAGAGGGAGAATCGGAATTTGTCCGTATATTTGGAATGATATGGCATGGGGCTAGGCAGAGAACCACTTAAAATTTATGTTTTTGGTTTGTCTCTGCGCTCGCCTTTCGCTATATTTGTAACTGCGGTCGGGCGTATGTCGCACAGAGAAGCGGCAGCCCGGCTGGAGCACGCTGACAGAGAACCTAATTACTACAAAAAAATAATACTATGGCTGATTTAGCAAAACTGGCAGGCCGCCGTAAGAGTGGCCACCCTCATCTCTTTCCGCATGGTGAAGATTCGGCACATATTCACCGAATCATCCGTTTTCTCATTGTTCTGGTTGTTTCGTTGTTCCTGTGGTGCGTACCGCCTGCCACGCTGGGGTTGCCCGACCTTACGCTGGTGCAGCAGCGCATGATTGCCATCTTTGTGTTTGCGGCTCTGATGTGGATGTTTGAGATTATTTCTTCGTGGGCCACGTCAATGATTGTCGTGGTGGTCATGCTGCTCACCATTTCCGACAGCAGCATCTGGTTTATGGACAAGGCGCTGGGCAGCCAGCCCATGGGCACGCAGGTGTCTTACGTGTCGCTCATGGCCAGTTTTGCTGACCCGGTCATCATGCTTTTTATCGGCGGATTTATTCTGGCCATTGCGGCCACCAAAAGCGGGCTTGACGTAGTGCTGGCCCGCATCATGCTGCGTCCGTTCGGAAGCCAGTCGCGCTTTGTGTTGCTCGGCTTCCTGCTCGTTACCGCTACGTTCTCCATGTTCATCAGCAACACGGCCACGGCTGCCATGATGCTCATGTTCCTGACTCCCGTGCTCAAGACCCTTCCGGCTGACGGCAAGGGAAAAATCGGACTGGCCCTGGCCATACCCATCGGCGCCAACGTGGGCGGTATGGGCACGCCTATCGGTACGCCGCCCAATGCCATTGCCCTGAAATACCTGAACGACGTCCACGGCGCCAACCTTGACATCGGTTTCGGGCAATGGGTCAGCGTCATGTTCCCCTATATGCTCGTCATCCTGCTCCTTTCTTGGGGCGTGTTGCTGTGGCTTTTTCCCTTTAAGCAAAAGGAAATTCATCTGGAAATCGGTGGCCGCATGGAGCGCAACTGGCGTACCTGGGTGGTCAATATCACATTTGCCGTCACCGTGTTGTGCTGGATTCTGGACAAGGCCATTGGTATCAACGCCAACGTGGTGGCCATGATTCCGGTGGGTGTGTTCTGCGCCACGGGCATCATTACCAAAAAAGACCTGCAGGACATCAATTGGAGTGTACTCTGGATGGTGGCCGGCGGTTTTGCGCTGGGCACGGGGTTGCAGGACACCGGTCTGGCCCAGCATCTGATTGAGAACATTCCGTTTGGCAGCTGGTCGCCTGTGCTCATGATTGTCGGGTCGGGACTCATCTGCTGGTGCCTTTCCAACTTCATCAGCAACACGGCCACCGCCGCTCTGCTTGTCCCCATCCTGGCCATTGTAGGCCGCAGCATGAGTTCGCAACTCTCCTCCATCGGAGGCGAGGGCACCCTGCTCATGGGTATTGCCGTCAGTGCCTCACTGGCCATGATGCTCCCCATCAGTACACCGCCCAACGCTCTGGCCCATGCCACGGGTATGGTACGTCAGCGTGACATGGAAAAGGTGGGCGTGTTGATTGGCATCGTCGGTCTCGCTTTAGGCTACGCCATGCTGGTTGTACTCGGCAAGAGCGGTTATTTCTGATGCCGTCCTTTCTTTAAGTCATCAGGTAAACAAGCCGGAATTTTGTAATCACAAGATTCCGGCTTGTTTTTCCGAGCCGCGAAAGATTTTTTCCGAGCCGCGAAAGATTTTTTCCGAGCCGCGAAAGATTTTTTCCGAGCCAATGGCTTTGTTCCGGAGTTTGAAATGATTTTATGGCTTATTAAGTCGGATGCAAAACTTGCGGAATGTGGGTGTGGCGTGCCAAATAACTGAAAAAGGCTGATTGTCAGGGCGATGTCAGCAAAATGTTAGGAAAATGTCAGGAAAATGTCAGTTTCCGATGCTCCGGTTTCTTTGCGTTTTACCCTATTTTTGCGGCAAAACGATAGGGTTATGCAAAGATTGAAAATTTTAGGCTTTTTGTTCTTGAGTCTGTGGTGTGCTGTGGCGGTAAAGGCGCAGCATACGGTGAGTGGTACCGTAAATGATGGGAGAGGGCAACCGGTGGCAGGGGCTGTCGTAAGGCTGAAGTTGCTGTCGGATACGCTGGATTGTAAAAAGGATACGACCCAAGCGCGTGGGCAGTTTGCCATAGCTTCTGTAAAGGCCGGAGTCTATCGGCTTGAGATTTCGGCTTTAGGATATTCGGCCTTTTGTCGGGAATTAAGGGTAGACCAGTCGGTGGACATAGGAAGGGTTCGCCTGTCGGCTGACACGGTGAATTTGAATGAAATTGTGGTGACGGCGGGTATGGTAAAGCGGTTTGCCGACAGGCGGGAGTACCGGCTTACCCGCAGGGAGAAGGAGCAATGCAGTAGTGCCTTGTCGGCTTTGGAATTTTTGCCTAAGATAAAGGTACAGGACTTGAGTGTGTCATCCGTGGACGGCAAGGCGGTCAGAATCCTGATTAATGGCATTCCGTCCACGCCCGCTGACCTGTCGGTAGTGTTGCCTGAAAGTATTGTCAAGATGGATTATTATGCTCAGCTGCCTCTTCGATATGCCAACATGGGCTTGGGGGCGGTAATCAACGTTGTGACTCGTGAAAAACAAACGGGAGGCACGGTGGGGCTCAACACACAAAATGCCGTTACCACCGGGTTTGGCAACAATGTCGTGAATTTTAAGTACCATTGGGGGCATACGCAGGTGGGAGTAACCTATCAGATGAATTATCGGAATTATCGCAAGCGGGTACTGGATGAGGATATGGCCTACACCATTGGTGAAACCCGGTATGAAAAGGCAAAGCGTGGCAGGTACAGCCCGTATGCTTACGAGCAGCAGATGGCTGAAATCAGCCTCAATCATGCTTCTGCCGACCGTTATCTGTTGAGTCTCAAACTGTCCTTAAATTCCCTGAACCGCAGGCGCTCATCCACGCAGGACATCCTCTCGCGGATGGGGGATGCGGCCGTGAGCCGGACGGTTGGCGAGAGTGCCGACCGCGACCGCTATGTCAGTCCGGTGATGGATGTGTACTTCAGCAAGTCGTGGAAGAAACGGCATGAACTGACTCTGAATGCGGTTGGTACCTATTATGATTCGGGCTATGACTATCAGTATACGGAGCGTGACGGAGAGCAAACGGATTTTGCCACGGCCACAGTGATCCGCACAGACAAATATTCGCTGATTGGAGAGGCCGTGTACAGCTACAAAATGAAGCAGGCCCGTTTTCTTGTGGGTACTCGCTATATGTACAATCGCAGTATCCAGCGCAATCTGCCCTCCCACAACCGGATTCGTACCCACGAGGCCTATTCCTATTTGGGACTGGAAGGCATGTGTGGCGAGCGATTCAACTACAGCGTGAGTGCGGGGATGCAGCAGGACAGGTTTACGACCATTTCGGACACGAATTACCATTTTCTCTACTTCCGGCCGCAGGTAAGGTGGGGATATTTTATTGATAAGCATTCGGATTTGTCGTTTAATTATGAAGTAGATACGGAAAATCCGCCGGTTTCGTCGCTGACCGAAAATCCGTATTACAAGGACCCACATTATATATATGTGGGTAATCCGGCCCTGCAACCGGCCACCCGTCACGACCTTACGTTGTCATACTTCAGGGGATTCAGGAGCTGGGTGCTGAATGCCGAGTGTGGCTATTCGTATGCCAAAAATGCCATCGCTCCGGTGTTCCGGTCGGAGGCGGCCGATATTGTCGAAACCATTGGCAATCTGGATTACGCCCAACAACTGAAGTGCAGCCTCTTTCTGCAATGGTATCCTTGGGCCAGCCATATCCTCAGGGTCAGACTGTATGCCGAAATTTTTCATCAGCGTAATCGGTGGGACGGCGCCCAATGGCAGCATACGGGCTATGATGTCATACCGTCGCTGTATCTGGCTTACCGAAAATGGGGCTTGCAGGTGTTTTATCAGACCGGAAAGAAGTCGCTGGTCGGGCAGACCACGAAGCACATACCCAGCATGGCTTCGGTGGAGCTGTCTTACCAAGCGGTAAAGAATTTGTCGCTGACCGGCGGCATCCGTTATCCGTTTTATGATGCCTGGACGCAGGTTACGTCGGTTACCGGTACTTCCCTGTTGAGCCGTACTGAAACGGAGCGCATTCTCAACAATGCCAACATGGTCTATTTTAATTTGGTATATCACTTCCAGTTTGGTCGGCCCAAAGCCGGTGTCAAGTTGAAACTGCAGAATCAGGACAAGGACTCCGGCATTCTGAACCGGAACTGAAGCGTCTGTTCGTAGGCGGCGGAGCGGGGGAGAATTCAGCGGACTCGCTGGGGAAATTCTTCCCCTTTTCCCTATGTCGGGCGGTGTTTCGTCTTCTCTCATTTTGGTCATCCGCTTGACCGGTAGCGCTTTACGTGCTTTCGTGTCATGGCTGCCGCAGCTGTACCGACAATGGAGTGACAAAATGTCAGTCGCAAAAAAAAATCCGCCTCACAGCGTTTTGGCACGCCTCTTGCTTGAATAGGGGTGAGCGCTTGCGAGAGTGCCCGAGAGAATCAACTTGAATAATAACAAAAAAACAACATATCATTATGGGAAAGATTATTGGAATTGACTTAGGTACAACAAACTCTTGTGTATCTGTATTTGAAGGCAACGAGCCTGTTGTAATCGCAAATAGCGAAGGCAAACGTACTACTCCTTCAGTAGTAGCCTTTGTAGAAGGTGGCGAGCGTAAGGTAGGTGACCCTGCCAAACGTCAGGCCATCACCAACCCGAAACGTACGATTTACTCTATCAAACGTTTCATGGGTGAAACTTACGACCAGGTTACCAAGGAAATTGAGCGCGTACCGTATTCTGTAGTTCGTGGCGACAACAATACTCCGCGTGTCGACATCGACGGACGTCTCTATACGCCGCAGGAAATTTCAGCCATGATTCTTCAGAAGATGAAGAAAACGGCCGAGGATTACTTGGGCCAGGAAGTTACCGAAGCCGTAATTACCGTACCGGCTTACTTCTCTGACTCTCAGCGTCAGGCCACCAAGGAGGCCGGACAGATTGCCGGACTCGACGTTAAACGTATCGTGAACGAGCCTACGGCTGCTGCCTTGGCTTATGGTCTGGACAAGGCCAAGAAGGATATGAAGATTGCCGTATTCGACCTGGGTGGTGGTACGTTTGATATTTCTATCCTTGAGTTGGGTGGTGGTGTATTCGAAGTGCTTTCTACCAACGGTGATACTCACCTGGGAGGTGATGACTTTGACCACGTAATCATCAACTGGTTGGTTGACGAGTTCAAGAATGATGAGGGTGCTGACCTGACTACCGATCCGATGGCCATGCAGCGCTTGAAGGAGGCTGCCGAGAAAGCTAAGATTGAGTTGTCTTCTTCTTCCTCAACCGAAATCAACCTGCCTTACATCATGCCGGTAGGTGGTGTGCCCAAACACTTGGTTAAGACCCTTACCCGTGCTAAGTTCGAGAGCTTGGCTCACGGCTTGATTCAGGCTTGTAAGACTCCGTGCGAGTTGGCACTGAAAGACGCTAACCTTTCTCCGGCCGACATCGACGAGGTTATCCTGGTAGGTGGTTCCAGCCGTATCCCTGCCGTACAGCAGTTGGTTCAGGACTTCTTCTGTAAAGCTCCTTCAAAGGGCGTTAACCCTGATGAGGTGGTAGCCGTAGGTGCTTCTATCCAAGGTGCCATTCTGAACAAGGAAAGCGGTGTAGGCGACATCGTACTGTTGGATGTAACGCCGTTGTCAATGGGTATCGAAACCCTGGGTGGCGTAATGACCAAGCTGATTGATGCCAACACGACCATTCCTTGCAAGAAGACCGAAACCTTCTCTACTGCAGCCGATAACCAGACCGAGGTAACCATCCACGTACTCCAGGGTGAGCGTCCTATGGCTGCCCAGAACAAGTCCATCGGTCAGTTCAACCTGACAGGTATCGCTCCCGCTCGTCGTGGTGTGCCTCAGATCGAGGTAACCTTCGATATCGATGCCAACGGTATTTTGAAAGTATCTGCCAAGGATAAGGCTACCGGTAAGGAGCAGGCCATCCGTATCGAGGCTTCCAGCGGCTTGAGCCAGGAGGAAATCGACCGCATGAAACGTGAGGCTGAAGCCAACGCTGAGGCTGATAAGAAGGAGAAAGAGCGCATCGACAAGATGAACCAGGCCGACAGCATGATCTTCCAGACTGAGAATCAGCTGAAGGAACTGGGCGACAAACTCCCTGCTGACAAGAAACCGGCCATCGAGTCTGCTCTCCAGAAACTGAAAGACGCTCACAAGAGCGGTGACTTGGCTGCCATCGATACCGCTATCAACGAACTCAACGCCGCATGGCAGGCTGCCAGCGCCCAGATGTATCAGCAGACGGGCGGTCAGGCTGGTGCCGGAGCAGGTGCTGGATTCCAGGGCGCTCAGGGCGGAGCTCAGCAGAACAACAATGCTGGCAACGACTCTAAGGACGACATCCAGGACGCCGACTTTGAGGAAGTAAAATAATTTGACTAAACCATAATAAGGCCCCGCGCAGTGCACAAAGCATTTGCGCGGGGCTTTTTTGTATCCTTTAGTGTAGGGGTGTTTTTTACATTTTTACATTTTACATTTTTACATCTTGCCTCTGTGGATGGCTTGTTTATGGTAGGGGGAGAGAAGTGTGTGGAGAGGCTCGTTTTATATCTGTAAATATTGATGATGTGATATGCAGTTAACGAGTTTCCATGTGTGTATTCACTATTGGTTATAAATGAGAATCCCCATGCCAATGCTCATACGCATTGCGTGGGGATTTTTCGTATCTTTTGGTGTAGGGGTGTTTTTACATTTTTACATTTTACATTTTTACATCTCGCCTTTTCCTTAATGCTTTGCCCAAACGCATTGAGGCGGATTTTTGTTATCCGCCCCAATAGAAGTATCTTTCCACGAACCCGCTGGTTAGGAATGGGCTAGCACATGCTCTTGGGAAGATTTTTTCAATTGCTTGTACACGTAGAAGAAAGCCGGTACCAGGAACAGATTGGCAAACAGCCACGCCGTGGGGTCACCCAGGCAGACGCCCTGGAATTTCAGCGCCGGCACTAGGAATAGGCTGACCAGCACACGGGCCACCATTTCCGCCACGCCCGAAAACATGGACAGTTGCGTGTAGCCCACGCCCTGAATGCTGTAGCGCAGGATGCTCAGCAGGCCCAGCAGTACAAAGAACATCGTGTTCAGGTGCAGGAAGTACACCGTGTCCTTCATGATTTCCGTCTCGTTGGGCGAGATGAACAGCAGGGCAAACTTGTCCGCCAGTATCCACATGATGATGGCAATCGCTACCGAGTACACCACCATCATCAGGGTGGCCGACTTGATGCCCATCCAGATGCGTTCCGGCTTTCCGGCCCCGTAGTTCTGTCCCGAATACGTGGCCATGGCCATGCCCAGGGCATCCAGCGGACACATCACAAACATTTTGATGCGCATGGCCGCCGTAAAGGCTGCCACGCAGGCCGTACCCAGAGCGTTGTTGGCGCTTTGCAGCATGATGCTGCCGATGGCCGTGATGGAAAACTGCAGCCCCATCGGCACACCGATTGACAGCAGCTGTTTGGCCAGGTCCTTCCGGAAGCGGCGGTCCTCAGGTTCGGTTTTCAGTATGTCAAACTTGCGGCGCATGTAAATGTAGCACAACACGGCCGAAAGTCCCTGGGAGAACACCGTGGCAATACCCGCACCCGCTACGCCCCAGCCCAGCACCAGAATGCAGAACAGGTCGAGCACGATGTTCAGCACCGTCGAAAGCAGCAGAAACCAGAACGGCGTCTTGCTGTCGCCCAGCGCTCGGATGATGCACGACAGCAGGTTGTAGAAAAACGTACACGGCACGCCAATAAACGTAATCAGCAAATAAATGTACGCCCCGTCAAAGATGTTCTCCGGCGTCTGCATCGTCCGCAGAATGAATCCGCAGAGCAGGCTCGTCACAATCGCCACCGCCACCGACATCACAGCCGTCAGCTTCAGACTGACCGACACATACCGCCGCATCGTCACATAGTCGTGTGCCCCGAACTTCTGGGCCACCGGAATACTGAATCCGCCGCAGCATCCGTTGCAGAAACCCAATATCAGGAACACCACCGACGTGCTGGCCCCCACCGAGGCCAGGGCATTGATGCCCAAAAATCTTCCCACAATGGCGGCATCCACCAGCGAATACGTCTGTTGGAGTATGTTACCCAGCAATAAGGGAAAAGTAAAGCTCAAAATCAGTGGCAGGCTAGGCCCTGATGTCATCTCTTTCAACTGTGCCATTTATCTATCTCTTCTCTCGTTATCCTTGCTATAATGATATGCAAAATTATACTAAAGATATGAAACGGGGCAATATCGCTGCGTTAAATAAGGTGATACGGGGGCCCTCGTGGGAGGTTTGCCTTAGCCTTGTCGTGTATCTTCCCTGATGATTTTAGAGATGTTCAGGGGGCCTGTGGCACCCGCTGCGTGCCTATATGGTGTAGAGGGGTGGTGTTTTTACATTTTTACATTTTACATTTTTACATCTCCTGCTCTGCCGTGTGTTTTATCGTTACTGGATGTTCAGGTTGCAGGTGTGGCGGGGAAAGTCATACCAGTAAGATAGCTGATTCTCTTTTGGAGGGAGTTCGCACCATACTTTCTCTCTCGAGTTCATACTGAAATTGGCATATTCTTGAGGGGCGAATTGGGGAATAATTTATATAAAGTGGTAACTTTGTTATCAGTTTCATTGCGAATCTGAAAAAGCGAGGGTCATAAATACTACAGCTTTGATTCTGTCAATATACATTTTATGTCAGATTTTCAGCCTTCACAGCTGATTTTGATTAAACTAGACTCACTTTGCGGATTTGTGTGATAGCTAAACTTGAAAAACTGAATATTATTTGTGTATATAAAATGAGTTCAAAAAGAAGTATTCCCCAGATTTGGTCTATTGATAAGTTGTTGAAGGCCAATCTGGTTATTCCCAATTATCAGCGGCCGTATAAATGGACGGACAAAAACATCGTAGAGCTGCTCCTGGATATCCAGAAGAGTATGGAAGAGAGTAGAAAATATGCAAACTTTAAATACCGTATAGGTACAGTCATATTATATAAGAATGAAAACGGCGAGTACGAGGTGGTAGATGGTCAGCAGCGTATCTTGTCTTTTTTGCTCTTAAATCTGTATTTACAACCCGGTTTTACTTGTGCTTTGTCGGAAGTAGAGTATTCTAATAAGATTACCCAAAAGAACATACAAGCAAACTATAAGACAATAAGTGAGTGGTTTTCTTCTGTCGATGAGGAAGGGAAAAAACTTTTTACGAAAGCGCTGAAAGATATACTGGAGGTGGTAGTCATCACGGTCGATAAAATCAGTGAAGCTTTTCAGTTGTTCGATTCCCAGAATACCCGTGGCCGTGCTTTGTATCCACACGATTTGCTTAAAGCCTATCATTTAAGAGAGATACATGATAAATATGAGATGCAGCATGCGGTGATAAAATGGGAATCAAAGGATCCCCGAGCCATTCGGGAGTTGTTTGATCATTATCTGTTCCCGTTGTGGAACTGGTCCAAATGTCGTAAATGTGGAAATTTTACCATAGCCGATATTGATATTTATAAGGGTATCGAAGAGGACACGGGATATACCTATGCCCGCAGAGCCAACAAGGCCATGCCTTACTTCCTGCTTACGGAGCCATTTATTTCTGGAAGTGATTTCTTTGAAATGGTCGATCATTATATGCAAATGTTGCATAACATAAAAGAGGAAATCATCACCAATCCGAATTTCGATAAAATAAAGCAAATGTTGACAGACGGGAAAGGCGCTGATTCTGTCGAGGCTTTCGATAAGGCTTGCCAGTCTTCATCAACTGGGCTTAATTATGCCCGCAATCTGTTCTTTTGCGCTTTGTTTTGCTATTACGACCGTTTTCATAATTTCGATGTTATGGCGGTCACAAAGTTGTTTACCTGGGCTATGATGATTAGGGTTGACATGAATCATTTAGGTTTTGATACAATCAACCGGTATGCCATCGGAAGAAACGAGTTTAACAGATACCGCAATGCCAAATACCCCGTAATAGCGATGATAGCTTATGCTCGCAGACATACTGAAATTGCCGGTATGAGGCTTACTTTGAGCGTCGACGATCGGGCAAATGATGAATGGAAAGAATTATATAGCAACCTTTGTATATTAAACGGATATAGTATTTGAGATGGTAGAAGAGTTAAGAATTTTAGACGGGCATACCCTTTTCGATACAGATGCCCACTATGTCATTCCGCGTTACCAGCGGGCTTATGCTTGGGAGGACAAGGAAATTGGGCAGTTGATAGATGATATTAATGACATTGATATAGATTCCGCTGAAAATTATTACATCGGGTCGCTTATTGTTTCAAAAGTTCAAGGTAAGGCTGATACCTACGAAGTAGTTGATGGACAGCAACGTCTTACCACCTTGTTCCTTCTGCTGCAGTATTTGGTTTCCGAAGGAGCTTTGGAAGGTGAGTTGGGGCAGACGCTTTCTTTTGACTGCCGTCCAAACTCAAACTATACGCTTGCACGTATTCAGACCATATTGGATGATAAGATAGATGACGAAAGTGCCATCGAGCAGCCTATTGTGAATGGTATCCGGGCTATTCGTCAGAAATTTGAAGAAAAATCAGGATTGAATAGAGCTGATTTTGTGTCACGCTTGGCACATGTTGTTCTCTATAGAATAGAAGTGCCTGAACATACCGACCTGAATCGTTATTTCGAAATCATGAACACCCGAGGAGAGCAGCTGGAGCAGCACGATATTCTGAAAGCCCAGCTCATGGGATATCTGAACGATA
>ENA-UONW01001370-UONW01001370.1-human-gut-metagenome-genome-assembly--contig:-CS52-NODE-1370-length-29797-cov-4.914263_pt1 | contig 29797 bp, 25 predicted proteins | sample MGYA00242463_ERZ724010 | MGnify/ENA metagenome assembly ERZ724010 | reverse complement strand
TATGACAGCACATACCCATCAAAGAAAGGGGAAACTAAAACAATGAAAAAAAGAATGGCTCTGCTGCTTGCGGTTTTCATGCTTCTGCCGATGTTTGCCGCCTGCGGCGGCGAAAAGACACCCGCAGAGACGACCGCCTCCTCCGAAGAAACGGTCGTGACCAAGGACCCGAACACGCCGGATATTCCGACGCCGGAGGAGATCGGCGATATTTCGGGCGAGTTTAAGATCCTGGTCGCCGGGAACTACGCCTTCAATGACTTCAAGTCCGAGGGCGAAGAGGGAACTGCGGTGGACACCGCCATCTATCGCCGCAATGCGTACCTCAAGGACAAATACAATATCGACATCACCTATGATGAGATTCTCGGCTTCATGCGGATCAACGGCAGCGGCGAGGGTTATATGAAGATCGCCCAGGACCATATGGCGGGCAATCATACCTACGATGCCGCTTCCATCGGCACCTGGGATGTCGCCACGCTGGCATACAGCGGCTATATTCATGACCTCAACGACAAAGAGGCGATGAAGTACATCGACCTGACAAAGCCCTATTGGGATCAGCGCGCCAATGCGGATCTGATGATCCGCAACAAAATGTACTACACCACGGGCGATATTTCGCTGGTCGACAACATGTCCACCAATGCGATCCTGTTCAACAAGGGTATGCGCGCGGCATACGGTCTTGAAGATCCTTATGAGCTGGTGCGGAGCGGCGACTGGACGCTGGAGAAGTTCATCGAGCTTGCGCGCGCCGTCGGCGAGGACGCCAACCAGGACGGCATCTATGACGAGAACGATGTTTACGGTCTGATGACCTGGAACGACGCGACACTCGCGGTTCTGGCAGCGGCGGGCGAGAAGATCTGCTCGATCGACGAAAACGGCGACCTTGAACTGACCTTCTACAACGAGCGCGTGGTCAACCTGTTTGACACCTTTGCAGGGCTTTACTTTGACTATGCGCACACCTTCAATTATCAGTACAATACGCAGGCGGGCGAGGCGCGCCCCTCTGCCGCGTGGGACACGAACCGCACCAAGATGTTTGACTCCAACCAGGCGCTCTTCTACTTCACCACGCTGATTACCGTGTCGCGTCACCGCGACAGCGAGACCGATTTCGGTATCCTGCCGTTCCCGAAGTTTGACAAGAGCCAGGAACGCTACGGGCATGTCATCAGCGACTATGCCGGGCAGTACATCTGCGTCCCCGAAATGACGGGCGACTTTGCGCGCGCGGGACTTGTGCTGGAGGAGCTGGCATACCAGGGGCAGAAGGTGCTGACGCCCGCTTACTATGACCAGACGCTCATCGGGCAGTATACGCGCGATGAGGAGAGCACAGAGATGCTGGACATCATCTTCAGCTCGCGGGTCTATGACGTCGGTATGTACTACAAGATCGGCAATTACCGCGATTCGCTGATCTCGTATTCGCGCACGCATGCGTCCCTGTCCTCCATCTACGACACTGCGCTGAATGCGGCAAATAAGAAGATCGACACCATCAACATCTTCTTTAATCAGCTGACTTCCGCAGACTGAATCTGCAAAAAGCCTCCCCTTGCGGGAGGCTTTTTCTATTGCTTTTTACGAATTCTTTCGGTATAATGGAATTACCATTCCGACATCGGGGGAGACAACCATGAAAAGACGGATCATTTTATGCCTTGCCACACTGCTGCTTGCGGCATTCGCCGCCGCACTGCCGCTAGGTGCTGCGGCACCCGCGGCTGATGATGCCGCGGCGGCACTGCACGCGCTGCATCTGGTGGCGGGTACGTCGTCGGCGGACGGCAAGGTGAATTTTGACCTCGACGCGCCGCTCAGCCGCGCACAGGCGGTCACGCTTGTTGTGCGTTTTCTCGGGGCAGAGCGGGCGGCGTTGGACGGCGACCCGCAGATGCCGTTTGACGATCTGCCTGCATGGGCGCGCCCCTATATCGGCTATGCTTATGCAAACGGCATTGCCAAAGGGACATCGGCGACAAAGTTTGATGCGGATGCGCCGATCTCGCGCGCCGCATTTCTCACCAGCCTTCTGCGCGTGCTCGGCTATGCGGACAAAAACGACGGCAGCGGCGACTTTGTATGGAGCGCGCCCGGGCGGCTTGCCCTTGCCGTCGGTCTGACCGACGACGGCGCACCGACGGAAACTTTCACGCGCGGAGATGCGTTTCTGCTTTGCCGTGCGGCGCTGGAGGCAACACCGAAAAGCGGGGAAACGCTGTCGGCGCGGCTGACGGCGGCGGGCGTTTTCACCGCGGCGGAATATGATGCCGTGCGGCTGAAGAGCGCTGCCGTGCCGACGGAGCCGAAAACCGAGATCCTGCCCATTGCCGCCCTGAACCAGGATGGCACGGACGGCGACCATATGGACGACGACTTCCAAACCGCCTCGGTCGAGGCGGACTTCCGCACCAAAGTCCTGCTGAATGAGAGCACCACGGGCAACTTCCGCTACGGCAGCGCCTGGTATCCGCGCGTCAAGCAGATCCGCGACGATCTCTACCTGCTTCTGTATCATTACACGCGCAACGGACAGCATCTCTACTATGCTATCAGCCGCGATGCCGTGCACTGGGGCTCGCCGAAGGTGCTGTACGACAGTGCCAAGCACAAATTTACTTATACCGAGGGCAGTCTCGCCGGGCAGACCGACGGCTATCATGCCGCTTGCCCGGATGCGGTCGTTCTGCCGGACGGCGACATCCTCTGCGCCTATTCCGTGCGCCCGTTCAAGGGCTACACGATCTACAACGAGCTTTCCGGCATCGACATTGTGCGCGGCAAGGTGGCGGCGGACGGCAGCATTGCGTGGTCCGCGCCCACTCGCGTGTACACGGGGCAGAACTGGGAGGTTTCCTTTCTTTTGCAGGAAGACCGCATCGAGCTGTATTTTACGCAGATTGCCCCCTACATCGAGAAGTACGGCTATGACACGCATTACCGCACCAGCGGCACGGGGATGCTGGTCTCCCGTGACGGCGGTTACAGCTGGACGCCGACGCTTGCGGACATGCGCGGGGAGGACTATCGCGCGACGACAGTGTTCCAGCAGGCGACCGGCACGCGGAACGGGCTGCCGTATTTTTGCGGGCAGATGCCCGTGGCGGTGCGGCTGGCAACCGGCAAGACCCTGCTTGCCACCGAGATCCGCTCGCTGGATGACACGGCGCAGTTCACAATCTCCTATGCGCTCTCCGGCGAGGACGGCATGTGGAAGCCGCTTGCACTCACCGAGGCGGGACCCGATACCACCGTGCAGAGCGTCTGGATCGGCACATCACCGTTCCTCGCGCGCTTCCTGTCCGGCGAGGTCGTTATGACCTATGCGCGCGGCAACCGTCTGCGCGCCCGCATGGGTGCGCCGGACGGCAGCGCCTTTTCGCAAACGCTGTTCACCATTCTGCCGGACGCGGCAGGTATCTGGGGATGCGTCGAGACGGTGGACAGCCATGCCATGCTGTTTGCCAATGCGGCGCATACCTATGATGAGGAGGGCAAGCTTGTCGCAGGCGGCATCGCCATGGTGCGCGGCTATCTCAACCACCGGATCGACGCGCCGCAGGTCTCGATCTGCACAGACGGGTATACAAATGACTGGAACGGCAATACCGACGCGCTCTTTGTCGGCAGCGAATCGCAGGCGCAGGTTACATTGCGTGCCGCGCATGATGCCGACAACCTGTATTTCCTTCTTTCCCGCCTGGATGACGTTCTGACAAGTGACGATACCGTCACGGTCTGCATCGCGGCGAGCACTACCGCCGACTACCGCATCACGGTGGGGCTTGACGGCATCCCTAAAATCGAACTTTACGAGAACAGTGTGTGCCGTGCGCAGCTGTCCGGCGGCAGTGCCGCCGTCCGCGTCCTCGGCACGGTGGATCAAAACGACGACCGCGACACCGGCTGCGTGTATGAGGTCGCCGTCCCGAAAGCGCTTCTCGGACTTACCGGTGCAGACCGCTTTAAGGTGCGTCTTGCGCTTTCCAACACGGACGGCAAGGATGTCACGGCGGACAGCATGAGCGTCTCGGTCTATTCCACCGCACTCTGGCCCGCCGTTGTATTGAAATAAGGAAAAGAGAACCGTGCATTTGTGCGCGGTTCTTGTCTTTCGGGATCCCTTCCGCCGTCGGCATCGCCGAAATTCTGTATTTTGCGACAAGAATCTGCGTCACATGGTGTCGTTTGCCATGCAAATGTGACGATTGCGTTAAATTTTTTTACGAACTTATGTAAATTTTTTAACAAGCTATTGACTTTCGCAAATCACCTCGCTATAATGAAGCCGTAAGCAAGATGCAAAGGCACTTTTACAAAAATATTATTTTTTAACGGAGGGCTTTGTTATGGCAAGATTTACTTTACCCAGAGACGTATACTTCGGTCAGGGAACGCTCGAGGAGCTGAAGAACCTCGGCGGCAAGCGTGCAATCGTCGTTGTCGGCGGCGGCACGATGAAGCGTATGGGCTTCCTGGATCGCGCCGTACAGTATCTGAAGGACGGCGGCATGGAAGTTGAGCTGTTTGAGGGCGTTGAGCCCGACCCGTCGGTTGAGACCGTCATGCGCGGCGCAGAAGTTATGCGCAAGTTCCAGCCTGACTGGATCGTCGCAATGGGCGGCGGTTCGCCGATTGACGCTGCAAAGGCAATGTGGGTGTTCTACGAATACCCGGACACCAGCTTTGAAGCGATCATCACGCCTTTCAGCTTCCCGAAGCTCCGCACGAAGGCACACTTCTGTGCAATTCCTTCGACCTCGGGCACGGCAACCGAAGTCACCGCATTCTCGGTCATCACCGACTATCACAAGGGCATCAAGTACCCGCTCGCTGACTACAACATCACGCCTGATATCGCGATCGTTGACCCCGAGCTGGCAGAGACGATGCCGAAGAAGCTGACCGCGCATACCGGTATGGATGCTATGACCCATGCCATCGAGGCGTATGTCTCCACGGTCGCCAACGACTACACCGACCCGCTTGCACTCCATGCAACCGACATGATTCATGACGAGCTGGTTCACTCCTTCGCAGGCGAGAAGCACGCCCGTGAGGTCATGCACAATGCACAGTGCCTCGCAGGTATGGCATTCTCCAATGCACTGCTCGGCATCGTGCACTCCATGGCACACAAGACCGGCGCCGCATTCTCGGGCGGACATATCATTCACGGCTGCGCAAACGCAATGTACCTGCCGAAGGTCATTCGCTACAACGCAAAGGACGAGAGAGCCGCAAAGCGCTATGCGCAGATCGCCGATCACCTCGGTCTCGGCGGCAATACCGTTGCAGAGAAGGTTGACCTTCTGATCAAGGAGCTCCGCCACATGAACGACGAGCTTGAGATTCCGCAGGCAATCAAGTACTACGGCGAGGGCGGCGTCCGTGCCGACAAGAGCATCATCGACGAGAAGGAATTCCTCGAGAAGCTCCCCGAGGTCGCAAAGAACGCCATCGCAGACGCATGCACCGGCTCCAACCCGCGTATTCCTACGCAGGAAGAGATGGAGAAGCTGCTCAAGGCTTGCTACTACGATACCGAAGTCGATTTCTGATAAGTACATTAGAGAGCATTTCGCTTTCAGCAGAAGGCGGGCGTCTTCGGGCGCCCGTCTTCTTGCTGAAATTCCCTGTTTGTAAAAATCGAAAAAATGCAGACAAAGTGCGCGGGATGTGCTATAATCAAGTCGTTCATTCAAATAAAGAAAGGATTTCAACCCATGTACAAAATCGTGCGTAAAGAAATTCTCAACCCCACTGTCACGCTGATGGACATTGAAGCACCGCTGATCGCCAAGAAGGCGGAGCCCGGTCAGTTCATCATCCTGCGCGTGGATGAGAATGGCGAGCGCATTCCGCTCACCGTCGCGGGCTATGACCGCGAAAAGGGAACCGTGACGATCATCTTCCAGATCGTCGGCGGTACGACCGAACTGCTCAACCACAAAAACGAAGGCGACTACCTTCACGACTTCGTCGGTCCGCTCGGCACGCCGACCGAGACCGAGGGGCTGAAGAAGGTCTGCATCATCGGCGGCGGCGTCGGCTGCGCAATCGCGCTCCCCATCGCCAAGAAGCTGCATGAGCACGGCTGCGAGGTGCATTCCATCATCGGCTTCCGCTCGAAGGATCTTGTCATTCTTGAAAATGAGTTCAAGGCTGCCAGCGACACGCTGCATCTGATGACCGACGACGGCTCCTACGGCGAAGAGGGCAATGTCTGCGTTCCGCTGAACAAGGCGCTGGAAGCCGGCGAGAAGTACGACGTTGTCATCGCGATCGGACCGCTGGTCATGATGAAGTTTGTTTGTCTTGCCACCAAGCCCTACAACCAGAAGACCACGGTCAGCATGAACCCGATCATGGTCGACGGCACCGGCATGTGCGGCGGCTGCCGCCTGTCTGTCGGCGGCAAGATGAAGTTTGCCTGCGTGGACGGTCCCGATTTTGACGGCCATGAGGTTGACTTTGACGAGGCGATGAGCCGTGCGCGCACCTATCCCGCATTTGAGAAGCATGCACACGAGGCTGCCTGCAACCTGTTCAAGAAGGAGGTCAAATAAGATGCCGAAGTTCAATATGAGCCCGAAGAAGAACCCGATGCCTTCCCAGGCGCCCGACGTTCGCAACAAGAACTTTGAGGAGGTTGCACTCGGCTATTCCGAAGAGACCGCCATCGACGAGGCAAAGCGCTGCCTCGGCTGCAAGAATCGTCCCTGCGTGAACGGCTGCCCCGTCAACATTCACATTCCCGAGTTTATCTCCAAGGTTGCCGAGGGCGACTTTGAAGGTGCGTATGAGGTGATCAGTCTTTCGTCCTCTCTGCCGGCGGTCTGCGGTCGTGTATGTCCGCAGGAGACCCAGTGCGAGGGCGTCTGCACCCGCGGCATCAAGGGTGAGCCTGTCGGTATCGGCAGACTTGAGCGCTTTGTTGCCGACTGGCACAATGCACATTCCACGGCAAAGCCGGTTCTCCCGCCGAAGAACGGGCACAAGGTTGCCGTCATCGGCTCCGGTCCGTCTGGTCTGACCTGTGCGGGCGACCTTGCAAAGCAGGGCTACGAAGTCACGGTCTATGAGGCGCTGCATCTTGCCGGCGGCGTGTTGGTTTACGGCATTCCGGAGTTCCGTCTCCCCAAGGCGATCGTGCAGAAGGAGATCGACAACCTGATCGCGCTCGGCGTCAAGGTCGAGACCAACATGGTCATCGGTCGTGTTCTCACGATTGAAGAGCTGAAGAAGGAATACGGCTATGAGGCGATCTTCATCGGCTCGGGCGCGGGTCTTCCGATGTTTATGAACATCAAGGGCGAGGATCTCAAGGGCGTCTTCTCCGCCAACGAGTTCCTGACCCGTTCCAACCTGATGAAGGCGTATCTGCCCGATTCGCAGACGCCGATCTGGCACGGCAGAAACGTCGCTGTCGTCGGCGGCGGCAACGTCGCCATGGACGCAGCCCGCACCGCAAAGCGCCTCGGCGCAGAGAACGTGTACGTCGTATATCGCCGCGGCATGGAGGAGCTTCCCGCACGTCACGAGGAAGTTGAGCATGCGATCGAAGAGGGCATCATCTTCAAGACCCTCTGCAATCCGATCGAGCTGCTGCCCACCGATGTCGAGGACAAGCGTGATGCAAGCTACGGCGCCGTAGCCAAGATCCGCTGCATCAAGATGGAACTGGGCGAGCCCGACGCATCGGGACGCCGCCGTCCTGTAGCGATCCCCGGCAGCGAGTTTGAGATGGATGCCGACTGCGTTATCATGTCGCTTGGCACGTCGCCGAACCCCCTGCTCAAGACAACCACCCCCGGTCTCGAGACCAAGAAGTGGGGTGAGATCGTCGCCGACGAGAACGGCAAGACCTCGATCGAGGGCGTTTATGCCGGCGGTGACGCCGTCACCGGTGCGGCAACCGTTATCCTTGCAATGGGCGCGGGCAAGACCGCAGCCGCAGCGATCGACAAGTACATTCAGGGCAAATAAATCTGCATAAGAAAAAAGAAAGAGGCGGTTCACACCTCCGCGCTCCCTGTGGGAAAAGGCGGAAGGTCTTGTGCATCCGTGCGGCTTATGCTATAATAGAAACAGGAGAGGGCGCGGCGTATCGAAACGGCGCGGCGCATGACCCCAAGAAGGTGCATTCGCGCTGTTTGTGCAAAATATGCTTGAAGAATAGAATGCAGCGCGGCTTCCGAACGGGTTCTGAAGGAGGGATTCGCATGTATGACAGATATCTTGTGACGGGGGCAACCGGATTTCTCGGCAGGGCTGTCCTGCGGGAGCTGGCTGTATGCGGTGCGTCGGCACGGGCGCTGATCCTGCCCGATGACCCGTATGCGAAGCTGCTTCCCGCAGGTGTTCAGCCTGTTTTCGGCGATGTTCTCGATGAAAGATCGCTCACGGCGTTCTTTGCCGGCGCGGGAAAGCAAACCTGCGTGATCCACTGCGCAGGCGTCATCACCGTCGCCTCCGACCCGGGGCCGATGCTTCGTGCGGTGAATGTGCAGGGAACAGGCAACATCATTCGCAAATGTGTGGAATGCAATGTCGGCAGGCTCGTCTATGTCAGCTCGGTTCATGCAATTCCGAAAAAACCGAAAGGACAAACCATTACGGAAGACTGCACGTTTTCCGAGGACCTTGTTGACGGTGCATATGCCAAGAGCAAGGCGACCGCCGCAAAGATGGTCCTGGATGCGGCGGCGAACGGGCTGGACGCCTCTGTGGTGTTCCCCTCCGGGCTCATCGGACCCGAAGATTTTCGCGGAGGGAGCTTCACGACGATGGCAAAATCCTTTTTGCAGGGGAAGCTGCCTTTTGCCGTTCGCGGCGGATATGATTTTGTGGATGTGCGGGACGTGGCAAGCGGGATTCTCGGTTGCGCCGCCGGCGGAAAGCCCGGAGAGGGCTATATCCTGTCCGGACGGTATATCACGATCAGGAAAATGCTCGGTATCATCGGCAAGGTGGCCGGATCGCGCCGCCGCCCCGTCTGCCTGCCGCTCGGATTGGCGCGGTTTGCCGCATTTTTTTACGAGAAAAAGTGCATCCGGGAGAAAAAACCGCTGTTTTTTACGCCGTATGCGGTCGCCGTACTCGGCTCAAACGGGCAGTTTAGCCATAAAAAGGCGGCGGAGAGCTTCCATTTCCGTGTGCGTCCCATTGAGGAGACCTTGCACGATATGACCGTTTGGCTCTTGCAGCAGGAGCGGAACGGTCTCCTTGATTCGAAAAAGAAGCGGTAGCCCGGAAGAAAAACACAGGAGAAAATTTGTCATGGTGAAAACAGTCGGAATTGTCAGCCTGTCGAGCGGCGTGCTCGGTGAATCCTTTGTCGCGCATGAGCTGAAAATCGGCGAAGAACGCCTGCGCGCGCTCGGACTTTCCGTCAAATACATGCCGCACGCGAAAATGGGCATGGCATATCTGCGGGCGCATCCCGAGGCGCGGGCAGCGGATCTGCTCGCCGCCTTTCGCGATCCCGAGGTGGATATGATCCTCTGCGCCATCGGCGGCGACGATACATACAAACTTGCACCGTATCTCTTTGAGGATGATGCCCTGCAAAAAGCCGTGACGGACAAAATTTTTCTCGGCTTTTCCGACACAACGGTCAATCATTTCATGCTGCACAAGGTCGGTCTGCCCACGTTTTACGGGCAGGCGTTCCTGCCCGATGTTTGCGAGCTCGGCACGGACATGCTGCCCTATACGCGGCGGTACTTTGAAGAACTGATCCGCACCGGGCATATCGCGGCGGTCACACCGAGCGACATCTGGTACGAGACCCGCAAGGATTTCGGTGCCGATCAGGTCGGCACGGCGATGCCCGCCTATAAAAACGACGGATTTGAGCTGCTGCGCGGACATGTCCGCTTTGAAGGGGAGATTCTCGGCGGCTGCATGGATACAATTTTTGATATGTTTGACGGCACACGCTATGCGGATATGCCGGATGTGATCCGTCGATACGGGCTGTTTCCCGCCGCCGGGGCATGGCGCGGCAAGATCCTGCTGCTCGAATCTTCGGAGGAAAAGCCATCGCCCGAAAAGTATCGCCGCGCACTTGAATATCTGCGTGATGCAGGCGTTTTTGCGGCGGTTTCCGGTGTGCTCGTCGGCAAGCCGATGGACGATACGCACCACGCGGCATACAAACAGGCATTGCTTGACATCATCCCCGATATGGAATTGCCCATTGTCTGCAACTTGTCCGTCGGACACGCGCAGCCGCGCTGCATCCTCCCGTTCGGTGTACACGCGACAGTGGATGCCGATACGCAGCGCATTACCTTTGCATTCTGAGAAAGAGAGACGAAAATGGAAAGAATTTGCACCCCGCGGCTATATGCGGAGCCGATGACGGAAGAAGAATTGGCGGCGCTCGCCGCGCGCGTGCGCACAGAAGACCCGGAGCTTGCCGAGGCATACGGCGAGATGCTGGACGGCTGCCGGAAATACCCGGAGCAGTATTTGTTCTATACGGCATGGCGCATTACGGCGCGCGAGAGCGGCGAGACAGTCGGCGATTTCTGCTTCAAGGGGCTGCCCGCAGACGGCTGCCCCGAGATCGGCTACGGCATTCTCGAGCCCTTTTGGGGCAGGGGATACGCCACCGAGATCATTCGTGCCGCCTGCCTGTGGGCGCTCACCGGGGACGGCGTTTGTGCCGTCCTGGCAGAGACCGCACCGGACAACGCCGCATCGCAGCGCGTGCTTGCAAAGATCGGCTTTACCCCCACCGGCGAGATGGGAGAAGAAGGTCCGCGCTATCGCTTGGAAACACCGTTTGCCGTGTAATCTACTGCGCGGCATGCGGCTTTTTATGTCCATTGGTTAGCATAGACTAACTTAAGAACAAGGAGAATATACATGAAAAAGACAGGGAAAACGGTCAAAAAATATACAGCGCTGTATCGGTCGGCGCTGCTGCGTGCCGGGATGGGCGATCGCGCGCAAATGGAATCTTGCCGAGTATAAGAACCGTCTGCGGGACGGCAGCATCACATTTGACGAATTTCAGGCAGACGCGGATCATGTGTCCGATCGGATCAACCGATGCATGTATGCGGAGATGTTTGCTTTCTACGGCATCCGGGAGCTGTGCAAGATCTTCTGCATGACCGACATACAGGCATATACCAACCTCGTGCGGCATGCCCGCTTTGTGCGGCATTCCGATCTGTCCGACGGCGATTGCTGTCGCGACGACATTTACCGATTGAAAAAATAGTTGAAAAAAGAAAAGCCGCCAAAGCGACTTTTCCTTTTGGTGCCGGTAGTCGGGGTCGAACCGACACGGTATCGCTACCACCGGATTTTGAGTCCGGCACGTCTGCCAATTCCATCATACCGGCAAATATGACTTTAGTATTATAGCATGGCGGCGGTGAAAATGCAACCCCTTTTCAGGGAGACGTGCGAAAAAGTGGCGGAAAAAAGGAAAATGTGTGAATCTTTCATCCGAAAACTTGCATTCCGCACCGAAGTAGGCTATAATTTATTTTGAAGTTTTATGACTTCAAGTATTTTATCAAAGGAAGCTGATTTTCATGTCAGAACAAATCATAAACGAAAAGGGCGGCATTTCCGTCGAAACCAAAAATATTTTCCCGGTCATCAAGCGGTGGCTGTATTCGGACAAGGAGATTTTCCTTCGCGAGATCGTCTCCAATGCTTCCGATGCGATCGTCAAGCTGAACCGCCTGATTTCGCTCGGCGAGGTCAAGGACATCGAGACGGTCGGACGCATTGACGTCTCGGTCAGCAAGAAGGCGCGCACCATCACCGTGCGCGACAACGGCATCGGCATGGATGCCGATGAGGTGAAGAAGTACATCGGCTCGATCGCACTGTCCGGTGCGATGGAGTTCATCGAAAAGTACGAGAGTGAGGGCGCTGCCGACGGCATCATCGGGCACTTTGGTCTCGGTTTCTATTCGGCGTTCATGGTCAGCGACAAGGTGGAGGTCATCAGCCGCTCCTACCGCGGTACACCTGCCGTCAAGTGGGTCTGCAACGAAGAGGGCGAGTACGAGATGAGCGACGCCGAGCGCGACGGGCACGGCACCGACATCATCATGCATGTAAACGATGAGGGCACGGAGTATCTCGAGCCGCACGCCCTGCGCGCCGTGCTGGACAAGTACTGCGCGTTCATGCCGGTGGAGATCTATTTTGAGGATGAGGATGCCGAGCCTGCCAAGCCCAAGGAGGGCGAGGAAAAGCCCGCCGAGACCCCGATCAACGACACCCACCCGCTGTGGCAGAAGAACCCCGCAGACTGCACCGACGAGGAGTACAAGGCGTTTTACCACAAGGTCTTTACCGATTTCAACGAGCCGCTGTTCTGGCTGCACATCAATGCGGATTATCCGCTCAACTTCAAGGGCATCCTGTATTTCCCGAAGCTGACGCACGAGTTCGCGGGGCTGGAGGGGCAGGTCAAGCTCTATTACAATCAGGTCTTCGTCGCCGACAATATCAAGGAAGTCATCCCCGAGTACCTGCTCATGCTGCGCGGCGTGCTGGATTGCCCCGAGCTGCCGCTGAACGTGTCGCGCAGTTATCTGCAAAACAACGGTTATGTCACCAAGATCTCGGCGCACATCGTCAAGAAGGTTGCCGACAAGCTGACGTCGATGTTCAAGAGCGACCGCGAGAGCTATGAGAAGATGTGGGGCGACATCAAGACCTTCTGCGAATACGCTTCGCTCTGCGACCGCAAGTTCTATGACCGCGCCAAGGACGCACTGCTTCTGGAGATCGTGCACGGCGGGCACATGACGCTTGCCGAGTACCTCGAGGGCGCGAAGGAGACAAACGAGAATAAGGTCTACTACACCTCGGACGCCGAGCTGCAGGCGCAGTATATTGCGATGCTGGAGGCAAAGGGCATCAAGGTCGTCCGCTTTGACAAGATGATCGACACGCAATTTGTGTCGATGCTCGAAAGCGTCAGCGAGAACGTCAAGTTCTTGCGCGTGGACGCCGACATTACCGATGCTTTGAAGGAGGGCGAGGCGGCACATTCCGAAAAGCTGGAGACGCTTTTCCGCACGGCGGCGGGCGACGACAAGCTCGCCGTGCGCTGCGAGAATCTCGCCGATGCGACGATCCCCGCGATGCTGAACGTCGATGAGGAGAGCCGCCGCATGGAGGATATGATGAAGCTCTATGCCGCAAACGGCATGCCGCTCGGCGGCGATTTCAAGCCGAAGAGCGCGCTTGTCCTCAACATGGCAAATCCGCTCATCAAAAAGCTGGACACCGAGGAGCACGACACGGACGCACTTGTGGCAAAGCAGATTTACGGGCTTGCCGTGCTCAGCCAGCGCCGCTTCACCGAGACGGAGCTGCGCGACTTCCTCGCATCGAGCTACGACACACTCGCCAAACTGTAAGATGGCAAGGAGCGAGTTGCAGTCCGTTGTCAAAAAGAATATGCGGCATGTCCTTGCCGATGACCTCTCTGCATGCGAACGCATGAGCGCCGTGCTCGACGAGGCGGCACGGCTTGCCGCGCCTGCGCTTGTCCGTATGCTGCGGGAAGAGCGCTTTTCGGCGGAGGAGGTGCGGCGTGAGCCGCCCGGCTGTCTGCCGGAGCTGCCGCAGGCGATGTTTGCCGATACGCCGACGGAGAATCTGCCGCTTGCCGCGGCAAAGCTCTCGGCGGACATGGGCGCGTACCTCGCCGCCTATGCGATGCGGCTGACTGCCGAAGTGAAACGCGCCGGGTTGTATCCGTCGCCGTCAATGTTTGCCGCGCGCACGGCGCGGACGGCGCCTATGCGGGTCGCCGTGCCGGAGACCGCTGCGTTCCGCCGCGCTATGGAGGTGTTGGCGGCACGCACGGAGGGCACCGAGGCACAGTTTGTCCGCAGCTTTGCCGATGCCTGCGATGCGGTCGTCGGCGGCGACTGCGCCTATTGCATTCTGCCGCTGGAGAACAGTCGGGACGGCTTTCTCTCCACCACGCTCCGCATGATGACCGAGAATGGTCTGTTCGTCACGCGCGTCTGCGAGATCGCGGACGAGAGCGGTGTGGTCACGCGCTTCGCGCTTCTTTGCCGTGAGGGAGATGCGCTGCCGGACGGCGAAGACGCGGCACAGGTTGCCCTGCGGCTGTCGCTCAGCGATGCGGCAGCGCTCCCCGCGCTTTTTACCGCCATGGCGGCACTCGGCGTGACGCTGGTGCGCACGACATCGCAGCCCCTCGGCTACACTGACGGCTATGCGCAGCTCTGCACCTTCGGCGGCACAAAGGAGGCGCTGTTTGCATGGCTCCTGCTGCTTGCCGCCACCCGCCAAAGCTGCATTCTGCTCGGCGTGTACGAGACCGTCACGTCGATTTGAATAAAATCAAATCCAACTGCATATAAAGGAAAAATGTATGGAAAAGAAAATTACTTTCACCCCGCACGGCGTTTGCAGCCGTCAGATCGAGATCACGCTGGACGGTGACATTGTCAAGCATGTGGAGTTTGTCGGCGGATGTCCGGGCAATACGCACGGCGTTGCCGCTCTGGTTGAGGGGATGCCCGTGGAGGAGGTCATTCGCCGCCTCGGCGGCATCGACTGCCGCGGCAGAGGGACGTCATGTCCCAATGAGCTTGCCAAGGCGCTGCGGGAGAACCTCTGAGCCGACAGGCGAGACAAAGATACAACAAAGGAGAACGATATGAACTACACGGAGAATTACGAGCGCTGGCTGCATGAGCCGAAGCTGGACGCAGACAGCCGCCGTGATCTGGAGGCGATCGCAGGTGATCATGACGAGATCGAGATGCGCTTCCTCGGCAATCTGGAATTCGGCACGGGCGGTCTGCGCGGCACGATGGGCGCGGGCCTCAATAAGATGAATGTTTACACCGTTGCACAGGCGACGCAGGGCATGGCGGAGATGATCGCCCTCGAGGGCGCGGACGCAATGCGCCGCGGCGTTGTCATTGCATACGACAGCCGCAACAATTCGGCGCTGTTTTCCGAGACCGCTGCGGCGGTCCTCTCGGCAAACGGCATCACCGTCTATATTTTTGACGGCGTTCGCCCCACGCCGGAGCTTTCGTTCGCCATTCGCCACCTCGGCTGCATCGCGGGCATCAACATCACCGCGTCGCACAATCCGAAGCAGTACAACGGCTATAAGGCATATTGGGAGGACGGCGCACAGCTGCCGCCGAAGCATGCCGACATCATCTCGGCAAAGATCAAGTCGATCGACATTTTCGACGGTGTGAAGCAGGATAACTATGCCGAAGCCGTAAAGGCAGGCAAGATCCGCGTCATCGGCGAAGAGGTCGACCGCGTCTACCTCGAAAATGTGCTGGCGCAGCGCGTCAATCCCGATGCGGTGAAGCAGGTCGCAGACGATCTCACGGTCGTCTATACGCCGCTGCACGGCGCGGGCTACAAGCTTGTGCCCGAGGCACTGCGCGCATCCGGGTTGAAAAAGCTCTATACCGTTCCCGAGCAGATGATCCTCGACGGCAATTTCCCCACGGTCGTCAAGCCGAATCCGGAGCTGCCCGAGGCATTCACGCTCGGCATCAAACTGGCAAACGAAGTCGGCAGCGACCTCATCATCGCTACCGACCCGGACAGCGACCGTATGGGCGCAATGACCCGCACGGCGGACGGCTCGTTCGTCACCATTACGGGCAACCAGATGGCATCGCTGCTGCTGGACTATATCATCTCCGCGCTGAAGGAAAACGGCGGCGTTCCCGCCGACGCCTACGCGGTCAAGACCATCGTCTCCACCGAACTTGCCACGGCGATCTGCCGTGCAAACGGCGTCAAACTCTACAATGTGCTCACCGGCTTCAAGTTTATCGGTGAGGTCATCAAGGAGCACGAGGCGGCAGGGAAAGGCACGTTCCTCTTCGGATTTGAGGAGAGCTACGGCTACCTCAAGGGCACTTACGCCCGCGACAAGGACGCGGTTTGCGCCGCGATGCTTGCCACCGAGATGGCAGCCTACTACAAGGCAAAGAACATGACGCTCTACGACGCGTTGCAGAAGCTCTATGAAAAGTACGGCTACTACGGCGAGAAGTCGCAGGATGTCTACATGGAGGGGCTCGACGGCATCGAGCGCCGCACGAATACCATGAAGAATCTCCGTGTGAATCCGCCGAAGGCCATCGGCGGCAGCCCTGTTGCCTTTGTCGGCGACTACCTCGCCGGGACGATCACCACGCTCACCGACGGCTCGGTAAAGCCGACCGGTCTGCCGAAGTCGGATGTGCTCTACTACGGGCTTGCCGACGGTGACGTCGCCGTCATCCGCCCCTCGGGCACCGAGCCGAAGATCAAGATCTATTACCTCGCCTCCGCGAAGGACGCAGCCGCGCTTGCTGCAAAGCTCGCAACCTACGCCGCCGAGACCGATAAGCTCGTGAAATAATCAAAAAAAGAAGCCGCCCGAAGGCGGCTTTTTCTATTCATTTTCCAAAATCCATGCAAGAATATCTTCGTACTTCATCTTGCCGGCAGCGGTTGCAAGACCGACGCGGACGACCTCCTCATTGCTCGGACGGATTTTAATGCCGTTGGTCTCCAGAAAGGTCAGGAGCACATATATGCCGATGCGCTTGTTACCGTCCACAAAGGCGTGGTTGGAGATCAGCGCATAGCCGATGCGCGCGGCTTTCTCCTCCTTAGTCGGGTAGAGCTCCTGTCCGTCGAAGGTTTGAAAGGCGGATTCCAGCGCGCTGTCGAGCAGGTTGATGTTCCGCAGCTCGGGGTCGCCGCCGGTTTCGGCGGAAATGATCTGATGCAGCAGCAAAACTTTGTCCCGGCTGAATTTGATCATTTTGCCAACTCCTCAAACGCGCGGCGGTATTCTTTCAGAACACGCGCGGCGACAAAGTCAATCTTTTCGTCGTCGGTCATCTGAATCTCCGTGTCCTGCTCAATGTCCACGAGCTTGTACTTCGGCTTGTTGTTTTTGAAGATGACCACCGTGCCGAGCCGGTCGGCGGCGCGGGCAACGCGGGAAAAATTCTGATTGGCTTCCGAGATGGAAACAATCTGATTTGTGTTGATGTTCATGGGACGCTCCTATCTGCAAGACTTTGCATAAATAGTATACACGAATTTTAGGATATTGTCAACCTAAAATATCATTTTCCGTACTTTCCCGCGTCGCAGAGCGTATCAAAGCCGTGCTGGCGAAAGACCTCATAGACGCCGATGGCGACCGAGTTTGAGAGATTGAGGCTGCGCAGGTTCTCCCGCATGGGGATGCGCACAGTGCGGTCGAGGTGGGCTTCGATGAGCTCTTCGGGCAGTCCGCGCGTCTCCCTGCCGAACATCAGAAAGACCGGGGTGGGGTAGGCGATCTCGGTATAGGCGCGGGGCGCCTTGGTGGAGAAATAGTAGATCTCGGCGCCCGGGTTCTTCGCGGTGAAGTCCGCGAGGTTTTCGTAGTAGGTGATGTCCAGTTCATGCCAGTAATCCAGCCCCGCGCGCTTCAGCTTGCGGTCGTCGATGGCAAAGCCGAGAGGTTTGATGAGATGAAGCGCCGAGCCGGTTGCGGCGCAGGTGCGCGCGATGTTGCCGGTATTCTGTGGGATCTCGGGTTCGAGCAGGACGATGTTGACGGGTTTCATAGATATTCCTCTTTTCAAGGGCATTACCATCAGTATACCGCGCTTTTTTTGCCCGCGCAAGATGAATTTTAGGTGAATTTACAAAAAATCTATGGAATACAAGGCAAAACTGTAGTATAATAAATTATTAAATGATGACTTCATCTTCACGGAAGGATAGAAATATGGGACTTTTTGCAAAAATATTCGGCACTTACAGCGATCATCAGGTCAAGAAACTGAAGGTCATTGCAGATAAGATCGACGCCCTGTCTCCGAAGTATGAGGCGATGGATGATGCGACCCTGCGCGCACAGACCGCCGCGCTCAAGGAGCGGCTTGCCGCAGGCGAGACGCTGGATGACATCCTGCCGGACGCCTTTGCGGTCGTGCGCGAGGCGGACTGGCGTGTGCTGGGCAAACGACCGTTCTATGTGCAGCTCATCGGCGGTATCATCCTGCATCAGGGGCGCATCGCCGAGATGAAGACCGGCGAAGGCAAGACGCTTGTCGCCACCATGCCGGCGTACCTCAACGCACTCACCGGCAAGGGGGTGCACATCGTCACGGTCAACGACTATCTTGCCCGCCGCGACAGCGAGGAGATGGGCAGAGTCTATGAATACCTCGGGCTGAAAACAGGACTTGTCGTCCATGGGCAGATGCCGGACGAAAAGCACGCTGCCTACGATGCCGACATCACCTACGGTACGAACAACGAGTTCGGCTTTGACTATCTGCGCGACAACATGGTTGTCTATAAGTCGCAGATGGTGCAGCGCGGGCACAATTTTGCCATTGTCGACGAGGTGGACTCCATCCTCATTGATGAGGCGCGCACGCCGCTGATCATTTCGGGCGAGGGCGAGAAATCAACCGAGTTGTATACGCTGGCGGACAACTTTGCCCGCACGCTGAAAAAGAAGGTCATCAAGGAGACCGACGACAAGCAGGACACCGAGGAGGTCGCCGACGACGCCGACTATATCGTTGACGAAAAGGCAAAGACCGTCGTCCTGACCGCCGCAGGCGTTGCCAAGGCGGAGAAGTTCTTCCACCTCGATGATTATGCCGACGCCGAAAACTCGACCATCGCGCACCATGTCAACCAGGCGATCCGCGCCCACGGCATCATGAAGCGCGATGTGGACTACGTCGTCAAGGACGGCGAGGTCATCATCGTCGATGCGTTCACCGGTCGTCTCATGCCCGGCAGACGGTACAACAACGGTCTGCACCAGGCGATTGAAGCCAAGGAGCATGTCAACGTCGAGAAGGAGTCCAAGACGCTTGCCTCCATCACCTTCCAGAATTACTTCCGTCTCTATGCCAAGCTCTCGGGTATGACGGGCACGGCACTCACCGAGGAGACCGAGTTCCGCGAAATTTACAACCTCGATGTGGTCGCCGTGCCGACCAACCGCCCCATGATCCGCATCGACTATCCCGATGCGGTCTACAAGTCCCGCGCGGGCAAGTATCGCGCGATCGTTGCGAAGATCCTCGAATGCCACGAAAAGGGGCAGCCGATCCTGATCGGTACGGTCTCGATCGAAAAGAGCGAGGAGCTCTCCGCCGAGCTGAAGAAGAACGGCATCGCACACGTTGTGCTGAATGCGAAGAACCATGAGAGAGAAGCCGAGATCGTCGCACAGGCAGGTAAATTCGGCGCTGTCACCATTTCCACCAACATGGCGGGGCGCGGTACCGATATTATGCTCGGCGGCAATCCGGAGTACCTTGCCAAGAGCGAGATGCGCAGAATGGGCATCGAGGAAGATCTCATCGCGCTGTCCACGGGCAGCTCGGTCACGGACGATGAAGCCGTTCTCGAAGCGCGCCGCACCTTTGCCGCGCTGAACGAAAAGTATAAGGAAGCGATCAAGCCCGAGGCGGACAAGGTCCGCGCAGCAGGCGGTCTCTTTATCCTCGGCACCGAGCGGCATGAAAGCCGCCGCATCGACAACCAGCTGCGCGGACGTTCGGGTCGTCAGGGCGACCCCGGTATGTCCAAGTTCTATATCTCGCTGGAGGACGACCTCATGCGCCTGTTCGGCGGTGACCGTCTCTACAACATGGTTGACCGTCTCGGCCTCGACGAGGACACGCCGATCGACGCGAAGATCCTGTCCGACAACATCGAGTCGGCGCAGAAGCGCATCGAGGATCAGAACTTCAACCGCCGCAAATACGTCCTCACCTATGACGACGTGCTCAATCAGCAGCGCGAGGTCATCTACAAGCAGCGCCGCGACGTGCTGGAGGGCAAGGATCTCGGCGGCATGATCCGCGAATGGATCGACTCGGTCATGGAGGAAAAGGTGCTGTCCTACCTCGATCATGACACCGATACCTACAATTATGACGCGCTGCTTTCGTCGGTGGTCGGCGCGGTGCTCCACAACGAGTATAGCGAAGAGCAGATCCGCGCAATGGATGAGCAGGCGATTGCCAAGGCTGCAGTTGCGTGCGCGATGAAGCTCTATGCTGCCCGTGAAGCGATGTGGCAGTCGGTGAACGTCGACATGCGCGAGATCGAGCGCACACTGCTCCTCCGCTCGGTGGACGAGAAGTGGATGGATCACCTCGACGCGATGGAAGAGCTGAAGAACAGCATCGGGCTGAACGCCTATGCACAGCGCAATCCCGTCACCGAGTACCGTCTCGTCGGTGCAGATATGTTTGACAACATGATCGCCGACATCAAGGAGACCACCGTGCTGCGCATCCTGTCCGCCGTGCCGCGCCGCGAGGCGCCCATCGAGCGCAAGCAGGTGGCAAAGCCGCTGGTGGAGGGCTTTGCCGGCGGCAAAATGCCGACGCGCGCGCCCGCCAAGAAGGCAGTCAAGGTCGGACGCAACGATCCATGCCCCTGCGGCAGCGGAAAAAAGTATAAAAAATGCTGCGGCAGAAATGAAAACGACGGCGAGTGAGCCACCGCGAGCAGAAGGGAGTGTATCACCCTGCAAAAGCGAATCAATGTGATCCGGTTCGGGCTTCTGACAGTCGGCATCCTGTTTTTGTTCAATCCGGATGTCAACCTCATCGATGTGCTGCCGGACTGCATCGGCTATCTTTGTATCTGTTTTGCCATCGCGCGCGCAGCCGATCTTTGCGGCGAGCTTGCGGATGCGCATGCCGAGTTCCGGCGGCTGTTCTGGATCACGCTGTCAAAGCTGCCCGCATGGCTGATCGCCACGCTGATCACGGCGCGCAGCGTCGGCGAGGAGACGATTCTCCTGTCGCTGACCTTTGTCTACGCCGTTGCGGAGACGGTGTTCGGCATCCGCGCGTTTACGCGCCTGTTCGCGGGGCTTACCTATCTCGGCACGCGGTATGACGGCGGCGAGTTTCTGTACAAGATTCCCGCCCGCCCGAAGAAGCTGCGCGGGTCGGACGGTCCGACCGTCGTTTTACGCAGCCGTTCTCTCGGCGGGTTGACGACGCTGTCCTGCGCATTTGTCATCTTCAAATCGGTCTTTTGTGTCCTGCCCGAGCTGTCTCTCCTGTCGAACTACGATTCGCTCGGCTTTGTCACGCCGGACAGCGCGGTGCTGTACCGCTACCGTCCGCTGCTGATCGGCATGTCCTGCGTGCTGGTGCTTGTATGCGGGCTGATTTGGCTCTGTCGGATGCTCGGCTATGTGCGGCATGTCCGAAAGAATACCGCCTTTTGGGACAGCCTTTCCGCGATCTATCGGGAGACCGTTCTGCCGAAGACCGGCATCTTTGTGATGCGGCGCGTGCACGTCTTCATGATCGTCGCGGCGCTGGCTGCGTTCACGTCGGTGGACATGTACCTGGATGAGATCAACTACATTCCGGACTTTCTGTCCGCACTGCTGTTCCTTGCGGCGGCGTTTGTGATGCTGCGGGATTTCGGCGCACAGGCAAAGGCTCTCCTCTGGTCGGCGGTGCTGTATCTCGCCACGGCGGCGGCAACCTGTGTGACTATGCTGCAATTCACGGCGGAATATGTCTACAGCTCGGTGCATAAGATCGAGCGCGCGCGGGAGCTGTTCATGCGGTATGCCGGGGCAAACGTCGCCGAGCAGATCGCGTTCCTCGCCTGTGTGTGGTCGCTTGCTGCGATCTGTATGCGGATCGTGACCGAACACACCGGCATCAATTCGCTCACCTCTGTGTCCGGCAGCAACAAGCCGCTGGTGCAGGTGTTCGCGCGCAAAACAGTCTGGATGCGCGTGTGGGCGGTTCTGATGAGCGCCATGAGCATCGCGTACTTCTATTTTGTCACCGACGTGCAGCGCATCACGCTGCCCGGCGGCTCCGGTCCGAGCGGCTATACCTGGTTCCCGCGCTTTGAATTTGCGTGGATCCTCGATGTGCTCATCGGGCTGATCTTCGCAGTCTACACCACAAACCTCATCAGTGACATTCATGCTGAGGTGCGGTATAAGTACAAGTTTGAATAAAAAAAGAACCGACCGTCGGTCGGTTCTTTTTTACTATAGTTCAATATAATACGGGCAGATTTCCGCATAGCTGCCGTCCTTCTGACGGAAACCGCCGGGAATCGTGCCGAGCTGTGTAAAGCCGATGTGCTCATACAGCCGCCGCGCGGGCAGGTTGGTCGCCACCACGGCGTTGAATTGCAGCACGCGAAAGCCGAGCGCTTTGCCCTTTGCCATGCAGTCGCGCACCAGCTGCTCGCCGATGTGCCGCCCGCGACAGGCAGCGGACACCGCATAGCTCGCGTTGGCAATATGCCCGCAGCGCCCGATGTTGTTCGGATGCAGGATGTACAGTCCGACGATGCTGCCGGTCTCCTCGTCCACGGCGACGCCGCAGTGGCTCTGCGATGCGAAGAAGGTTTTGCCGGTTTCAGCGTCAAGCGGCTCTTCCTGCGGGAATGCCGCGCCTTCCTCCACCACTTCGTTCCAGATGCCGCACAGGACGGCAATATCGTCTTCGGTATAAGGTCTTACGCAGATGCCGTTCATGGTTTCACTTCATTTTGCAAGTGCTTTTGCCATGTCGGCAATGATCTTCGCCGTGCCCTCCACGCCGAGCAGGGAAGAGTCAAGCGTCAGATCGTAGTTTGTGATCTCGCCCCACTTCTTGCCGGTGTAGAAGTTGTAGTAGTTTGCGCGGCGGCGGTCGGTCTTCGAGATGCGGTCATAGGCTTCGCTCTCGGTGATGTCATTGCGCTTTGCCACACGCTCGGCGCGCGCCTTGATGTTTGTGTGAATGAACACATGGAGGCACGGCTTGTGCTCGCGCAGCACATAGTCGGCGCATCTGCCGACGATCACTGCGGATTCCTTGGCGGCAATCTCCTTGATGATCTCGGACTGCGCCAGAAACAGCCGGTCGTTGACGGGCAGGTTGTAGCCCGGTGCATGTAGCATCGCGGAAGAACCCATTGCCAGCGTGTAAAGCAGGCTGTTTGCGTTCTTTTCATCGGCTTTCTCCGCCGCCTCGCGGCAGAGGTCGCTCTTTTCCGCCGCCATTGTAATCAGTTCATGGTCGTAGAAAGAAATGCCCAGCTCTTTCGCCACCAGCGCGCCGATTTCGCGCCCGCCGCTGCCGTATTGCCGTGCGATTGTAATGATCGTATTTGCCATCCAAATCCCGCCTTTCTTATAAAAGCGCCCCTCGGGGCACTTTTATTTTAGCACATCGCGGGCGATTTGTAAATATTTTTTCAAAAGACGGTTTCGATGATCTTTGCGCATCCCGGCGGCGAATAAAGCCAACGGTCGATATGTGTGACACGACTTTGGTCGATGAAATATTTCCGCGTCGGCGGCGGCAGTGCCGTGCTGGGGCAGGCATCGATCAGCACCAGCTTGATCTTCATGCGGGAGGGAATGATGCTCTTGATGTACACGCTTGCCACATCGCCGACATGCACATGCGGTTTCACCTCGGCAAGCCCGGCGAGATTCGGCGCAAGCTCCACAAAAATGCCGTAGTCTTCGATGCTGCGCACGATGCCCGAGACCGTCTCGGTCGGGGAAAACGCTGCGGCGTTTTCTTCCCAGGTGCCGAGCAGCTCGCGGTGCGTGACGAAAATGCGGTCGTTTTCGCGGTCGATCGAGCGGATGACCACGGGAATGTACTCGCCCGCGGTGAAGCGGTCGGCGGGGTGCGAAATACGGGAAACCGAGATGCAATCCACCGTCAGCAGCGACGGGATGCCGCAGCCGATGTCCACAAATGCGCCGAACTGCTCCAGGTGCGTGACCTTGGCGCGGATGATGTCGCCCGGGATGAGGTCGGCAAGAAATGCGGTGCGGCATTCCAGCTGTGCGGCACGGCGAGAGAGGATTGCCGTCGGCATGCCGCGTTCCTCCCGCATGCCGATCACCTTGAAGCAGACCGGCTTGCCCACGCGGGTGATCACGGCGATCTGCTTGACCTCCTCGCCCGCACGGCAGTATGCAACTTCTTCACGCGGCATATAGCCGCGCACATTTCCGAGGTCTACGTAGAGATTCATGTCGCTGTCGCACAGGGCGGCGGGTGCCTCCAGAATTCTGCCTTGCGCCATCGCGCGTTCCAGTCCCGCCTGCGAGGCGATCGCCTCGCGGTTTTGTGCCGTTGTCAACAACAGCCCTTCGGGTAAGTATTGATTTTGCATTGTCTTCGTTCCTTTCTCATGCAGTCCGGGCTTTCACCCGAAATATAGATATGAGAGGGAAACCTGTTTTATAACCAGCCGGAACGCATGCGGATTTTTAGGCGGAATCCTTGAATTTGCAGGCAATCCTTCAAAAAACATAGTGACTTTTGTCCTGTATTGCGAGTGCACATGACTTGTATGACAGGGGAAACCGCACTACAATAGGATCGGTGAAGTTTATTCATCGAAATTTTTACGGAGGAAAGAACTATGCAAAGAAAGCAAATGAAGCTTGTACTGCTGCTTTGCGCACTGGTCTGTCTGCTGACGCTTGCCGTCAGCGCTGCCGGAACAAAAGCGGACGACGGTTGGTATGAACTGTCGAGCGCGGACGACATCGCAGATCTCGCAGCGGAGATTGCAGGCGGCAAAACCGGCGTACGCGATCAAAAATATCGTCTGACCTGCGACATCGACATGTCAAAGCTGTCGGACGGTAAGGTCCAGCAGCCGATCGGACTGCGCAAATCTACGGCATACTGGTTCATCGGCGAGTTTGACGGCTGCGGCTACACGGTTTCAAATGTGAACATCACGGCAACATCCGAGACGGCGGTCGGTTTCTTCGGTGTTATCGGCGGCGGCGCTGTCCGCAATCTGACCGTGGAAGGCGAGATCAAAGGTCCTTCGGTCACCACAGGCGATGTTTGCGTCGGCGGCATTGCCGGCAAGATCGTCAATACGCCGACGATCGAGAACTGCACAAGCAAGTGCACGCTTTCGGGCGGCAGCGGTACGTCCTATTACATCGGCGGCATCGTCGGGCACAGCAACGGCAGCGCAGCCGTGATCCGCAGCTGCGTCCATGCGGGTGCGGCAACCGGCGGCAGCGGCAGCTACAACTATACCGGCGGCATCGTCGGCTTTGCCAACAGCAAAGTAAACATGGAGGCTTGCATCAACGTGGGCAACGTTTCCGGTGCACATCATGTCGGCGGCATCATCGGGTATGCCAAAACCGGCGGCACGGTCACGATTGAACGCTGCGCAAACCTTGCGCCCGTCAGTGCGACCGGCAGCAATGTCGGCGGCATCACTTCGGTTTGCTGGGGCGCAACGATCCGCAACTGTCTGAACACGGCAGACATCAGAAGCACGACAAACGGCAGTTACGTCGGCGGAATTGCCGGCTGTGCTTCCTGCAATTCGGGCTCCTCAAACACAAATACGATTGCAAATTGCTTTTCGTCCGGCACACTGACCGGCGCGGCGGCGACGACAAATGCAATTGTCGGCGCTTCGCTGTCCGCTGCGGCAAATCCTTCCGGCAAAAACAACTACTATATCAACGGCAGCGACACAAACCTTGCGGACAGCACTGCGGAGGGCAGCTATGCAGGGTTTGATTTTACCGGCACCTGGGTGCTGACGGCGGACGGTCCGGTTCTGCGCGGTGTCCATGTCCATACGTGGGATGAAGGCAGCGTCACGACGGCGGCGGATGTCGGCATCAAGGGTGTGCTGACCTACACCTGCACGATTTGCGAGGATGATGGGGTGACGACGACCAGGACGGCGTCGATCCCGGCACTGCGTGCGCGGCTGACGGCGGCAGGCATCACCGGCGCCGGCAATGCAGAGCTTGCGACGCTGCGCCTCAAGGTTGATGTTGCGCTTGCCGACGGTGAAACCGTCGCGGAATACGGCGTGATTTTCGTCCCGACGCGCTATCGGGACGGTGACACCTGGGAGCAGACAAACGGTGCTGCTGCCAGGGCGGAAGCGAGCATCGCCGACGGCGAGAGCTTTGCGGCAGACCTTGCAGACATTCCGGCAGCGGCATGGGATATGCCGATTGCCGCGTGGGCGTATGTCAGACTGGCAGACGGCACGGTGATTGCGACCTATGTGGACTGCCAAACGGTCAACACCGTGAAAGGAGCATGAATGGCATGAAACAGAAGTACGAAACCCCCGCGCTCACAGTCGTTGCGCTCGGCACCGTCAACATTCTGATGACAAGCACCGAGGAGGAAAACTGGGGTGAGCTCGACAGCTCGATCAACCATCTGACGTTCGCCAAATGGCGCATTGATGTGTGGAGCAAATGAAGAACAGAAAAAAGCGACGAGTCATCGTCGCTTTTTTTATTGCAGAGGTTGTTTTTTGCGTCGGCATACCGCCCGCACGATCAGGCACACAATCAGAATCCCGCAGAGCGCACCGGCACTGTCGAGCAGCACATCGGTGACAGCGGGACCGCGCCCCGGGACAAACGCCTGGTGAATCTCGTCGCTTGCCGCATAGACCGCGGCGGCAAGCAGGGCGCGCAGCAGATGCACGGGCAGCTTTGCCGCAAAGCAGAGACTGTACAGCAAAAGCAGGACACCGAGCACGCCGTAAACGCAGAAATGTGCGGTTTTGCGCAGAATGTGGTCGGCAGAGGAGAGCACAGCCTTTTGCTCTTCGGGCGGCAAAGTTTCAAAGGCGGGATGCACGAGCGGCAGGATTTCGGCGGCGATTGTCGTGCTTCGCTCGCCGGATTCGGTCGCCGGTTCGCCTGACATATAGAAGATGATGCCTGCCAGCAGGACTGCAAGCAGCAAAAACAGCACGCGCCAGCCGCGCGCCCGGAAGATCCTTACTTTTTGCATCTTGCCGCGTACCCCTCTTCATACAGCTTTTCCACCTTGCCGGTCATAATTTTGCCGGTCAGACGGCAGATGTATTTCGAGTAGGCAACCTTGGACATCTCGGCGAGCCGTGCGGGATCTGCAAAGAGCTTTATAATGGCGTCGGCAAGGTTGGAGGCGCTTTTCTGCGGGATGATGTAGCCGTTTTTGCCGTTTTCCACGATGTAGGCGTTCCCGCCGTAGTCGGTGGCGATGGCGGGCTTTGCAAGGCTCATGGCTTCGATCAGCGCCATGCTGGTTGCCTCCGTGCCGAAAGAGCAGTTGATGATGGCGTCCATGACTTCAATGTACGGTGCCACGTCGCTGACAAAGCCTGCGAAGATCACGCAGTCCTCCAGCGCGTATTCCCGCACCTTTGCCTTCAGCATGCCCTCGGTCGCGCCCGTTCCGATGATCAGTACGCGCAGATTCTTCATGCCGCGCTCACGCAGGATGCGCGCCGCTTCAATCAGGTAGATGTGTCCCTTGACTTCTTCCAGGCGCGCAGACATGCCCACAACCACGTCGCCGTCGGCGATGCCGAGCTTTTGCCGCAGCGCCTGCGCCTCCTCGGTGGAGACCTTGCGCAGCGGCTCTGCGCCGTTGATGATGACCTCGATCTTCTTCGGATTTGCGCCGGTGTCCACCAGATTGGCTTTTGCCGATTCGGAGACGGCGATCATCTCGGTGGAGAGCGTGTTGTTGACAAATCCGCAGAGCTGCCGGAGCGGGAAACGGGTCAGCGCAGGCTTCGGCGCAAAGGTTGAATGCCGCGTGTGAATGCGTACCTTCACGCCGCACAGCCATGCGGCAATGCGCGCCGCCATGGCGGCGTGCGTGTGCACAATGTCGGGCTTCTCCCGCTTGAAGATGCGCATGTATTCATGGATCGCGGCAAAGTCGAGCGATTTGTCCGCGCCGCCCTTGGTCGGCACGGTCTCAAAGCCGAGCGCGTCGATGCGCGGGATCAGTGCGCTGCCCTCGGGCAGGACGACTTTGACGTCAAAGCGGCTGCGGTCAATGTTGTAGAGCGTGGTCAGCAGCACGGTTCCCGCGCCGCCGATGTTGGTGTCACTGATGACATGGATGACTTTAATCATGCGAACTCCTTTTCAGTATGCGTTCTTTCAGAGTGCGGATCTCGGCAGTGGGCAGGCAGAGGCTTGCCGCGCCGTAGACGGCGATGCCGACCGCGCCGCAGCACAGCACGCGCAAAAGATCGTTTTGCAGGGCGGTAAAGCGGTCAAAGGCAAAGACGACAGCGCCCATCACCGCCGTGCAGACGAGCATGCGCAGAAGGTCCGCAAAGTCGCGCCTTGTGAGCAGCGCGCCGTCGCGGGAGAGCAGAGCAAGGTTGAGCACGGCGCAGACCGCCACGGAAGCAGTGGAGGCAATGCCGATGCCGGAAAAGCCGACGGTCTGTACCAGTACGGCGCAGAGCATTATGTTCACAAGGATCGCGGCGAGAGAGGAGAGCATCGGCGCTTTCACGCGCTGCTTGGCAAAGAACAGCTTGGTCAGCACTTCGTTTGCCGACATAAACGGGATGCCCAGCGCAAACAGACGGAGGATCTGTGCCGTCATTTCCGCGTCGTGTGCGCTGAATCGGTTGCGCATGTAGACGGCACGGGTGATCGGCTCGGCAAGCAGAAAGACGCCGACCGCAAGCGGCAGCATGATCAGAAGAAGAATCTTAATAGACGTCCCCGCAAAGCGGCGTGCGCCGTCCGCATCACCGGTCGCCTCCGCGCGGGAGAGCTTGGGGAAGAGCAGGTTGGTCGCCACAAAGGAGAAGATGCCGACAATGATGATATAGAGTCGGTTGGCGTAGCTCACCATCGTGATGCCGCTGCCGCCTTCAAAGCCGGAGGCGTAGCGCGTGTTGATGACGTTGCAGACCGGTTGCAGCCAGGAACAGACGAGGATCGGCAGCGCCAGCTTCAGCGCGCGGCGGATATAGACATCGCCGAGAAAACGCGCGGGGCGGTAGCGGAAGCCGAGCCGGTACGCGGCGGGCGCTTGGATCGCCGCCTGCAAAAACCAGCCGAGCACCAGCGCCGCAGACAGCCCCCATACGCCGAGTTTGTCGCAGATCGTGTAGAAATAGAGCACCATCACGAGGTTGGAGACAAGGCTCATCACCGCGGGCAGCATGTATTTTTCAAAGGATTGCAGAATGCCGACATAGCAGAATGCCGCGCCGGTAAAGATGATCATCGGGAACATCATGCGGCAGAGCGATACGGCAAGTTCCTTTGCCGATGCGCTGATCTCGGGCGCGAGAAAGCCGATCAGCGGCTTTGCCAAGAGGACGCCGACGATCGTGATGGCAGCTGTGACGGTCAGGATCAGGTTGAAATAGCGGTTGGCAAAGGCAAAGGCATCGTCGCGTCCGTGCTTTGCCAGAATCTCATTGAAGATCGGAATGAACGCTGCCGTGACGACACCGCCGAGCGCGAAGTCGAACAGCGTGATCGGCAGGCGGCTCGCCGCCTCGTAGGCGACGGCGGCTTCGGTCGTGCCGAAATGCGACGCGGTCAGAATGTCGCGCAGCATGCCGAAGACCTTGGCAAGCAGCGTCACCGCTACCATCATCGCCGCTGTCCCGAACAGCCGGTTTTCACTTTTTTGCACGCGCTCACTTCCTTTAGTATATACAATCGACAAATCAGTATAGCACATTTTGCCTCAAAAGGCAACAGATAAATACAAAGCGGCGTCGATTGCGCTTGGAATTTCACAAAAAAGTGAAATTCCCCCTTGACTTCCGCTGCCGCCTGTGCTATACTTATCAAGTGCTGAAATCTGGGTGTGGCGCAGTTGGTAGCGCGCTACCTTGGGGTGGTAGAGGCCGCAAGTTCAAGTCTTGTCACTCAGACCAGCAAAAGCGGAATGAACCGTGTGTTCATTCCGCTTTTGCT
>ENA-UONW01001365-UONW01001365.1-human-gut-metagenome-genome-assembly--contig:-CS52-NODE-1365-length-29890-cov-13.706452_pt1 | contig 29890 bp, 24 predicted proteins | sample MGYA00242463_ERZ724010 | MGnify/ENA metagenome assembly ERZ724010 | reverse complement strand
TGAAAAGTGCGAACATAAAAACAGTTTCATCAATATTCTCCTTTATATATAAATTTCGATTTGTTGAACTAAGCCGAGTATACCATACCAGCCAATGAAAGAATACCCCTCTAGGGGAGAATTGGCTGAAAAAGCGTTCAAAGTGCGCCGCAGAGCACTTTGAACGCGAACAATAAAAATATTATTTCCATCCCCGGTCGGTGGGGTCCAGCATCCCGGCGGCGGAATACACCAGCGCGTTGCAGATGGCAGCGGCAACATTGCTGCCGCCCTTACGCCCCATGGCCACAATGGCGGGCACGCCGTGGGCGGTGCACACCTCAAACAGCCGCTCCTTGCTTTCCACCACGTTCACAAAGCCCACCGGCACGCCGATGACCAGCGCAGGGCGCAGCCCGGCGGTTTCAATCAGGTCGGCAATGGTCAGCAGCGCCGTGGGTGCGTTGCCCACCGCAAGAATGGCACCGGGGTGTTCGGCGGCGGCTCTTTGCATGGACGCCACCGCCCGGGTGGTACCGTTGGCTTTTGCCAGCGCGGCTACCTCCGGGTCGGCCATGTAGCACAGCGCTGTGCCGCCCAGCCGCGCAAGCCCGGGCTTTGTAATGCCGGAAAGCGCCATGTTGGTGTCGGTAACGATGGGTGCAGCGGCTTGCAGCGCCGCCACCCCCGCCGCCACCGCGCCGGGGGTAAAGCGCAGATTGCGGGCGTAGTCAAAATCGGCGGTGGTGTGGATGACCCGCTTGACCATGGCGGCAGTCTCCGGCGGCGGGGTCAGACCCATTGCGTCCAGTTCTGCGGTGATGATAGAAAGGCTCGTCCGTTCAATGTCGGCGGGCAGATGGTGTTGCGGGGTCATAGGGTGTTCCTCCCTTCCAGTCCCATGGCAGCGTACAGGGCGTTCATGTCCAGCGCCCGGCGCACGCCGTCGGCCAGCAGGTCAAACTGCTGCTGCCGGTACTCCTGCATGGAGAGCAGCGGCGCACTGGCAGGGGAGATGCCCTTGCGGCTGCACAGCAGCTGCACCAGCTTTTCGGTCAGTTCCCCGGTATCAAACAGGCCGTGCAGATAAGTGCCCGCCACGTTGTCCTTTACGCAGCCCTCGGCGCTGCCGTCTGCAAGGCGGCAGAAGGGCACACCCTGCACAGCGGTGCGTCCGGTATGGATCTGGTAGCCGGTCAGCACTGCCCCCGCCAGCTGCGGCGCGGTGACGGTGGCGGTATCCTGTGTGCGGTGCTTTGCGTCCGTAAACACAGTCTGGATGGGCAGCAGCCCCAGCCCGCGCACGGTCTGGCTGCGTCCGCTCTCAGTGCCCTCGGGGTCGGCAAGGGTCTCGCCCAGCATCTGGTAACCGCCGCACACGCCCAGCACCGGTGTGCCGGAGGTTGCCAGCTTCTGTACCGCAGCTTCCAGCCCGCATTGCCGCAGCCAGAGCAGGTCGTCTATGGTGTTTTTTGTGCCCGGCAGAATGACCACATCTGGTGCGCCCAGCTGCCGGGGGCTTTGCACATACCGCACGCTCAGCAGCGGGTGCTGCTCCAGCGGCATAAAATCCGTAAAATTGGAGATATGCGGCAGCCGCAGAATGGCAGCATCCAGCGGCTTGACGGCGGTGTTGCTTTCCAGCCGGGAGGAGAGGGAGTCCTCGTCCTCGATATCTACCCGCAGGTAGGGCACAACGCCCAGCACCGGCAGATGGGTCTTTTCCTCCAGCATGGTAAGGCCGGGTTTCAGGATGGCGGCATCGCCCCGGAACTTGTTGATGACCAGCCCCTTGATGCGTGCCCGCTCGGCGGGTTCCAGCAGCTCTACCGTGCCGTACAGCTGCGCAAACACGCCGCCTCGGTCGATATCTCCCGCCAGCAGCACCGGTGCATCCACCAGCTTTGCCAGCCCCATGTTGACGATATCGTCCGCCTTTAAGTTGATCTCTGCCGGGCTGCCTGCGCCCTCAATAACGATGATGTCTACCTCTTCGGACAGACTGTTGTAGGCGGCTAAAATGTCCGGGATCAGGCTCTTTTTCAGCTTGAAGTAGGCGGCTGCGGGCATCTGTCCGCGCACCTCGCCGTTCACGATGACCTGACTGCCCACATCGCTGCTGGGTTTGAGCAGAATGGGGTTCATGCGCACATCCGGTTCCATGCCGGCGGCCTGTGCCTGTACCACCTGCGCACGCCCCATTTCCAGCCCATCCCGGGTGACAAAGCTGTTCAGCGCCATGTTCTGGCTTTTAAAGGGGGCTACCCGGTAGCCGTCCTGTGCAAAAATACGGCACAGCGCGGTGCACAGCAGGCTTTTGCCCGCCCCGCTCATCGTGCCCTGCACCATGATACATTTTGCCCGGCTCATGCAAGCACCTCCTGTAAGGTTTTTAAAAGCTGCTGGTTTTCCGGCGCGGTGCGCACGGCGGTGCGGTACCAGCTGTCGTCCAGCCCGGGGTAGTTGCCGCAGCTGCGCAGCACGATGCCGCGCGGCCGCAAGCTTTCGCCCAGCGTTTCCGGCGCTTGGAACAGCAGATAATTCGCGCTGCCATCCAGCACCCGCAGCCCCAGTGCACGCAGCCCGTCCCGCAAAATGGAACGCTGCTGCGCGATAAGTACCTGCACCCGGGCTACATAGGCGGTCTCGTCCAGCGCCGCCAGCCCCGCCGCCTGTGCAAGGCTGGAAACTGCCCACGGCTGCCCGGCAGACTGCATTTTATCCAGCAGAGCGGTGTTACTGCACAGGCAGTAGCCCAGCCGCACCCCGGCCATGCCGTACAGTTTTGTAAAGGCCTTCAGAATGATGAGGTTCGGGCTTGCCAGCAGCTTTTTGGCACTTAGCGCTTCACTTTGCGGCAGAAAATCCAGAAAGCACTCGTCCACCACCAGCAGCGCACCGCAGCGTTCGCACCGGCGCAGCAGCGCCTCTACCAGTGCTAGCGGCGTCAGCTGCCCGGTGGGGTTATTGGGCTGGCAGAGGAATACCATGTCGGTGTGCTCGTCCACAGCGGAGATAAACGCCTCCGTTACTGCAAAATCTTCGATTTCCCGCAGGAAATGCCGCCGGACGGCGCAGCCCGCGGTTTCCAGCGCGGCGGCATACTCTGCAAAGGTAGGGGCGGGCAGCAGCGCGGTGCGGGGCTTTGACGCCCATACCAGCCGGAAGATCAGGTCTGCTGCACCGTTGCCGCAGAGGATGTGCTCCATGGGCATTTTCTCGTGCACTGCCAGCTTTGCCCGCAAAGCGCGGCAGAGGGGGTCAGGGTAGCGGTCTGCGGTGGCAAGCGCGGCGGTGATGGCCTTTGCCACCCCCTCCGGCAGTCCCAGCGGGCTGACATTGGCCGAAAAGTCCAGCGCGTCCTGTCCGTACTGCGCCCGGTAACCGGCCCAGTCGCCGCCATGTACAAGCTGCATCATAAAATACCTCGTATCACCAGCCCAAGCGCCAGCGCCAGCAGGCTTTCGGCGTACATCATGCGGTCAGCGCGGCGGATATCCTCCGGCTCAATGGGACGCACGGCATCGCCGATGGTGGGCTTAGGGTAGTATTGACCAAAATAGTAGGCAGGCCCCGCCAGCTGCACGTTTAGTGCACCGGCGCAGGCGCTCTCGGTCTGGGCACTGTTTGGGCTGGCGTGGTTGCGCCTGTCCCGCCGCCAGATGCGCCACGCACTGCGGGCATCGTTGCCGGTCAGGGCAGCAGCGGCTACCCACAGCAGGGCGGCAATGCGGCTGGGCAGGTAGTTCGCAATATCATCCAGCTTTGCCGCCGCACGCCCAAAGCGCAGATATCGCTCGTTTTTGTAGCCCACCATGCTGTCCATGGTGTTGATGGCCTTGTAGGTCAGTGCCAGCGGAGCGCCGCCCAGCAGCATATACAACAGCGGTGCGATCACGCCATCGCTGGCGTTTTCCGCCACGGTCTCCACAGCGGCCTTGGTCACGCCTTCGGCGGTAAGCGCCTGCGTGTCCCGCCCCACGATGCGGCTTACCGCAATGCGGGCGGCGGGCAGGTCGGGCTTTGTCAGCTCCCGGTAGACGTTCGTACTCTCTTGCACAAGCCCCTTTGCCGCCAGTGCCTGTCCGCACCAGAACATCTGTACTGCCAGCCCCAGCAGCGGGTGCAGGGCGGCGGCTCCTATGCAGATAAGACTTGTGAGTGCAAAGGTGCCCACCGGCAGACAAAAGGCTAAAATGCGCCCGCCCCAAAGCTCGCCCTCCGGCGTTTTGGGCAGGCGGGCACGCAGCCCTTTTTCCAGCGCAGAGATGGCCTTGCCCATGTACACCACCGGATGCGGAAGCCACGCCGGGTCGCCGAAAACGGCATCCAGCACAAAGCCGCCCAGTACCGCGTAGCCGATCATGCCTGCGCCTCCTTTGTGTACTGCACGGTCTTTACCAGATGTAGCACCCGCTTTGCCGCCCAGTCCTTGGCATCCAGCACAAAGCCGCCGGCGTTGGGGGCGCACCATTCGTAATAATCCTTGTGGGGCAGGGCATAGCGTTCCATGGCAGCCATCTGGGTGCCGCCGTGGGCTAAGATGACCAGCATCTCCTCGCCATCCGCAAGGGCTTTGTCCACCAGTGCGGAAAATGCTGCGCAGATGCGCTCACAAAACGCGGCCTTGGTCTCGCCGTCCGGGCAGGGGCTTTCACAGTTGGCGGCTACCCATGCAAGGTAGTCCGGGTCGTGCTCCATTTCAATATAATTTCTCCCCTCAAAGCTGCCAAAGCACATCTCCTTCAGCCCATCTGTTTCTACGAGCCTTGCGCCCGGGAACAGCACCTCGGCGGTCTGCCGGGTGCGGCAAAGCGGGGTAATATACACAGTCTTAGGGGAAATATCTGCCCGGCACAGCACAGCGCGCCCGGCGGCAGAAAGCGGGATATCCCGCTGCCCCTGATAGCGCTTTTCGGCGTTGTATTCGGTCAGGCCGTGACGTAATAAATAGATCAGCATTCCGGCAATTCTCCTTTCAAAACGGTGGGGATGCCGCAGAACATCTGCACCACGCACGCAGCACGCGCCGCTAGCATACAGGCCAGACGTCCGGCGTTTTCCCGTGCGGCACGCTCGGCCGGGTCTATGGGCACCACACCGCCGCCCACCTCGGTGGACAGCACGATATCATAAGCGGATAATTTGTCCGCAAGTTTCTCAAGCTCAGCATTGTCCTTGCACCCGGCGGCAAGCTGCTGCGCATCTGTGATGCAGCGGCCGGGCAGGGTGCGGGCAAAGGTACGCTTGCCGCTGTAAAGCGGCCCGGTGATGAAGATCATAACAGCCCTCCCCATTGGCAGGCGCACAGCGCCGCCAGCATCCACAGCTCAGTCTTTTGCAAAAACCACCCGGCAAGATCGCCGGTAATGCCGCCCAGCTGCTGCACGGCTACATGGTGATACCACAAAAACAGCAAGATTGCAACTGCTGCCAGTGCTCCGCCGCCTAAAGCCAGCAGCGCCCCACAAAGCAGTATCGCCAGCACTGCCAGCACATTGCGCACAGCGGTACGGTCGGCAGTGGAGGCAAAGGTATGGGCAAGGCCGGTGTTTTTAGCCATGGGAAAGGCCGCCACCGCAAGGCCGGAAAGTGCCCGCTCCAGCACCAGCGCCAGCGTCCACAGCGCGCCCACCCGGGGGGTGAACTGCACACAGGCGGCGAGGCAGAGGTAAGCCGCAAAATAGCTGCACAGCCGGATGACCGCAAAGGCACCGCAGTGCGGGTCCTTTAAAATTTCCAGCTTCTTTTCCCGGTCGCCGTAGCTGGCAAGGGCGTCACAGGTGTCGGCATAGCCGTCCAGATGGATGCCGCCGGTCACCCACACCGGCACAAGGCAGAACCCTGCCGCCCGCGCCGGGGCGGGCAGCGGCAGCACACCGCACACGCACCACAGTGCCCCGCATAAAAGCCCCACCAGCGGAAAGGCGCACAGCGCGTACCGCATATTCTTTTCGTTCCACGCAAACTGCGGCACCGGCACCGCCGAAAACATGGCAAAGGCCACCGCAATGGTCTGCAAAACGATCATTTTTCCACTCCTTTATAATAGACAGGGATGCCGCACACCACCCGCACTACGGCGTCTGCCCGGGCGGCAAGGGCGTTGTTCACCCGTGCCAGCGCCAGCAGATAGCGGTCGGTATCCCCGGCATAGTCCGCGCCGCCGCTGAATACCTCGTTGGAGACAACGATCAAGTTTTCGCACTGCGCGGCAAGGCTCTCCAGCCCCTGCAAAATGTGCTCGGCGGCGGCATCGCCCGCTCCGGCGGGGTCGTACAGCTCGTTGGCGGTCAGGTTGCCCAAGTCCTCCAGCAGTGCGGTACCCCTGCGGGGCAAATGCACCGTCTCTAAATGCAGCGGGCACTCGAGGGTCTCAAACTGCTTTGCAGCGCGCATTTTGCGGTGCTTTTCCACCCGGGCGGCGCACTCGGCATCCCACACCTGCATGGTGGCCAGATAATACCGCGGCAAAGCACTGCGCAGCACGAGAGCTTCGGCGTATTCGCTTTTGCCGCTGGCAGCGCCGCCCAGTACCAGCGTCAGCATTGGGGCGTATACGGCGCAATGCCGCCCTCCGCAAAGGAATAGCACCCCTCGTACACCGCCAGCGCCATGTCCCACAGTGGGATACTGGCCACTGCGCCGGTACCCTCGCCCAGATGCAGCCCGGCGGTAAGCAGGGGCGTTTTGCCCAGCGCGTCCAGCACCAGCCGGGCGGCAGGCTCGGTGGAGCAGTGGCTGGCAAACACGGCCTTGGCCGCTGCCGGGCACAGCCGCACGGCGCACAGCGCTGCCACCCCGCTGATGAAGCCATCCATCAGCACGGGCACACCCGCCAGCGCCCCGCCCAGGAACATCCCGCACAGACCGGCGATATCAAAGCCGCCCAGCTTGCTCAGTACGTCCAATACGTCATCGGGGTCGGGGGCATTGCAGGCAATGCCCCGCCGGATGGCCTCCACCTTGCGGGCAAGCCCTGCATCGGAAAGCCCTGCACCGCGCCCAGTCATGGTCTGTACCGGCTGTGCCAGCAGCACGGCAGCAACAGCGCTGGAGGTGGTGGTGTTGCCAATGCCCATCTCACCGGTGGCCACAAGCCCGTAGCCCTCGGCGGCAAGCTGCCGGGTCAGGGCGATGCCCCGGCCAATGGCCTCCACTGCCTCGGCGCGGGTCATGGCAGGGCCTTTGGTAAAGTCCGCAGTCCCGGCGGCAATGCGGCAGTCCCGCACGCCGGGTACGGGCGCACCGGCAATGCCCAAATCCACCGGCAGCACATCGCAGTGCGCCGCCTGTGCCATCCTGCATACGCTGGTGCGCCGCGCAGCAAGGTTCTCGGCTACGGCGCGGGTCACGCTCTGGTCGGTCTGGCTTATGCCCTGCGCCACCACGCCGTTGTCTGCACAGAGCACCGCCACCGCCCGGCGGGAAAAATCAAACTGCGCCGTGCCGGTCAGCGCAGCGGCATCTTCCAGCAGGGTCTCCAGTGCGCCCAGCCCACCCAAGGGCTTGGCAAGGCTGGCCCAGTGGGTATGGGCGGCGGCGCGGGCGGTTTCGTCCGGCGGGGTGATAGCAGCAAGCAGCTGCATCAGTTCAGCTTCGGTCATTTTTGTCATCCTTTGTGTTTCAAAAAGTGCTGCGCCGCCTGCACAAAGCGGCGGGGCAGGGCAGTGCCAGCCCAGTAAAGATGCGGGAAACCGGCATACAAATGCGCGCTTGCAAAGCCGCATTCCCACTGCCTTTTTTTAGCTTTGCACACAGAAAAGTCTGCGCCATTCTCGGAGGAATCCCAGTGGTGGAATTCATGGACGGGCAGCGTTTCTCCAGCGTGGAAAAGCATACTGCCAGCCTTTGCCGTCATGACGGCATAGCCAAAGCGCACCAGCCGCCCGGTGTTGTGCCCGCTGCCCGGCAGCACACCCGCCATGGGGTAAACCTTGCTGTCTGTGCCCTCCAGCGTCTGCCCTAAGTACAGAAAGCCGCCGCACTCGGCAGCGGTGGGCAGCCCCTCTTGCCCTGCGTCCCGGATAGCAGCACGCAGGGCGATGTTCTCACTCAGCTGCCGGGCGTACAGCTCTGGGTAGCCCCCGGGCAGGTACAGCCCACCGATATTTTCCGGCAGGGCGGCGTCCCGCAGCGGGCTGAAAAATGCAAGCTCTGCACCCGCATCCCGCAAGGCGTCCAACGTTTCAGCGTAGGCAAAGCAGAAGGCTTCATCCCGCGCTACGGCAATGCGAACGGAGGGCGTGCACGGCGCGGCAAGCGGCGGTGCAGCCGGGGCAGGGCGGTCAGTCAACACTGCCAGCTGTGCCCAGTCCAGCACAAGGGCATCGGCTAATTGCAACAACTTTTGCTGCAAGTCAACGATCTCCCCGGCAGTTTTCAACCCGAGGTGGCGGCTTTCGATGACGCACCCCGGCAGATGGGGCAGATACCCCACCACCGGCAGACCGGTCTCGGTTTCCAGCATCGGGCGCAGCGTTTTGTACAAGGACTCAGAGCAATCATTGAGCAGAATGCCCACGATATGGCTGGGCGTGCGGAACTGCAAAAGCCCCTGCAGCTCGGCAGCAAGGGTGATGCTTACCCCTTTTGGCTGCACTACCAGCAGCACCGGCAGCGCCAGCGTATCGGCCAGCTCCCAAGCGCTTGCACGGGTTGTCAGCCCCTGCCCGTCGTAAAAGCCCATGGCACCCTCGCATACGGCAGCGCCGTGCCCGGCGGCATAGCGGGCGTAAAGCGTGCGCACCGTATCCGGGGCAGAGAGGTAGAGGTCTAAATTGTGGCTTTCTACCCCAAGTGCGCTGCGGTGGAACATGGGGTCGATATAATCCGGCCCGCACTTGAAGGCGCAAGGGTCAGTCCCGCGCCGCTGCAAGGCGGTCAGCACGGCACAGGTAACGGTGGTCTTGCCGCTACCGGAGCGCGGTGCGGCGATGAGAAACTGTATCATGTCCGTGCCCCCGTAATGAGGAACACCGGGTTGTTAGCCATCAGCAAATGCAGACTGCCCGCCGTTTTTGTGCGGCTGACGGCGATCTGTGTCACCTCCGCAGAAAGGCCGTGGGCGGTCAGGGCAGCTACGGCGGCACTGAGCGTTTCCAGCGCAATGGCGGCAACACACAGCCGGGCAACTGAATTTTTGTGCAGCACAGCGTCTATAACAGCGTCCATATTGCCCTTTGTGCCGCCGATAAATACAGCATCCGGGGCGGGCAGCATGTCCAAAGCATCGGGTGCTTTGCCTTCGATCAGGGTTAGATTGTAAGCGGAAAATTTCTCCCGGTTTTGCTGGATCAGTGCACAGGCCTCCGGGTCACACTCCACGGCGTATACCTGCCCGGCAGGGGCGGCAAGTGCCAGCTCCACGCTCACGCTACCGGTGCCCGCGCCCACGTCCCACAGGGTATCCGTGGGGGTGACCGCCAGCTTTGCCAGCGCGGCGGCGCGCACCTCCTGCTTTGTCATGGGCACAGCGCCCCGGATAAAAGCATCGTCCGGCAGGCCGGGGGTGCGGCGGGACGGCAAAGCCTCCCGTTCGATGAGCAATACGCTCAGCGGTGCAAAGCTTTGCTCTGCCAGTTCCCGGGCAAGGCCAAAGCGGATGGCTTCTGCAGGGGTGCCAAGGTTTTCGCCCACAAGGGCGTGAGCAGCGCCCAGCCCGGCGGCGGTCAGTTTGGCGCAAAGGGTGGCAGGGGTGTCCCCGCCGCCGGTGAGGAAAAACACCTGTGGATGCGCCAAAACCTCGGCCACAGGGTCGCAGGCGCGGCCATGCGCCGATACCAGCATCCAGTCCTGCCAAGGGCGCCCCACAGCGGCGGCTAAAAGCTGTACGCTGGAAAGCCCGGGCAGCACCCGGACAGAGTAGCCCATAGCCCGCAGCAGGGGCAGCAGCTTTGCCGCACCGGAGTAAAACCCGGTGTCGCCGCTGTACAAAACAGCGGTGTCCGTATCCGGCTGTGCGGCAAGACACGCAAGGATTTCCTCCGGCTTATACACGGCTTTGCAGTTGTCAGTGCACCCCGCCGGTAAATGCTCCAACAGGCGCTTTGCCCCAAGGATGAGCCCTGCGCTTTGCAGCGCAGCCAGTCCTTGCGCGGTCAGGCTTTCCGGGCAGCCGGAGCCCATTCCGATCAGAGAGATCATACCAGAACCTCCTTACAGCGTGCCAGAATTTGTGCGGCAGTTTGTCCATTTTCAGCCGGGCGACGCACCACGATCAGTTGTGCACCGGTGTCCTGCGCGGCCTGTGCCTTTTCGGCAAAGCCGCCCACAGCACCGCCGTCCTTGGTGACCAGATACCGGATGGAGAATTGTTCAATCAGGGCGCAGTTCAGCGCATAGCTGAATGGCCCCTGCATGGCAATGATGTTCTTATGTGGGATACCGGCGGCCTCGCAGGCGGCAATGCCCTCCCGCGTGGGCAGCACCCGGGGGAACAGCCGCTCCGGGCTGAGCGCCGCAAAGGCGGCAAGCTCTTTCGCGCCGGTAGCCAGCAGCACATTGCCGCTACACCCGGCCAGAAATGCAGCCGCGTGGGCGGCGGTGGCAAACACCATGCTCTCGGCAGGCAAGGGGCTTTCTTCCCGCAGCAGTCGGTGGTACTCCACCCCGACCACGGCACACGCAGCCCGGATGTTTTTGGTGGCATCCACCGCGTAGGGGTGGGTGGCGTCCACGCACAGAGCAGCGCCCTGTAAAAGAGCGGCCATTTCCTCGGGGGTCAGCCGCCCGCAGTGCACGGTGATGCCGTCCGCTTTGCCCTGTTCCTCTGCACCCAGCGGGGTGGCAACACTGACCAGAACCTCTGCTCCCAGCGCCGCCAGCTGCCGGGAGAACACCCGCCCCTCGGTAGTGCCGCTAAAAACCACTGCCTTCATCTGCGGTACCCCCGTGGGGTGACCATTCTGCCGCCCAGCTGCTTTGTGGCGGCGTTGCCGATGTACACGGTGGTAAACATATCCACCGCAGTGTCTTTCAGCTGGGCAAGGGTCAGGATTCGGGCGGTCTGACCCTCCCGGCCGATGTTGCGCACGATGCCGCAGACGGTATCGGCACTTTTGCCGTTTTCCAGCAGGATGCACACCGCCTTTGCCAGATAGTCCGGCCTGCCCTTGGAGGAGGGATTGTACAACGCAACGCAGAAATCTCCCATAGCGGCGCAAGCCAGCCGCTTCTCGATGACCTCCCACGGGGTCAGCCGGTCGGAAAGGGAAATGACGCAAAAATCGTGCGCCAGCGGTGCGCCCAGCACTGCCCCGCCGCTGAGGGCAGCGGTCAGTCCGGGCACGATCTCCACGGCAACGTCCGGATAATCCGGGGCAAGTTCCAGCAGGGGGCTTGCCATGCCATACACCCCAGCATCGCCGGAGCAGACCAGAGCCACCCGCTTGCCGGTGCGTGCTTTTTCCAGCGCCCAGCGGCAGCGGTCAAGCTCCTGCGTCATGCCGGTGGCATAGTATTCCTCGCAGGGGAATTCATCGCGGATGAGGTCAAGATAGACCTTATATCCACAAATCGCGTCAACGCTTTCCAGCGTATTCGCGGCCTGCTGGGTCATATAAAAAGGCTCGCCGGGGCCAAGCCCCACGACATAGACTATCTTCTCGGGACGGTCAATATCGATTTCCATCACGTCAAGCATTCTGCCACCTCCAGTCCGGGGCAAAGGGCCTGCACGCCAGCGCAAGGGTCACGCCGCTGCAGGCAAATTTCGGGTAAAACAGGCTGCCGTCTGCGTCCAGCACAGCCGCCCGCTCACAAACATTATCCACTCCGGTCACGCGTTGTACAAAAGGGGAGGGAGTGAACTGCCCGGGCAAGCTGCGCAGCTGTGCGGCAGAGTAAAACCGCACCGGCCAGCCACGCGCCTGACAGAAGGCCAGCAAGCCCGGTTCATTCTGCTTCAGGTCGATGCTTGCGGCGGCGGTGACTGCCTGCGCAGCAAGGCTGTGTCGGGTGCAGAAGGCGGCAAAGGCAGCCTCCAGCGTGTCGGCGCTTGTGCCCCGCTTGCAGCCGATGCCCAGCACCCCGATGCGCGGCACAAGATGCAGTGCCTGTCCGGTGGGGCAAAGGGTGAGTGCAAAGTCGGCTTTTTCCGGGGTATCAGCGGGGAATAATCCTGCGGGCACGGTGCCTGTTACCGGGAAATCAGTCCGGTAATATACCGGTTGCCCGGCCAGTAATTTGCCGCTGACCAGCTTGATGCGCTCCGGCTCCAGCACCATGCAGTTCTGGTGCTTTGCCCACTCGTCCACCGCAAAAATGCCGTGGGCATCGGTGGCGGTGGTGATCACCGGCACAGCACCGCATACAGCGGCAATGGCCCGCGCCAGATCATTCGCACCGCCCAGATGTCCGGACAGAATGGGTACGGCAAACCGCCCGCATTCGTCCACCACTACCACAGCCGGGTCGGTAGTCTTGCTCTTGCAGTGGGGCGCGATGGCCCGCACCGCAATGCCCGCTGCGCCTACAAATATCAGCGCATCCGACTGCACAAACTGCGCGCTTGTCCATTCTGCAAGAGAAACACCATTCTGCCCGCACCGGGCAACGCTGCCGGGCAAGGCGGCGGCCAGACGCTTTGCTAGCGCAAGGCCGGTATCCGTAAAAGCAAGGTAGTCGCGGGTCATACCGGTTCTCCTTTGCGGAACTCGGTGGTAAAGGCGGGGTCGTACAGCTTGCTGCGCTCGTACTGCGTGCCGAGAAAATCTCCCACTACGATAAGCGCCGTCTTGGTAATGCCCGCTGCACGGGTGCTCTCGGCCAAAGAACCAACTGTGCACCGCACGATTCTTTCTTCCGGCCAGCTGGCCTTGTACACCACGGCGGCGGGGGTGTCCGGTGTATATGCACCCTGCAAAAGCGCCGCCTGCACCTTATCGATCAGCCCGATAGACAGGAAGATCACCATGGTCGCGCCGTGGGCGGCAAGGCTTGCCAGCTTTTCCCGCTCCGGTACCGGGGTGCGCCCCTCCATGCGGGTGATGATGACCGTCTGGCTGACCGTGGGTAAAGTATACTCGGAGTTCAGCGCGGCGGCAGCGCCGCAAAAGCTGGAAACACCGGGGGTATCATCGTAACAAATGCCGTCTGCATCCAGTGCATCCATCTGCTCCCGGATGGCACCGTACAGGCAGGGGTCGCCAGTGTGTAACCGCACAGTGCTTTTACCGGCAGCTTCCATCCGGCGCATCACGTCCAGTACCTGCTCCAGCGTCATCTCGGCGCTGTTATAGATAGCACATCCCGGCTTTGCCAGCCCCAGTAGCGCCGGATTGACCAGACTGCCTGCGTAAATAATGCAGTCTGCGGCCTGTAAAAATGCTGCACCGCGCTGGGTGATCAGATCCGGTGCGCCGGGCCCGGCGCCCACAAAATGTACCATGTGCATTACTCCTTCCATTCGTCTAACAGGCGGGCGGCAGTTTCGGTCTGTCCCAGCGGGCCATGCTGGTTTGAAAACAGCACGGCGCCCACCCGGAACGCCCCGCCCGCGCGGCGGTCAAGATACAGCTGGATGGCGGCAAGCAGGCTTTGCAGCACCGGCTCCCGCAGTCCGGCTGTATCCAGAATCTCCAGACAGGCATCCGTGGTGGCTGCATTGTACAGTGCGGTGCACACCTCTCGGTCAGCACCGCACAGGGCAGCATGGGTGCAGAACAGCTCCGTGCGGCAGTCTGCCGTGTGGGAATGGGTGTTCATAATGCCGCCCGCCAGCTTGCACAGCTTGCCGATATGCCCCACCAGCAGCACCTGTTTGAAGTGCGCCGCCGCTGCAATATCCAGCGTATCTCCGATAAAGTTTGAAGTTTTGACCACCGGGATATCAGCAAACTGCGGGTATGTTTCGTGCAGATAGTCCAACCCGTAATTGCCCGGGGCAAGGATGAGCCGCCGGTGGTCCTTTGCCCGCAGCGCCGCCTGATTCATCTCCAGCTGGATGGTGTCCAGAATGGCCTGCTGGCTCATGGGTTCTACAATGCCGCTGGTGCCCAGCACCGACAGCCCGCCCTCCACCCCGATATGGGGGTTAAAGGTGCGCCGGGCTACCTCCTCGCCGCCGGGGATGGAGATAGTCACGGCAAAGCCGCCGGGGTAACAGGCGGCTTCCGCCTCCCGGCGCAGCGCCTCGGTGATCATCTGCCGGGGCACATGGTTGATGGCGGCCTGCCCAACCGGCTGGTCCAGCCCGGGCTTCGTCACCTTGCCCACCCCCGCGCCGCCGGTAATGCGTATCTCGGGCGTGCCGGGCAGCAGCGTCACCGTGGCGGTCACCGGCAGACCGGTGGTCACGTCCACATCGTCGCCGCCGTCCTTTTCAATGGCGCATTCCGCACCCTCGGCAACGGTGCGGCAGAACAGGGGGGCAACCTCTACCACAATGCCTTTCGGCGTGCGCAGGGCGACGGTTTCCGGTGCTGTGCCGGTCAGCAGCAGCCGGGCGGCCCCGGCAGCGGCCAGCGCCGCACAGGTGCCGGTAGTGTACCCGCAACGCAGCAGCTTCTGCCCGCTGCGCACATAGTGCTCAAATTGGGGCTTTTCCGGCTTTGGTGGACCAAAAACAGCGCTGTACTGTTCCTCGGTCAGGCCGTAGAGCGCTTTGATATTTTCCCGGGCAAAGGCCTGTGCCCGGGACATGGGCGCAGAAACGCCGTGCGGCGAAACGCAGACCACCGCGTCCGCGATCTTCTGCGCCATGTCCAGTTCGTGCAGGGTCACGATGACCGCAAGCTGCTGCTCATGCGCCAGTTTTTGCAAAATGGTCAGCAGCTCTATCTTGCCTTTTACATCTAAAAATGACGTGGGCTCGTCCAGCAGAAGCACCTGCGGCTGCTGACAGACTGCCCGCGCCAGTAAAATGCGCTGCCGCTGTCCGTCACTGACGCAGTTGAAGTCCCGGTTGGCCAGATGCGCCGCGCCCACCAGCTCCAGCGCATTCTGTATCTGCTTTTTGTCCTCGGCGGAAAGGATGCCCAACCGCCCGGTGTAGGGGATGCGTCCTGCCGCCGCAAACTCAAAGCAGGTGGTCAACTCGGTGCGGCGGGTGTGGGGCAGCATCAGCGCCAGCTTTTGCGCCCGGGCGTTGCCGGGGATGCGGGCAAGCTCCTGCCCGTCCAGCAGCACCGCGCCGCCCAAAGGGGCCAGCTGCCCCGCCAACGTTTTGAGCAGGGTGGATTTGCCTGCGCCGTTCGGGCCAATGAGCGCCAGCACCTGCCCCTTGGCAGCGCCCAGCGCGATATCCCGCGCAAGGGCAGCTTTGCCGTAGCCGATGGCAAGGGCGTTGGTTTCAACAGAGTACTTCATCGCACATCCTCCCGGTTGCGGCGCAGCAGCAGCCCAATGACCACCGGCGCGCCGAATACGGCGGTGACCGCGCTGATGGAAAGTTCCATGGGCGCAAACAAGCTACGGGCGATCAGATCACACAGCAGGCAGAACGCCGCCCCGCCCAAGCAGCACCCGGGCAGCACATACAGCGGGCGGGCACTGCCCAGCAGCTGCTTGACAAGGTGCGGCACCGCGATGCCCACAAAGGAGATAGGCCCGGCAAAGGCGGTAACGCAGGCGGCCAGCAGGCTGGAAAGCAGCACCAGCAGCCGGGAAAACCGCCGCACATCCACGCCCACGCTGCGGGCGTAGGCTTCGCCCATCTGGTAAGCTGCCATGGGCTTTGCAAGGCAGAAGGCCGCCGCCAGCGCGGGCAGCACCACCAGCGCTGCCGTGCGCACGTTGCCCCACGTCATGCCGGAAAAGCTGCCCTGCGACCAGTTGTGCAGGTTGACGATGCTGCTATCCTGCGCAAAGGCCACCACAAACTCGGTGATGGCAGAGCAGATGTAACCGATCATTACGCCGCAGATTACAAGGATGCTCATGCGCTGCACCCGGCGGGCAGCGGCCAGCACAAAGGCCATGGCTGCCATAGCGCCCGCAAAGGCCGCAAGGATGAGCACGGCAGAACTGGTCAGCTGGCCGTAGTTCAAAAACAGCACCATTACCAGCGCCACCGCCAGCTTTGCTCCGCTGGAAATGCCCATGACAAAGGGGCCGGCAATGGGGTTTGCGAAAAAGGTCTGCAGCAGGTAGCCTGCCGCAGAGAGCGCAGCGCCCAGTAACGCGGCCATCACCGCGCGGGGCAGGCGCAGCTGGGTGATAATGCCCACGCTCAGCGCGTCCTGCCCGCGTCCTGTCAGGGCAGCAAGCACGGCCTGCGGGGTAAGCGCAACGCTGCCCCAGAACAGGCTCACGGCAAACAGCACCGCCAGCAGCAGGGCAAGGCAGCAATAGGAAAAAACAAGGCGTTTGCGGCTGGTCATAAGCGGCTCCTCAGGTGATCTTGGTCAAAAAATGCAGGGTGTCGGGGCTGGTTGCTTCCCCGGTAAAAACGGCATGGAGATCCAGCATAAAATCTGCCAGTGCCATGCTCTGCTGGAAAAAGCTGGGCGTCGTGCACCAGATATCACCGCTTTGCACCGCCTTGCACTCTGCCAGCAACGCGCAGCGGGCAAGCAACTCTTCTTTTGTGGAGATGGTGCCCTCGATGGTGCCGTTATAAATGAGCACATCGGCGTCTTTGACGCCGGCGTAAAGGTCCTCCAGCGGGATATTCATGGTGGAAAGGCTGTTGCCGCTGTCGGTAAGGTCTGCAAAAACATATTCGCCCCCGGCCATGCCGATCATCTGCGCCACATAGTCTCCGCTTTTGCGCACAGTGGCAAGGCCGCTGGAAGTAATGGAGAAAAACGCGCAGCGTTTGCCGGTGGAGGGCTGTTCCAGCAGTGGCGCAATGCGTTGCGCCTGCCGGGCGAACACCTCCTCGGCAAGGGGTTCTTTCCCTAGTAGGATGCCATACAGTTTGATCCATTCCATCCGTGCCAGCGGGCTGCTCTCGTAGCTGGAGCGCTCCACCAGCACTGGAATGCCGAACCGTTCCAGCTGCTCCTTCACTTCCGGGGTGTGGTAGATCATGGTGTTTTCCACCGCAAGGCCGCATTCTGCGGTCAGGATGCGCTCGTAGTCCGGGGCGCTGTACTTGCCCGCGTAGGCAATGCGCCCGGTCTGCATGGCCTGCTTTGCCTCGTCCAGATACCAGCCCTCGGCGCGGGTACCGGAAAGGGCAATGCTGTCCAGCGCGTCCAGATGGAGGAACAAGTCCATGGCAGAGGTGGACACCAGATAGATGTTCTGCACCGGCTGCTGCAATACAGTCACTCCCTCGGGTACGGTGTGCAGGGTGGCAGCGCCCTCCGGCCGGACAAGGAACTTTACCTGTGCGTCCGGGATGGTCAGCAGGGTAGAGCCGTCCGCATAGCAGTCGGCGGTAAACTGGGTGGCGTAGTCCAGCGGGTAGGCGTGGTCAAAAACCAGCTCGTCCGTATCGGCGGGTGCAGTGGGCGCGGCCGTGCAGCCTGCAAGCACCAGCGCGGCGGCGGGCAGAGCCTTTAAAAATTGAGCGCGGGTCAGCTTCATGGAAGGTTACTCCAAGGTAAAGGTCAGGGTGTATTCGATCTCGTGGGGCTTGCTCATGGCAACAGTGTCGGCGGTAACAGTCAGCGGGGTGCCCAGAGCAGCTACCGGGATCTCAAAGGTGGAGTTGCCCTCGGTATTGGTGGGCAGATACTTCTCGCCGTCCACGATCATGTAGTCGTAGTTGGGGCTGCTCCACACGATGGTGGCAGTCATCTTGCCCTCGGCCACGGTCAGGGCAGCGGGGCTGTCCACGGTGGCGCGGCCGGAGCCGCCCTCCAGCACCACGGCAGCGGTGTATGCACCGTCTGCGGGGGTCTCGGCGGCCTGCTCGGTCTTGGGCTCGGCGTTGCGCACGCTGACGGTGTGGTCGTACCACTTGCCCTTAGTGCCAAGCAGCGCCAGCTGGAAGTCGGTATCCAGTGCTTCCACCGGGATATCGTAGCCGTACACTTCCTCAGTGGTGCCGTCTGCATAGGTAACAGTGTCCACGGTGGGGATGAGCCATGCGGTCTTGTTGGCCTCGGCATCGGCGGCAAGGCCGGGGTAGAGGTTCACGATCTTTTTGGAAGCCAGACTGACGTGGAAGGTCATCACGCCGTTTTCCACGGTCAGGGTGCCCTTGCCGTTGCAGGCTTCATTGGGGTGGAACATACTGCTGTCGGTCTCGAAATCAGCGGTATATACGCCGTCCGGCAGGGCAGTCTCAGCAGCGGCAGAGGAAACCATCACGGAGGAAGCAGCCACAGAGCTTGCTGCAGCAGAGGAGGCGGGGACAGCCCCGCCGCAGCTTGCCAGAGAAGCAGCCAGCACCACACCGGCCAGAGAAACGATGATAAACTGTTTGCAACGCATAAAATAAATACCTCAGTATCCTAAATTTTTGCCCGGCGTCTAAGCTGCCGGGGCAGGGGGCACGTTCTCCTCGTGCGGGGAATACGCCCATAAAAGAAGCCCTCTCCGTATGCTTGGCAGCGCCGGAGAGGGCTTCTGAATCCATTAGCCGTTCAGAAGATCCATAGCGGCCTTGGTATGTGCAATGTACAGCTGCTGGACATCCGCAATGCGGCCCAGACCCGAGATCTGGCAGTCCACATTTTCAAAGCAGCCTGCGGCGGTAAACTGGCTCAGCCAGCTGTCGGCGTCCTCACCGGCCATGTCGTTGTTGGCGTGGTCGCCTGCCACCACCATCAGCGGGCGCAGGATGACCTTGGTGTAACCGGCAGCCTTTACAGCTTCAATGACGGCTTCGCAGGAGGTGTCCTCAGGCTCGCCCTCCACCGTGCCGATGAACACGTTGTCGTAGCCCAAGGTCTGCATGGTGGTCTGCATCTGGCTGTAGCTCACCTTGGCAGTGTGGGAAGTGCCGTGACCCATAAAGACGAAAGCGGTCTTATCGGCGGCGGCAGCGGCGCTCTCGTAACCGGCATCCTTCACAGCGGCATCGGTAACAGCCTTGGCAACAGCTTCCTTATCTGCATTGATGACGGAAGCATCTGCGCCTACCTCGCCCAGCAGGGGCTCGGCCACAGCAACGCTCTCAAACTTGTCGCGGTACTGGTCCAGCATCTCGTTCATCTCGTCGTACTCGGCACCGTGCATCAGATGGGTGGGCTGCACGATCAGGTTCTTCACACCGTTTGCCACAGCGCGGTCCAGCGCCTGCTGCATGTTGTCGATCTTCTCGCCATCGCGTGCCTGCACATGGTTGATGATGATCTGTGCGGTAAAGGCGCGGCGCACGCTCCAGTCGGGGTATGCGGCCTGCAAAGCGTCCTCAATGCCCTTGATGTCGGCGGCGCGGCTGTCATTGAAGGAGGTGCCGAAGGACACGACCAGCAGCTCGTTCTCACCGATCTCATCGGCGTTGCGGGCATCGTCCTTGGAGGCGTCGCCGGTGTCGCGGCCAAAGTAGTCGGGGTCGGCATTTTCGCCCTCCACCAGCTCCTTCTGGGCATCGGTCAAAGCGTCCCAAGCGGCCTTTGCGGCCTCGCACTGGGCATCGGTGTCATCGGTGCGCTGCTGCACATAGATGGCGTCGATCAGATCTGCCACGTTCTGTGCGGCAAGCTCGTCAGCGTCTGCGCCGGAAGCCTCGCTGCTGGCGGCAGAACTGGCGGCAACAGAGGAAGCAGTGCCGGAGGCGGCCCCGCCGCAGCCGGTCAGTACACCGGCGCACAGAGCCAGAGCGGTCAGAGCGGCCGCCGTTTTGCGGATGTTGCGTTTTTTCATCTTGTTTTCCTTTCCTGATGTGGGTAAAATACGGCACCGAACAGAAGGGTACAGGAAAGAGAACCTGCAAAAAAACGGAGCCTTCCGCTTGCGAAATGGCAAAGCAAAAAGACCCCGTATCTTACAGGCTTTTTGGTACAACCAATTCCTCGTGATCTGGGGCGGCAAAGCCCCGGTACCAACAGCGGGCAGGTTTCCTGACTGAAAGCTCAACGCCCGCTGCCGCCTTCCCAAGCCGGATGGCTCAGTGACCGGTGCAAAAGCACCCTGACAGTGGACTCCCTTATCACAGTGACGAGATCGTGCGGGATTGACACCCGCTTCCCTTTTAACGTCCCTGCCGCCGCCCGGTGGGGCAAAGTGACGGAACGCACCTGCTGTTTTCTGTTCAGTTCGTCAAAAAGTATAGCACAGCCCTATACAAAACGCAAGAAAAAACGGAGAAATGCTTGACCTTCCCCCTGCCGGAAGGTGTATACTTGGCTCGAAACTGAAAGCAAGGAGGCAGCCCATGTTAAAGATCGAGCATCTGACCAAAACCTACGGCGGCAAGCCCGCCGTGCAGGACCTTTGCCTGCACATCCGCCCGGGGGAGTTGTGTGCCTTTATCGGGCACAACGGCGCGGGCAAGACCACTACCTTAAAATGCTGCTGCGGTATCCAGCAATTTGATGCCGGAGAAATTTATGTGGACGGCATTTCCGTGCGGGAGAACCCGCTGGAATGCAAGCGCCGCTTGGCCTATCTGCCGGATGACCCGCAGCTGTACGAGTATATGACCGGTATCCAGTACCTTGATTTTATTGCGGATATCTTTGGCGTAAGCGCCGCACAGCGGACGCAGCGCATCCGGCAGTACGGCGATGCCTTTGGCCTGACGCAGGATTTGGCGCAGTCCATCGGGGCATACTCCCACGGCATGAAGCAGAAGCTTGCCATTATTGCGGCGCTGCTGCACGAGCCGAAGCTGATTTTAATGGACGAGCCCTTTGTCGGGCTGGACCCGCTGGCTTCCCATCAACTCAAGACCCAGATGAAGGCCTTTTGTGCGCAAGGCGGGGCGATCTTTTTCTCCACCCATGTGCTGGAGGTGGCCGAAAAGCTTTGCGACAGGGTAGCTATTCTGCGTAAAGGTCAGCTGGTGCGCGAGGGTGCTATGGAAGAGGTGCGCGGCGACGATACGCTGGAGGAGGTCTTTCTGGAACTGGAGGATACGGGGGAAGCGCTATGATCCGTGCATTGCTCAAAAAACAGCTACTGGAATTGGGTGCGGCCTTTGTGCGCAGCAGCAAAACTGGTAAGCAACGCTCCCGGGTGGGGACGTTTGGCTACACGCTGCTGTTTGCGGCATTGATGCTGCTGGTCATGCTCAGCTTTGGCTCAATGGCGCTGCCGCTGGCGGTAACGCTGGTTCCGCAGGGGCTGGACTGGCTCTATTTTGTGCTGATGGAGCTTTCGGCGCTGACGGTCAGTGTGTTGGCTAGTGCCTTTACCAGCTACGGGCATTTGTTCCGCTGCCGGGATAACCAGCAGCTGCTGGCGCTGCCCATCCCGCCGGGCACTATTTTTGCGGTGCGCTGCGGCGGGGTGTACCTGACCGGCCTGATTTATCTGCTGCTGGCGTGGGTGCCCTCGGTGGTCTGCTATGCGCTGGCGGCACCCCGCCCCGGCGGAGCCTTGCTGGCGGCGCTGCCGGTAGCACTGGCGCTGGCGGGGGTCTCTATGGTGCTGGCTGTTCTGCTGGGCTGGACGGTGGCGCTGCTCAACCGCCGCGCCCGGCACAAAAGCCTTGTCACTGTGGTGGGTACGCTGCTCTTTCTGGCGGTCTATTATGCGGTATTCCAATGGGTGGGCAACGCGGTGGAGGCCCTTGCGGTGGATGCCGTACAGGCGGGCGCAGCAGCCGGTCGTGCCGCCGCGCCGCTGCGTCTGCTGGGTCTGGCGGCAGTGGGCAACGTCCCGGCGCTGCTGCTATTGCTGGCGCTGGCTGCGGCCTGTATGGCGCTTTGCGGCAAGGTGCTGGCAAAGCCCTATCTGCGGCTTTTGACCCTTGAACCGGGCAGAGCCAAAGCGGAATACCGCGCAAAGACGCAAAAAAAGCAGCCCCCGCGTCGGGCATTGCTGCGGCGGGAACTGCTGCATCTGGGCGCTTGCCCCATGTGGCTGCTCAACTGTGCACTGAGCAGTCTGCTGTTGCCGGTGCTGGGCGCAGCAGCGCTGTGGAAGGCCTCAGATCTGCGCGCCTTTACTGCTGCTTACCTGCCGGAGAGCCTGCCTATGCTGGTGTGCGGGATGGTGTGCGCCATAGCCGCCATGAACTTTATCACAGCGCCCTCGGTGTCGCTGGAGGGCGGCACCCTCTGGCTGCTGCAAAGCCTGCCGGTTGCCCCGCAGCAGGTTCTGCGGGTAAAGGTGGAGCTGCAATTGCTGCTCACGCTGCCGGGGGCGTGGTTTTGCGCCGGGTGCGCCATGGCGGCGCTGCGCATTCCGGCAGGGCAGGGGCTGCTGGTGATGGTGGTGCTGGCAGCCTTTGTGTGGCTGACGGCGCAAATGGGCCTTGCCTTGGGATTGTGCCTGCCCAACCTCCACTGGGTCAGCGAAGCCGCCGTGGTCAAGCGGAGCGCCGCCAGTATGCTGGCGATGTTCGGCGGGTGGCTGCTGGCGGGCGGGGTGCTGTTTTTGCCCCTGACCTTACTGGATTATGCCGTGCCGCCGCTGGCCGCGCAAGGTGCTTGTCTGGCCGCGCTGCTGGGGCTGGATTTGCTGCTGCACCGTTGGCTGTGCACCCGCGGCGCAGCCCGGTTTGCCGCCCTGCACTAAAGTGGGAAAAACTTTATTAGAACAAAATCGGGCAGCTGCGGGCTGCCCGATTTTGCATTTTCACGGGAGGGGTGTAACGGAAAACAGCAGGATGCAGTGCCTGTTTCCTGCGGAAACAGGCACTGCGGGAAGAACGATGTTTTTTGCAGTTACAGCGCATCCAGTGCGGTGCGGGCGGCGCGGATATTTGCTTCACTGGTCTGCCAGATCTCAAACTCCGAAAAGCCCGGCAGCCCCATGGGCACGCCTTCCCGCCGGAAGGTCATGCGGCTGTCCAGCACCTGCTTGCCGGAAAGGTGGAACGCCCGGGCACCGGTCTGGGCGGCAAGAGCGGGGATGTTGGCAGCAGATACGCCTGCACCAACCAGAATCTCCACCTCCTGCCCGGCAGCTTCCACCAGCTGCCGCAGCAGGGCAGCGCCCTGTGGGGCACTTGCTGCCTGTCCGCTGGTCAGAATGGTAGCAAGCCCTAGCTGCTTTGCGGCTTCCAGTGCGGCGAAGGGGTCGCAGCAGACATCAAAAGCACGGTGCAGGGTGCAGTCCACGGTGCGGTGTGCTTTTTCAGCCGCCTGCCGGGCTGCGGCATAGATGGGGCGCAGGGCGTCTGTGTCCAGCGCTCCCGCCGGGGTCAGCACGCCGGTCACGATGCCGTCCGCACCGGCGGCTACCAGCTCGGCGGCGCATTCGGCCATCTGTGCCAGCTCGTAGCGGTCGTAGCAGAAATCGCCAAAGCGGGGACGGATAAGTGCCCGCACCGGCAGGCCGGTCTCAGCCTTGACCTGACGCAGCAGGGCAGGGGAAGGAGTGGTGCCGCCGATGATCAGGTCGGCGCACAGCTCCAGCCGATCAGCGCCGCCGCGTTTTGCCGCCAGTGCGCTGGCGGTGCTGTCTACGCAAACTTCCAGAGTGCAGTGCATAGCGATACCTCCATCTACAAAAAACGATTTTGAATGGCCGCCGCGCTGCTTTGGCCATTTTCAGCGGAATGAATACTTTAATTTATCAATGGGAAAATCTGCGGATTTTCCCATTGATTTTTTCACAGGGGGGAGAGCAAAGGAAAAGTGCTTTTGCTCAATGCTGTGCTCTAAAAAAGGCTGTTGCGCCATGATATGCGCAACAGCCTCGGGGATTTATGGTTTATTTTACGCTTTCAAGGAAGCGGACAAAACCGGCGCGGCCTGCTTCGTCCAGCTTGTACACACCGGCATCGGCCAGCACCTGTGCGAACACATGGCCTACCTCGTCCTGCAAGATCAGGTGCACATTGTCGGCGTTCAGCTCCGGGTGCTTTGCAAGGATCTCCTCTGCCCACGCAGCATGCTTTTGCAGGGCTTCGGGGTACTCTGCGGTGGGCAGATGCGCCACCAGCACATCAGCAAGGTCGAACAGCTCCTGCTTCAGGCGGCTGGGCAGCACGGCCAGACCCATCACCTCAATCAGGCCGATGTTCTCCTTTTTGATGTGGTGCAGCTTTGCATGGGGGTGGTACACGCCCAGCGGATGCTCCGGGGTGGTGATGTTATTGCGCAGCACCAGATCCAGCTGATACTTGCCGTCCCGCATCCGGGCGATGGGGGTAATGGTGTTGTGGGGCTCGCCGTCGGTCTCGGCAAAGATAAAGCAGCTCTCGTCGGTGTAGCTGCGCCAAGCAGCCAGCAGCTTATCGGCCAGCTCCACAAGGCGTGCATCGTCCGCACAGGTCAGACGGATGCAGCTCATGGGCCAGTGCACGATACCGGCCTCCACGTCCTCAAAGCCGGGGAACACCCAAGGCTTTTCAATAGGAGCTTTGGCCATGGCAAACTCGTAATGACCGCCCTGGAAATGGTCATGACTCAGGATGCTGCCGCCCACGATAGGCAGGTCGGCGTTGCTGCCCACAAAATAGTGGGGGAACAGACCCACAAAATCCAGCAGCTTGCGGAAGGTTGCCCGCTCGATCTTCATGGGGGTATGCTGGTTGTTGAATACGATGCAGTGCTCGTTGTAGTAAACGTAGGGGCTGTACTGCAAATTCCACGCGCTGTCGTTGATGGTCAGCGGGATGATGCGGTGATTTTCGCGCGCAGGGTGGTTCATGCGGCCGGCGTAGCCCTCGTTCTCCACGCACAGCTGGCACTTGGGGTAAGCACTCTGGGGTGCAAGCTTTGCGGCGGCAATGGCCTTGGGATCTTTTTCCGGCTTGGACAGGTTGATGGTGATATCCAGATCGCCGTACTCGGTCTTGGTGACCCACTTCAGATCGCGCTTGATACGGTAGCGGCGGATGTAGTCGGTGTCCTGACTGAACTTGTAGAACCAGTCGGTGGCGGCCTGCGGGCCCTCGTTTTCGTACCGCTCCTCAAAGTTTGCGCGCACGATGCTGGGGCGCGGGGTCAGCACGCCCATCAGCTTGGTGTCGAACAGATCGCGTGCGGTGGAGTTATCCTCGCACACGCCGCGGGCAACGGCATCGTCCACAAGGGTCTTGAGGATGCTTTCCAGATCGGTATAGCACACCTCGCCCTCCGGGGCGGTAAAGTCGTCCAGCTGCATGGTCATCAGCAGCTGATTGCGGATATAGATCTCGTCATCAGGCAAAATCAGCCCGGTGTCCAGCCCGTAGTTCACGAGCTGCTGGATGGTGGTAGAGATCACAGCACAGCACCTCCCTCAGGACGAATGCTCAGCACATGGCAGCGGCCTGCGCCGAGGATCTTTTCCATGTTTGCCTTAAAGTCTGCCAGCATCTCCACCGGCACAAAGGCCTGCACCGTACCGGCAAAACCGCCGCCGTGCACGCGCACAGCGCCCTTGCCGCCCAGATAATGCTTGGCAGCGGCGATGGTCACAGCCACCTCCTGATGCTCCTTGTAACCGGCAGGGATGACGTTCTGCAAATACTCCCAGCTACTGTCGCCGGAGGCAGTCACCATCTGCAAAAAGGCATCAAAATCGCCCTCGCGCAGGGCAGCCACCTGCTGGGGCACACGGTCGTTATCGGCGTAGAAGTGGAAGGCGCGCAGCACAGCGCGGTCGCCGCACTGCTTGCGGCAGGCCGGAATATTTGCAAGGAAGGTTTCAAAGGGCACGTCCCGCAGCACCTCGCCGCCGCACACAGCGGCCACAGCGCGGCACTCGTTGGGGATGGCGGCGTACTCGTCGGTCAGGTCGGCATGGTCTGCACCGGAGTCCAGAATGCACAGCGCCAGGCCGGCCTTGGAAAAGTCCACCTGCACTGGCTCCACGTCGGGGTTTGCCTTGTCGGCAAAGTCGATGGTGATAATGTTGCCCACGCTGGAGGCCATCTGATCCATCAGACCACAGGGCTTGCCAAAGTACACATTTTCAGCCCACTGGCCGATCTGTGCAATGGCAATGGGGGAGACTTTTTCATCCATGAAGCAGTCGTTCAGAATCACGCCGACCAGCACCTCGAATGCGGCAGAGGAAGAAACGCCGCTGCCCTTGGGCACATTGGAGGAAATGTACACGTCCAGACCGGACAGCTTTGCGCCGCGCTGACGGAAGGCTTCGCACTCGCCGCGCAGCAGGGAAGCGGTGGTGTTCTCCTCCTCCTTGCGGGCGGTCAGATCGTCAAGGTCGATGACGCACAGGTCGTAGCCCTCGCTCTGCACGCGCAGCTGGTTCAGGCTGTTGGGGGCGGCAGCAGCGATCATGTCAATGTTCACGCTGCCTGCCAGCACACGGCCATGCTGGTGGTCGGTGTGGTTGCCGCCGATTTCGGTGCGGCCGGGGGCACTATACAGACCGGCCTCGGTGTGTGCGCCAAAGGTGGTCTCCAGCCCGTCCAGAACAGCCGCATAGCGGGCTGCCTGTGCAGGGGTCTCGTCGGGGGTGCAGCAGTACAGCGCAGCCAGACGCGCAGCGTGTGCGCCCTCGGTCAGCTCCTGCTTCCAGGTGGAAATGGACTTCATCATGGAAATTTCCTCCTACTATTATGATCGGAAAAGTCGATGCAGCCGTTCGCAGCTGCCGTAGCTGCTTCTATAATAGTCAAATGCAGCGCAAAAAACCATGTGTTATTGTTGCATCTCGATGAAAAGTTGCAAAAAGCGCCTGTGCAGCTCAATCGACTGCTGTCGAACAAATAAAATAAAAGTTTTTCGGGCGAATCGAAATGCTTGGCATAAATGCACACAAATCCCGGAATTTTGAGCGCAGCGCCCAAAAAAGACGGGATGGAAAATTGCACTTTGCACAAAAAATACCCCCGCACCGATGCAGCCATCGGGTGCGGGGGGTGTAGTTCAGCGGGTAAATTCGCTGCCGGTCAGGCCGTCAAGGTTCAGCATTCCTTCCAGTGCGGCAATGTCAGCGTTCACGTCCAGCGCATCGGCTTGGAACAGCTTGTCCAGCTGGTTTTCAAAGGCGGTCACCAGCAGGTCCATGCTACGCTCGATGCTGTGCTTGGCCTCGGTAATGTTCGTGCCCTCCACCGCCTGCCCGGAAAGGCTGGCGTAGGTGTTCAGCAGCTTGAGGGCGGTAGGCAGATAGTAGTTCATAAATTTTTGCAGCTGTGCTTTTTTGTCCGGGTCCTTCTGCGCCAGCGCAAAGATACGCCCGCTGACTTCTTCCAGCCGGGAAATCTTCTGGCTCATCACCGGGTCTGGGATGGCATCGTTTACCTCCCGCAGCTGGCGCAGCAGGGCGGCGTACTCGTCCTCTGCGGCGGGCTGAGCTTTAGGTGTCGGGGCTTGCGCAGGCTTTTTCGGCTGGGGTGCTGCGCCCCGCACCACCAGCGTGTCGGTGCGGTTGTCAATATAGGCATTCGCGCCGAAGTATCCGTGCTCGATGGCACTTTTCACGGCAGCACGTCCCCGGGCAGCATCCACCCCGGCGGCAGCAAACAGCTCCGGCAGAGGAATGTTATTCCGCTCGCCCACCACTTTATCCAGCAGCTGCTCCAGCTTGCGGGTGCGGTTCATCCGCAGACCGGTCAGCAGCGCACCGCCGCCGCCAATGGCCATGACGATATCGGAAAACAGCTCCCCGGGGTCGGGCAGAATCTGCCATGCACCGATGATATCCACCGCATCCGTCACCCCGGCAAACAGGAAAACGGCACCCATGATGGTGCAGATGGCGGCAATATTTTTATGCCACTGCTTTGCACTTTTCTGCTCTGCCGTGGGAACATCCTGCCCGGGGAAAGGCGGCGTTTTAGGCATGGGTGCGGGATTTGGGGCGGGGCGGTAGTCACCCCGGGCACGGGCAGCTTCCTGTTCTTCCTTCTGCACCTTCTGGTCAATGCCTTTCAGGATGAACAGCAGCACCCCTAATGGTCCGGACATCGCCATCACGATAAAGATGGCAATGGTGGGAATCTTTGCAAAATAATGTTTTCTCGGCTCCATGAAACAGAATTCCTTTCACAGAAAGATAAAAATAAGACCGCGTTCCACTCTATTATAGCGGAGCGCGGCCTTTTTGTTAAGGGGGTATTTCTGTTCTCGTGAAAATGCGCTTGGAACGGTCCACAGACCGCGACAAGCGCAAAATCAAAAATCATCAGCAACAAAAGAAGCCGCTGCGCAAAACACAGCGGCCTCTTCCTGAAAACTTACTTCATCAGGCTGCAAACGGCCTCGGCATAAGCGGCGGGGTCATCCACGGGCAGACCTTCGATCAGCTGTGCCTGTGCGTACAGCAGGGCGCTGTACTTGTTCAGCTTCTCGGTGTCACCGGCTTCCTGTGCGGCCTTCAGGGCGGCAAACACGGGGTGGTTCACGTTCAGCTCCAGCACCTTGTCGCTCTTCACGCCCTCGCTGCCGGGCTGCTTGGACAGCACCTTCTCCATCTCAATGGACAGCGGGCCGTCAGCGCTCAGGCAGACGGGGTGATCCTTCAGGCGAGTGGAGACCTTGACCTCCTTCACCTTGCCGTTCAAAGCGTCCTTCATGGCATCGAACAGTGCCTTGTTTTCGGCGGTGGCATCCTCGGCGGCCTTCTTCTCCTCTTCGGATTCCAGACCTAGATCACCGCTGTTCACGTTCTTGAACTCCACGGTGCCGTCCTTGCCTTCGGCATCCTTGCGGGGGTAGCTGTGCAGAATCTGCAGGCAGAACTCGTCCACATCCTCAGTCAGCAGCAGCACGTCAAAGCCCTTGTCCAGCACCAGTTCTGCGGAGGGCAGCTTTGCCAGACGGTCGGTGGAGTCGCCTGCGGCAAAGTAGATGTACTTCTGCTCTGCGGGCATCTTGTCGATGTACTCCTGCAGGGTGACCATCTTCTGCTCCTTGGCAGACCAGAACAGCAGCAGGTCGCGCAGCAGTTCGGCGTGCATTCCGTAGTCAGAATAAGCACCAAACTTGATCTGACGGCCGAACTCCTTCCAGAACTCCTCGTACTTTGCACGGTCGTTGTTCAGCATGGCGTGCAGCTCGTTCTTGATCTTCTTTTCCAGTGCGTTATGGATCAGCTTCAACTGGCTGTCCTTCTGCAGCATCTCACGGCTGATATTCAGGCTCAGATCCTGACTGTCCACAATGCCCTTTACAAAGCTGAAGTAATCCGGCAGCAGGTCGGCACACTTTTCCATAATCAGCACACCGGAGGCGTACAGTGCCAGACCCTTCTCGTAGTCCTTGGTGTAGAAATCGTAGGGACGGTGGCTGGGCACGAACAGCAGGGCGTTGTAGTTGGCAGTGCCTTCGGTGCGGCTCACGATGACCCGGGCGGGGTCGGCGTAATCGCCGAACTTATCCTCGTAGAAGCTGTTGTACTCCTCATCGGTCACTTCGCTCTTCTGTTTCTTCCAGATGGGGATCATGCTGTTCAGGGTCTCCAGCTCGGTGTAGGTCTCCCACTCGGGCTTATAATCCTCGGGTTTGGGGTCCGGTTCGGGCTTCTGACGGCTCTTTTCGCGCTCCATCTGGATGGGGTAGCGCACATAGTCGCTGTACTTCTTCACAATGGCCACAATGCCGTATTCGTCCAGGAAGTTGTCGTATTTCTCGGTGTCGGTATCCGGCTTGATGTGCAGAATGATTTGGGTGCCCACGGTATCCTTCTGGGCGGGGGTCATCTCGTAGCCGTCCACACCGGAGGACTCCCACTGCCAAGCCTCGTCCGAGCCGTAGGCCTTGGAGATAACGGTCAGCTTATCGGCCACCATAAAGGCAGAGTAGAAGCCCACACCGAACTGACCGATGATATCAATGTTCTCGTCCTTGTTGTCCTTCTTGAAATCCAGAGAACCGGAGTGTGCGATGGTGCCCAGATTCTGCTCCAGCTCTTCCTTGGTCATACCGATGCCGTTATCCTCCACGGTCAGGATGCGGTTTTCCTTATCGCGGGTGATGAGGATGCGGAAATCGCTCTTGTTCATGCCCACGGAGGTGTCGGTCAGGCTCTTATAATACAGCTTGTCGATGGCGTCCGA
>ENA-UONW01001364-UONW01001364.1-human-gut-metagenome-genome-assembly--contig:-CS52-NODE-1364-length-29909-cov-7.950961_pt1 | contig 29909 bp, 23 predicted proteins | sample MGYA00242463_ERZ724010 | MGnify/ENA metagenome assembly ERZ724010 | reverse complement strand
CGCTGAACCTGGGAATGAATGTCATCGTGCTCGACATCAACCAAGGAGCCTGGAAACTGGAAACCGAACGGGGTGTCATTATGGACGGTGACAAGCCCGAACATCTGCTGGAAGCCATTCCCGTCATGGGTTGCTACTGCGACATCATCGGTGTACGTTCGTTTGCTCGTTTTGAAAACAAGGAATACGACTATAACGAGGTTATCCTCAATCAGTTTATCCAATATTCAGGTCGTCCCGTCTTTTCGATGGAAGCCGCCACACGGCACCCTCTCCAAAGCTTTGCCGACCTCATCACGATTGAAGAGTACAAGAAAAAAGAACGCCCCAAAATCGTAATGAGCTGGGCTCCCCATCCACGTCCTCTTCCACAGGCTGTCCCCAATTCATTCGCCGAATGGATGAACGCCACAGATTATGAATTCGTCATCACGCACCCCGAAGGCTACGAACTCGACCCGAAATTCGTAGGTAATGCCCGCGTGGAATACGACCAGATGAAAGCCTTTGAAGGTGCCGACTTCGTTTATGCCAAGAACTGGGCAGCCTATACCGGCGACAATTATGGTCAGATTTTGAGTAAAGACCGTGCCTGGACGGTAAGCGACCGCCAGATGGCCGTCACCAACAATGCCTACTTCATGCACTGCCTGCCTGTACGTCGCAACATGATTGTGACCGATGACGTCATCGAAAGTCCGCAAAGCATCGTTATCCCCGAAGCTGCCAATCGCGAAATTTCGGCAACGGTTGTATTGAAACGTCTGTTGGAGAGTCTGTAAATCGTTTCCTACAAATAAAAAAGAGGCAGAATGTTCGAGATTCTGCCTCTTTTTTACACTATTCCAAAATCTTATTCCAAAATAATTTCATCTACAAACAGGAAGCCCGGATTTCCCTTGCCACCATGCCAAGACGGAATTTCACGCTCGGAAAGCGCCTTCACCTTGACGTAACGCGTCTTTACCGGATCAAATTCCAGCTTGTGAGTATAAATCTGGTTGGGATCGTCGGCCTTCATCGCCGGATAGGACTCGGAAGCCACTTCCTTGAACGTCTGGTTATCATCCGAAACCGAGACCGTAATGCCGCGGGCATCGAATATCCAGTCACCCTTCTCCACACAAGTATGCAGAGTCATCGAAGAGATATCCGTCGGCTCCTTCAGGTCGATAACGGCTTCCATGTCATTCCGGTAGAAAGCAATCCAACGGCCGGTCTTGTAATTTCTATTGCCCGTCATACCGTCCACCAATACCGTAGCACCGGTAAATTCGTATTGCTTGTTGATGGGCTGCAACATGGTAATCGGTTTCATCGACGATTTGCTGAAGCTGATTTCATCGGTTGTCACCTTTGATTTTCCGGAAGGACGGATGGCTACCGTACGAAGCGTACAGGGTTTGTCAATTTTCAACACTTCCGTATATTGCTGCGAAGCACTGGTAGGCTCACTGCCATCCAATGTATAGTAGACAGGGGCATTGTCTATCGTGCGGGCAGTAACATCGAGCGTACCGGTTTCGGCATTGGGAGTCAGATTAAGCCGTACATCAAAGATATGTGTCGCATAGTTCCAGCCATTTTTCTGATAGATGTCGACCAGACGGCTTACACGCTTCAGGAACGATTCATAATCTTTCTTGTCAGACAAGCTCCACTGCACTTCGCATAGGGCTGCCATACGGGGCAATACCATATATTGTGCCTGCTTCAGGTCGGGAATGTATTCTGTCCACAAGTTAGCCTGTACACCGATGATGTACTTCTGCTCTTCCGGCGACAAAGCCTTGGGCATGGGTTCGTAACTGTACACACGCTCCATAGGCAGATATCCTCCGATAGCCAGCGGCTCGGTATCGGTATCCTTCGACTGATAGTAATCGAAATACAGGTACGTATTGGGAGTCATTACCACGTCGTGACCCTGCTTGGCAGCTTCAATACCTCCGCCTTCACCACGCCAGGACATCACAGTGGCACCCGGAGCCAGACCGCCTTCCAGCGTCTCGTCCCAGCCAATCATCTTGCGGCCTTTCGAGCCAAGGAAAGCTTCGGCTTCATGAATGACAAAACTCTGCAAACGTTCTTCCTTGGTATGCTTGCTATCGCTCTTCAGCCCCAACGCCTTGATGCGTGCCTGGCACTTGGGACACTTTGCCCATACCGTCTTGGGACATTCGTCGCCTCCCACATGAATGTATTCGGAGGGGAATATTTCTACGATTTCAGCCAGCACGTCCTTCACAAACTGGATGGTCTGGTCGTTGCCCGCACACAGCACATTGTCCGAAACGCCCCACTGCGTCCATACTTCATACGGGCCACCCGTACATCCCAGTTCAGGATAAGCAGTCAAAGCAGCCTGCATGTGTCCGGGGAGGTCGATTTCGGGTATCACCGTAATATAACGTTCGGCAGCATAGGCAATTATTTCCTTTGCCTGTTCCTGCGTATAGAAACCACCGTAAGGCTTTCCGTCGTACGTGCCGCTATTGCGCCCGATAACCGTTTCCTTGCGCTGAGAAGCAATTTCTGTCAGTTTCGGATATTTCTTGATTTCAATTCGCCAACCCTGGTCGTCAGACAGATGCCAGTGCAGACGGTTGATGTTGTGAAGCGCCAGCATGTCGATGTAGCATTTCACATCGTCTACAGAAAAGAAGTGACGGCTTACGTCCAACATCATGCCACGATAGCCGAAACGAGGTTCGTCGGCAATGCGCACAGCCGGCAGTTCGATATTACCGCCCTCGGCTACGCCAATCGACTTGCGTAATGTCTGGATGCCATAGAACACACCGGCTTCGGTCGGTGCGGAAATCACGACCTGACCTTGTTTCACGTCCAATGAATAGGCCTCCGGATTTTCTTTCTCCAGGCCCAATTGCAGAAGAATGCCTCCTTGTCCTTCTCCGCCTTCTTTCACGTTCAACTTGATACCCGTCTGGCTTTCGACGTACGATGCCAGGAAGTCAGCATTCCGGCGCATCTTCTCATTGCCAGCCGTATAATAAATTGTCGTACCGTCCTTCAAGACGAAAGGAGCATCCTGGGCAGTCGCAATTTCCACAGGAATGGGAACTACCTCATAATCGGCAACCACTGGTGCCTTGCCCGCGCAGGAAGTCAGGAACAATCCCGCCACAACCAGGCTTCCCCAACTGAAAACTGATAAATTTCTCATGTTCAAAAGTGTATAAAGTTAATAAAGAGTGATGATAATTCGCATTTCATTATTTTTCCACCTTTCCTCCGGCTTCCACCCAACCGTTGAACCCGGTGCTCAGTTCATAGACCTTGAAACCTTTCCCAACCAGTATGCGGGCAGCCTTTTTACTCCGTTTGCCACTGCGGCAATAGAGGGCCACTGGGCGCGAAGACTGCAGAACCGAGTCGGCAACCGCTGCAAAAGAGTCATCCAACACATTGACATTCATGCTGCCGGGAATATGCCCTTCGGAATATTCGGCAACCGTACGCACGTCCAGTCGCTGCACTTCCGGGTCATTGATTACATTGGCAAAGTCACTGACAGACAAGGATTCAAAGCCTTCTCCTTTCTGCTGGCAGGAAAAAAGGGAAGAAAACAACAGACAAAATGATGCAAACAATGTTTTCATAATCATATTCAATTAAAAATCATCCGGCTGTCACACAGGCCGGTATTCAAAGGTATATGTCTTTATTTCACCCGAATAAGTATGCACATGCAGGCTCACATCTACCACATCAATTTCCTCGCCGGCATACTGCAACAAAGGTATCGAACAATAGGCACGCTGGCTGTAGGCCTGCGTATCGCCTCCGTCGTCGTGATACAGCGTCAGCTCTACCGACGAACGGCGGGCGTCGGCATCGACCGTCACCCGGTCTTCCACATAGTGGAATGTATGCTTGCCCTGCTGTGCCTTGACGGTAAGCATCAGGTTCAGGTAGTTGCGGCCCATCCATACGCTCAGCACATCCACCGGGTCGGTCTTCACTCCATCGGGAAACTTGTCGGCCGGCAGAGGTATCGGGGCAATGGCAGCCGCCACGGCGTACAGATGCACTCCTTCGCCTTCCTCGCTGCGTATCCGTTCGTAATTGCTGACAATACGGACCAGCGAGTCGGGGCGGGTACGCGAACGGGAGTCATCGGCCAGCACGGCATATTCCTCCCCCTCATCCGTCAGCACCCGCTCCAGCATTCCGTCGGCCCCCGATCGAGCTGTCAGAAATTCCAGCTTGACAGACGGATAATGATAGTTGTCTTCCCCGCAAGCTGCCAGCAGCAGACACAACGCTCCCAACAGACAGCCACACCAATATCCCGTCGTCACCTTCCTCATACTTCCATCGCTTTCAGATAATTTTTCAGCGGATTGGCATACATCTCGAGCATCTTGGTACGCAGGAAAGCTTCGTCCTTATTTTCCAGCGTAATGCGCAACAGCTGGCCGGCCAGATAGTTCTCGAACTTCTGCCTGTCGTCGGCCGTATAATGCCCGGCACAGGCATCGTTGCCGGCCAAGAGGTCGGCAGCCACATAGTTGCACGGATACAGACGGTAACCGCGGTGTATCTCCCTGTCGATGATGGCCGAAACGGTAGAGAAGAGTTCCTGACGGGGCATCTTGCGGTCCAGATCCGCCAGGGCGGTGTTGATGCAGGGGGCTATGTGGAAGTGTACACGCCCCTTGTAGCCGAGCAGGCCTGTCTGCATGTTCTTCAGGTCGTCGGCCGTCGACTTCTTGTAGTCGGGATGGTCGCGCTTCAACTGGAACTCCCACGCCTTGAGGAAGTCGCAGGGGTCGAACTCGTAGGATATGGAGAGCGGCGCGATGTTCATCTCCATCAGACGGTCCAGCACATCACCCTCACCACCGATGGCCAGCATCTTGAGCACACTGTCCTGCGTACGGTCGTCCGAGTCCTTGGCACGTCCCTCGCGCTGGGCTATCCAGATGGACTGCTTCTTCTGCGAGAGGGTGTAGTGCATGTAGCGCGACATGCGTGCCGACGACTCGAGCATCTGCCGCATGGGCAGACCGCGTTGTACGATGAACGACTTGTTGATACGCACCAGCTTCTTGATCCAGGGATAGATGAGGAGGTTGTCGCCAATGGCTATCTCCACCGTATCGCCGCCTTCGTCCACAAGCAGAACAGACAGGAAGCCGGAGTCGAGGATGATGTCGCGGTGGTTGGATATATAGGTATAGGCACCGGCTTTGTCGGCCAGGCCGTTGTCCAGCGTCACGCCGTCCGAAGCCTCCTGCATGATGCGCTTCAGCATGGTGTATCCGAAGGCTTTCTGAAACTCCAGTTTCGTCTTGCAACTGCGCATTTTGGCGGCCAGCATCTCAAAAGGCACACCGGGAAAGGCCGCGGAGGCCACCTGCCTGAAAGCCGGATCGGCTATCAGTTCCTCGTACACTTCGGGGAGTTCCTCGTCGTGGTAGGGGCGGATTTCGTCAAATTCGTCGTACATGGTAATGAGAGGTTAAAACTTGTTTTCTATAATGTCTGTCATCACGTCCTTGATATCCAGGCCGGCAGCACGTACCTGCTGGGGGATAAAGCTGGTGGCCGTCATACCCGGCGTGGTGTTCACCTCGAGCAGATTGATTTTGTCGCCCTCGGTCACGATATAGTCCACGCGGATGATGCCCTGTGCACCCAGGATGTCGTAGATGGCCGAGGTGAGCTTCTTCACCCGGTCGGTCAGCTCGTCGGAGATGCGGGCGGGCGTGATTTCGTCGGACTCGCCGTTGTATTTGGCCTTGTAGTCGAAGTATTCGTTGTGGCTCACCACCTCGGAGATGGGGAAGACCACCGACTTGTCGCGCGTCTTGTAGCAACCGCAGGTCAGCTCGGTGCCGTCCATAAAGGCTTCCACCACCACTTCCTGCGCTTCGTCGAAGGCCTTGGCAATGGCGGGCTGTATCTGTTCGCGTGTCTTTACCTTGGTCACGCCGAAGCTGGAGCCTCCCAGGCTGGGCTTGATGAAACAGGGCAGGCCAATCTTCTCCACCACTTCGTCGTCGGTGATGGTCTGTCCCTGACGCAGGAGGAGCGACTCGGCAATGCGCACGCCATAGGCATGCAGATACTGGTTGCAGGCAAACTTGTCATACGTAAGCGCCGCCGCCAGCACGCCACAGCAGGAGTACGGGATGCGGAGCATGTCGAAGTAGCCCTGCAGGCGTCCGTCCTCGCCCGGCGTACCGTGGATAGTGATGTAGGCAAAGTCGAACTTCACCTTCTGCCCGTCCAGCTGGAAGCTGAAGTCGTTGCGGTCTACGGGCAGCGTGCGTCCGTCGTCGAGCCGCACGTGCCAGTCGAGGCCGTGCATGCCCACTATATATAATGTGTACTTCTCCTTGTCGATGAAGGAGTAGATTCCTTGTGCACTGCGCAGGGAAACTTCATACTCGGAGGTATCGCCTCCGGCAACAATAGCAATCGTGCGTTTCATTCTAATTCTCTGTTACTGATGTAGCTTCTCCATTTGCCGATGAGGTTCGTCATGTCGTCGGGCAGTTCGGAAGTGAAGTACATTTCCTCGCCGGTGACGGGATGGACAAAGCCCAGCGTCATGGCGTGGAGCGCCTGGCGCGGGCAGATGTCAAAGCAGTTGTTTACAAATTGTTTGTATTTGGCAAAATGTGTACCTTTCAGGATTTCGTGGCCGCCGTAGCGTTCGTCGTTGAAGAGCACGTGGCCGATGTGCTTCATGTGCACACGTATCTGGTGCGTGCGCCCCGTCTCGAGGATGCACTCGACGAGCGTGACGTAGCCGAAGCGCTCCAGCACGCGGTAATGGGTCACGGCATGCTTGCCTTCGCCCTCGGGCAGGACAGCCATCTGGAGGCGGTCCTTGGGATTGCGGCCGATGTTGCCCACAATCGTTCCCTCGTCCTGCTCCACGTTGCCCCACACCAGGGCCCGGTAGCGGCGCTTGGTGGTCTTGTGGAAGAACTGCCAACCCAGGTTGGTCTTGGCGTCGGCCGTCTTGGCAATAACCAGCAGGCCGGAGGTATCCTTGTCGATGCGGTGCACCAGTCCCAGGTGCGGGTCGTTGGCATCGTAGCCCTTGGTGTCCTTCAGATGCCAGGCGATGGCGTTCACCAGCGTGCCGTGCCAGTTGCCGTGGCCCGGATGCACCACCAGTCCGGCGGGCTTGTTGACCACCATCACATAGTCGTCCTCATAGACTACGTTCAGCGGGATGTCTTCGGGCACCACTTCGTTGTCGTAGCGCGGACGGTCCATCATCACGGTAATGACGTCGAACGGCTTCACCTTGTAGCTGCTCTTCACGGGCTTGCCGTTGGCCATGACGAAGCCCGCGTCGGCCGCCTTCTGGATGCGGTTGCGCGAGGAGTTGGTGATGCGGTCGAAGAGATATTTGTCCACACGCATCATCTCCTGCCCCTTGTCCACCACCACGCGGAAGTGTTCGTAGAGCTGGGCCTCGTCGCCCACCGGCTCCACGTCGTCCGGGCATTCGTTCTCCAGGTCGTCTATGTCAATGTCTATATCTTCTTCTCTCATAGTCTGTGTCAAAACCAGTCTTCTTCTTCCAGCGTTTCTCCGGCTGGTTGCGGAGCCTCGGTCTGCGGCACTCCCAGGGAGTCGACAGCCAGCGAGTCGGTCGGCATCGGTTCTCCGTCACCGTTACCGATAACCAACGTAAGCGTGGCTCCCACCGGTACTTTGGCCCCCATGTCGAGCACACGCCCGCCATACTTCACCTCGTATACCCAGTCCTTTTCGCCAGGGATAGAGTCGTTGTTGGTCAGGCGGAAACCGGCGGCCAGCAAACGGGCCTCGGCCTGGCGGACGGAGCTGTTGTCGGCCACGTCGGGCACTTCCTGCAAAGGAGTGCTCAGGGTGTTGATGGTGAGGTAGACCGTCCGTCCCTGCTTGACACGCTGTCCGGCCACGGGATTATAGTCGAGCACACATCCGGCAGGCAGCTTCTTGACGTAGCTGGAGTCGGCCACAACGGCCTTCAGCCCGCGTTCGGCAAACATTTTCTGCGCATCCGTCAGGTTCAGTCCCTTGACGTCGGGCACCACCACAGCTTCGCCGTGGCGGGTATAGGCATCCAAAGCCTTGAGTACGCCGAACAGGCAACCGCCCGCCACGACAATCATGGCGGCGATGTTTATCCAGAAGAGCTTGTTCTGCCGGAAAGAAAAGAATTCTTTTATCGTCATAACCTTCGCTTTTTCGGGCAAAGATAGTGAAAGGTGAGCGCAGAAACAAATGAAAATATAATTTTCAATTATTTCTGCCGAACCGCATCCTATTTTATCAAAAGATTAGTGAAAGGTGAGCGCAGAACAAAATATTGAAACATGTTTCAGATGTTTTTTCTGCCGAGACGCGGAGTATCCTGCAAAAAATCTTATCTTTGTCCGTAGGAAGCCATAACTTAAAAACCGATTGCCTTATGCTCGACTTTGATTACACCCAACTCTCCAAGTACTACATGTTCTGCACGCAGGCCGACTGCCCTCTGGCCGCACAATGCCTGCGCCACGCCCTGATGGAAGGCCTGCCCGCCAGCCTCACCTACATCCGCATCCTCTCGCCCGTCGTGTCGCGCGGCCTGGCCGGAAAAGGATGCCCGCACTTCAGCCCTGCCGACAAGCAACGCTTCGCACGCGGCATCGAGTCACTGCTGGCACAGCTGCAGACCTTCAACTACAAAGACGCCGTGTGGCTCAAGCGGAAAATCTACGACTACTTCGGCAAAAATCCTTACTACCGCATTAAGCACGGCGAGCGCCTGATAACGCCCCGGCATCAGGAACAGATACGACAATTCTTCCTCGAACGCGGCATCGACGCAGAACCGGTGTACGACGAGTACATTTACCGCTACGACACAGAATCCTGATTATCAGCAAAAAGAGTTTCTACCCCTTTCTCAGAAAGTGGGAAAAGCTTTCCCTCACCGAGAGAAAGGTCTTCCCTTTTAAAGGGAAAGGCTTTCCCTTTAAAGGGGAAAGGTTTTCACCAGCTGAGGGAAAGGCGGGAAGAAAGCCTCATCGGACAGGCAAAAAACCAAGAAAGCAACGACATCCTTGGCACTTGTGGCATAAATCCTTATATTTGTCTGCTGTATAAAACCATTCAACAAACAAACAGATATGAAGAAAATCTTATGGATTGCGGCCGCAGCCCTGTGCCTCGCGGCCGGATGCCAGCCCCCGAAAGACGGCTGGAAACTGGCATGGGAAGAGAATTTCGACCAGAACGGGCAGTTCGACACAGCTTCGTGGAGCAAAATACCGCGGGGAGGTGCGGACTGGAACCGCCACATGTCGGACTTTGACTCCTGCTACGACGTGCGCGACGGGAAACTCATCCTGCGCGGCCTGTTCAACCACAGCCTGCCCAACGACACGGCTCCCTACATCACCGGCGGCCTCTACACCAAAGGGAAAGTAAACTTCGAAACCGGCGGGCGCATCGACATCTGCGCACGCCTGCAAGGCGCTACCGGTGCCTGGCCGGCCTTCTGGCTGCTGCCCGAAAACGCCCAATGGCCGAACGGCGGCGAGATAGACATCATGGAGCGGCTGAACTACGACAGCATCGCCTACCAGACCGTACACTCGCACTACACCTACACCCTGGGCATCAAAGACCGTCCGAAGCAGGGCGGCATCGGGAAAATCGACCCGAACGGCTACAACGTGTACAGCGTGGAGCTGCATCAGGACAGCCTCGTCTTCCTGATAAACGACGTGCACACCTTCACCTATCCCCGCATAGAGACCGACAAGGAAGGGCAGTTCCCCTTCGCCTCCCACCCCTTCTACCTCTTGCTCGACATGCAGTTGGGCGGCAGCTGGGTTGGCAAGGTCGACACGGCCGACCTGCCGGTGGAGATGGAAATAGACTGGGTGAAGTATTACCGCCGCGAAAACAAATAACCCCGCCCGAAAGCCCGGGCATAGAAACAGAAAAGCTCCGCAGATATCGGGATATCTGCGGAGCTTTATTTCTTTTACAAGGATATAGCCTTATGCCTTCACTCCGTTGTATTCGTCAGAAACTGTCAGTTTCTTGCGGCCTTTGGCACGACGTGCTGCCAATACTCTGCGGCCATTGGCTGTAGCCATTCTCTCACGGAAACCGTGTTTGTTTTTTCTCTTTCTGTTAGAGGGTTGAAATGTTCTTTTCATCGCTGTATCTTGTTTTACGTTATTATTCTCACGAATTCGGGCTGCAAAAATAGGGAGTTTTTTCAAATAAACCAAGAGATAACTCATTTTCTCTCAAAAGTTTTTGTGTTTTTTACCGATTTCCATTACTTTTGCACTCGCAAACCAGCACTAACGAAGTAAATACCAATATAATAATATTAAAGACTATAAGTATGATTAATGCCCAAGACATTAAAATCGGAACTTGCATCCGCATGGACGGCAAGCTGTATTTCTGCATCGACTTCCTGCATGTAAAGCCGGGAAAAGGCAACACCTTCATGCGTACCAAACTGAAAGACGTAGTGAACGGCTACGTGCTGGAGCGCCGCTTCAACATCGGCGAGAAACTGGAAGACGTACGCGTGGAACGCCGTCCCTACCAGTACCTCTATCAGGAAGGCGAAGACTACATGTTCATGAACCAGGAGACATTCGACCAGATTCCCATCGCCCACGACCTGATCAACGGCGTTGACTTCCTGCTCGAAGGCCAGGTAGTGGATGTAGTGTCCGACGCTTCTACCGAAACCGTGCTCTACGCCGACATGCCTATCAAGGTTCAGCAGAAAGTTACTTATACAGAGCCGGGCCTGAAGGGCGATACTGCCACCAACACACTGAAGCCCGCTACCGTTGAATCGGGTGCCACCGTTCGTGTTCCCCTCTTCATCAACGAAGGCGAAATGATTGAAATCGACACACGCGACGGTTCTTACGTAGGACGTGTGAAGGCATAAAGGATATTTACATCCCTTTATACAACAAAGAGGGTGTGCCAATACGAAGTTTGGCACACCCTCTCTTCATTTATATCCGCACGACCTCCGTCAATCGGACAGACGGAACGACTGGTTTCCCTTTTTTATGGCATAACGTTTACCATTCAACAGCAAGGTATAGCGTCCGTTGCTCTTCACCTTCAACTTTCCTTTTTCAGCCACAATATCCGTCACGACAGAACCGAAATGCAGATTCCGGATACCCTGCTTGAAGTCGCCCGACTTACGCCACTCCACAATCCCCTCCACAGCATCGATGCGATGAAAGCCCAGCACGTTCTCGATGAACAACGAGATGGGGCCAAGCGCCGACCAGCCGCAAAAGTCGGGAGCCACCCGTACCTGCTTGCCCTTATATATTCTTTCTGCCGGCTGGGGAGACGAAGGCGAATAACATTCCCAAATGGTATGAGGCGTACAGCCGGTATAGGTTTCGGACATCTGAGACAACAGGCTGCACGCATGCTTATGCGCAATGTCGTAATAACCATATTTCTGCAAGGCCTTTGTACTCATATAGGCCAACGGCAGCCAGACAGAACCTTTCCAATAATAACCGTATTCATCGTTATATTCAGGATCGCTCCGGGAGACTGACGGCCAGGGATACTTTCCGCCGAATTCACCGGCGTCTTCAGCATAACGGGCAAGGCGGGCAGCCTGTGTACAGTCGGGCACCTCGGCCAGCATGGTCCAGTATACGGCAGGCGTCCGTACCTTCAGGAAAGAGGTGTCGGAGGGAGCCAGATCATAGTAGAAGCCGTCTTCCTCGTCCCAATAATACTCATTCAGCAACTTTTTATTCTTTGCATACAATGCGCCAAACTCATCGGCCAGCGTCTGCTCATCCAGTTCTTCGGCCAGCCTCTTGATGTACAAGGCAGCCAGTGCCTGCTGGGCCAGCGCATCTACCCATAGCATTTCACTCTTATGTTCCCTCCCTCTGGGTGTATTGTCCATACCGCTCTGCACACTTCCCCAGCGGTATCCCAGGTCGGTTTTCTCCAAAGCAACCCACGCATGCTTGAAATGTAGCTGAAAGCCACGCTTCAAGGCATCGAACCAGTAATAATGCCGTTGCAGGAAACGGTCGTCGAGCAGTACCTTCCGTATACGGTCCTTATCGCCCGTCATCCGATAATACTCATATTCCACCCACGGGAAAAAAGGAGGATTATCCGGATGCTGTATCCGCAAGGAAGAAGGCTTTCCATTCAATATCGATTCATAAAAATTATCCAGACTCTCGATGCCCGGAAAAACCGAAGGGGCATACCGGCAAAAGAGCACCATAAACTCTGTATCCCAAATCCAGATGGTATCGTCCCACAGATTTTCGTCCATATAGGGAGACTGAAACACGCCTTCCTGATACTTCACACGTCCCCACGCCAATTCCCAGGCCTTCCAATACAAGTCCACCCACTCTTTATGCTCCTCGTATACCGGTTGGGGCAACTGAGTCGTGTCCAACTCCTTCTTTACCGCCGGCTGGGCCGACAACCCCAGCCAGCAGACGATTCCACAGACAAACAGCAATCCTCTGTTCAATATCGACATATTTTCTTCTATTTTATCAATGATACAACATTTTTTCCAATTCGTTTCTGATCGGTTCGCTCTTTACACGCCCGTCGTTCCACTTCTCGCCATACTCCTGCAACTCTTCCATCAGTTTGCGTACCACTTTCCTGTAAGATGGATTTGTATACTCATTGACCAGCTCATCCGGGTCTTTATCCAGGTCAGTCAACCAAGGAACATCTCCCGGCACATCAGACAAGGTCAGCTTATATCGTTTGGACACAACCGAAAGCCAACTTTTGGCAGGTCCGTCCCGTCTGTCTCCTCCACGCATAAAGACTGCATCGCGCCATTTTCTTCCTGCCTTTTTCCCTTTCAGCAGCGGAGAGAAATCGCGTCCGGCCCTGCTAGCCTCTGTATCGACACCGGCCAGCGACAGAATGGTAGGAGCAAAGTCGACAACCGACAACACCTCGTCCACCACCTTTCCTTTTTCCAACACCTCCGGATAACAAACGATAAACGGAACCCTGGCCGAAGTTTCCAGCGGTACCGATTTGTTCGTCCGCCCATGTTCACCACACAAGTCACCATGATCGGAGGTAAAGACAATAATGGTACGCTCCAGCAATCCCTGTTCTTTCAGTTCGGCGACCAACCGCCCTATGTTGTCGTCCAGACACTTCACCATACCGAAATAACGGGCCATGTTTTCCATCCGATCGTTACCATAAGCCCACGAAGGCAATCCGCTTTTGTCTTTCAGAGCCGTCTTGGGCCTTTGAAACTTAAAATGAGTATACATCGTATCATAAGGCGCACGTACCGTATTGGGACCATGCGGATCGGGATAGGCCACAACACAGCAAAAATGCTCGTTCTTATGCGCCCGGATATAATCAATCGCCTTATCCGTCAGGAAATCTGTCATAAAGTTTTCCCGTGTCAGTCCCTTTCCGTCATAAGTGATTTCAAATTGTCCCTCCCCTTTTTCCACAATCCGCTTGTAGTGGCCACGGTTCATCATGTAACGGTTGTCCACAAAACCGAACTTACGTTCCGGCTGCCAGCCGGGACGGGCTGTACCATCCAAATGCCATTTACCGATATACCCTGTATGATATCCTCTTCTACGAAAATCCTCGGCAAACGTCACCACCGAATCATTCATCGGGAGATCATTGGTAACCACCGCCGTCTGTTGGGGATACAAACCTGTCATAAAGGACGAACGGCTGGGAGAACTGACCGGAGTCGTTGCATAAAACCGACTGCAAATCACTCCATTCACAGCCAAGCTATCAATATTCGGTGTTTCTACGACCACTCCATCGCCCCATACTTCAGCCTCCTCGGGTGACATCAAGGCACGGTAACATCCTAACGTACGGAAATTATGTTCATCCGTATGAATCACCAAGACATTAGGTGACTCTTGCGCCCCTACATTCGCACCAGGCAGTACAGCCAGGAGCCCTGCGGCATTCAAAACAAATACCCTTCTCATCTTTCCTCTATCATTCGGTTCATTGAGTTACCTTACCCGGACTTCTGCGTGCCGTTCCCTTTCTGCGCGTCAGGTTGTCGCCCAGTTCCTCGCGCATGTCTTCCGCTATCTTCATCAGCTTGATGACCTCCTGCGGATACTGACCGATGACATTGTAGCGCTCGCCCGGATCGCGGCGCAGGTCATAGAGTTCGGGCTTGGTCAGCACCACGTTCGTCAGGTTTCCCGGCTGCCCGTCATTTCCGGGTTCGTAGGCCCCATAGGTCACATATTTGTGGGGGAAGACCAGCTTGAACCGTCCGTCGGTCACTGCTTCCAGGTCGTTCTTATTATAATAGTAGACAAACGATGCACGCGGGCAAGCCTTCTCGTCCCCCTCAATCAACGGCAGAATGCTGACGCCGTCAATCTTGCGGGTGGGCAGCGGAGCACCGGTAATCTCGGCCAGCGTCGGGAAGAGGTCGATATTGGATGCCAGCTTGTTGCAGATGCTGCCCGGACGGGTATGACCTTCCCAGTACATGATACAGGGCACACGGTTGCCACCGTCGAAAGTCGTGGCCTTGGCTTCGCGCAGGCCGCCCGTCGAACCGGCATGGTTGCCATAATTGGCCCAAGGGCCGTTGTCTGACGTAAGAATTATCAGTGTATGGTCCAGCAGGCCTTCCTCACGAAGCGTCTTCACCACCTCGCCTACACTCCAGTCAATCTCCATCATGACGTCGCCGAAGAGTCCCTGCTCGCTTTTCCCCTTGAACTTGTCGGAAACGGCCAGAGGTACATGTGGCATGGAATGCGCCAGATAAATGAAGAAAGGTGCCTTGCGGTTCTTCTTGATGAAAGCTACGGCCCGATTCGTATAATCGGTCGTAAACCGGCTTTGGTCCGTGTTGTAGCCCACTACCTTGTTGCCGTCATACGTCGGCAGATCCGGGAAGTTGAACACTTCGCCCTGCTGGGGATGGTTGGGCCACATGTCATTGGAATAGGGAAGCCCGTAGTATTCGTCGAAACCGTTCTGAAGCGGCAGGAACTGGGGCGCATCGCCCAAATGCCATTTACCGAAGATAGCCGTACGATAGCCTTTCTGCTTCAGGAGTTCTCCCATCGTCATTTCTTCCGGATGGATGCCGTAGTCTGAATCGGGGCCGGGAGCTCCGGCAAATCCGATACGATTCGGATAGCAGCCGGTCAGCAAACCGGCACGCGATGCACCGCTGATGGGCTGGCAGGCCAGAAAGTGGGTAAACCGCACGCCCTGTGCCGCCAGGTTGTCAATATTCGGCGTCGTATAACCATAGGCTCCGTTGCAGGAGAAGTCACCGTAACCCACATCGTCCAGATTAATCAGAACCACATTGGTATAGTCTTGCGCGCACAGGGGAAACGCCATCCCACACGTTGCCGCAACCGATAAAAAAATCTTTGTATTCATATCACCCTATCTTTTTCATTGATTATTCATTGTATCCGATCTGTTCTTTCGAGATTTTCGTCCAGGACTTTTCACCGTACTTCCGATAGCGTACAGCTCCGTCGTTGCGCTGCTGGGAATTCCATCCACCGATGAAGTTGGATATCTGCTCCACCTTGAACGGATGCCATCCCTTGCACAAGGCAAGCGAACGGCCATACTTGGAATTGATTTGCGGACGGCCGTCGTTATCCACAACCACCTTATCGCCAACCGTCACCCGGGTATCATTGGATGCAAATTCGTAGACACCGTCTTCGGGGACATAAAAGAAGCCCTCGGCCACGGCTACATAGAATTCCACATTCAGATACTTGTTCCGGCGAAGTTTGACAATCGGCTCTATGGAAGTCAGGATGCTGTCCTTCCATTCTTTCACGTCAGCCATTTCCTTGACATACAGACAACGCGCCGGTGAAAAACGGAGACGCAGACCTCTGTTGGCCGGTTCCTCAGCTACAGCCGGCAAGAGCGACTGACGCTCGACTTCCACTTCTCTGACCAGTCCCATTTTTCCCGAAGGCAACACACTGCGTATCTTCACCTTTCCGCTCTCCTTGAACACCAGCGGTTCGGTATAGACAGCCGACTCCGGACCTGGCTCCGTACCGTCCAGCGTATATACCATCTTCATGGGACGGGAAGTGGTGAACTCGACCACCGTACTGTCGTCCATGAAGGCCACATGGTTCCGACAGAAATCAGGCTGTTCCGGCATGGGGATATGATAGTTTATCCCATGATAATCCATCCTGACCGCCGCATTGTTCAGTCGGCGCGAGAAATCCTGGAAATCTTTCTTCTCCAACGGCGTCCAACCCACCTCCGCTACCGCCAGGATACGTGGGTACACCCTGTACTCCACCAGGTCTTCGGTATACATGCACTCCGACCATGCATTGGCCTGTACGCCCCATATATACTTTTCCTTCCCTTCCTTCACCAGCACATCGGGTACCGGATTGTACGAATACGTCTTCTCGATGGGAGCATGGCCACCCCATGCAAAAGGTTCGGCCTGATAATTGCCCTGATAGTAATCCAGGTACAATCCGTTTCCGGCCGGAGTCATGATAACGTTATGGTCCATCAGTGCCGAAGCAATGCCACCGCTTTCTCCCCGCCACGACATGACCGTTGCATCGGGAGCCAGGCCACCTTCCAGAATCTCATCCCAGCCAATCATCCGTTTGCCGTATTTCTTCAGAATCCGTTCGCATCTTGCTATGGCATAACTCTGCAATTTGTGTTCGGCCGAATATTTGCTGTCTGCAAAAAGTTTCTCCTCGCGAATGCGGCGCTGGCAATTCGGACAGGTTTCCCATACCTTCTTGGGGCATTCGTCACCGCCGATATGGAAATACTTGCCGGGGAACAGTTCGCTCATTTCTGCAAAGATACCGTCGAGCATCTCGAACATCACTTCCTTGCCGGGGCAGAAAACCACCGGGAAAGGTCCCCAGCGACTCATCACCTCATACTGCTCGCCGGTACACGACAGTTCCGGATAGGCCGCAATGGCTGCCAAGCTATGGCCGGGCACGTCGATTTCAGGAATGATGGTGATGAAACGTTCCTGCGCATAGGCCACTATTTCCTTAATGTCTTCCTGCGTGTAGTATCCTGCATATTCCTTTCCGTATTCATCGATACGCTTCCCGCCGATTTCAGTGAGACGGGGATATTTCTTGATTTCTACACGCCAGCCCTGATAATCACTGAGATGGAGATGAAGTGTATTGATTTTGACAGAAGCCAACATGTCGATATGTTTTTTCAACCCTTCCACCGAAGTGAAATGCCGGGCCACATCGAGCATCAGTCCACGATAGGCAAACCGGGGAGTATCTTTGACTGTAACCGCCGGTATCTGCCATTCGGCACCCGATACACATTCCCCTGACTCTATCTCGGCCGGCAGCAGCTGCATCAGCGAAGCCATACCATAGAACAGGCCACGCAACGAAGAAGCACGGACATCGACCTTCTGCGGATTTACATCCAGGCAATAAGCCTCATCGCCCGCAATCGTCGGGTCTATACTCAAACAGATAGCATGCTCCCGTCCTTCGGCACCAGCCAGAGGTAACTCATACCCAGTGGCCGTACGCATCTTCTGCGCATAGAAAGATGCCACTGTCCTCAAGGAATCATGGGAGACACAAATATCAGTTCCCCGATTCAGGACAAACGTCCCTTCCCCCTGTTCAATACATGCCGGAGCCGGAATCAGATTGATTCCCTCATTATACACTCTCTCTGACAATTTTTCCTGACCACATCCATACAGCCCCATACAGACGGTCATGACATACAACAAACCTTTTTTCATTTAAAATCCGATTATCTATTCTATTCTTTATCCAACAAACCTTCTTTTTCCAATATCTGTTTCATCCGTGCCGAATCTTCATCCGTATCACCCACCTCCTGTCTCAATCTCATCATTTCCTTCTTCATATCACGGATTACCGACTGATATTCCTTGTCATGATAGGCGTTATGGTTCTCCTTCGGATCTTTCTGAAGATCATAGAACTCCCACGAAGGTTCCGACTTATAGTCCGACGAGCCGGTCCTGTTCAGCCGGTCACCGTAAAGAAACATCAGTTTATAGCGGTCGGTACGTACGCCGATATGCGCCGGACGGATGTCGTGCTGCGTCCAATAACGGTAATAGATGCTCTTTCGCCAATCTTTGGGTGCCTCCGAGACCAAGACATCCTTGAAACTCCGCCCCTGGGTACCCTCAGGTGAAGACACTCCTGCAAAATCTGACAAGGTCGGTGCAAAATCGACATTCAGAATCAGTTCCTGAATACGTTTTCCGGCAGGAATCTTCCCCGGATATCGGATAACGAAAGGCATACGGGCCGCTTCTTCATAGAACATCCGCTTGTCGAAGAAACCATGCTCGCCAAGGAAATACCCCTGGTCGGCCACATAGACCACAATCGTATTGTCAGCAATGCCCATCTCGTCCAATGCGTCCAGTAATTTTCCGATATTGTCATCCACCGTCGCCGCACAACGCAGGTAGTCACGTATCAGCTTCTGATAGGCCGCCTTCCGGGCAGCCACTTTCCCCATACCCTTGGTGGTAAAAGGCAGTTCCGGATACCGGCACCACCATTGGTCCGGGTCGGCCGATGCGATTTCCCAACGTCTTACCATTTCTTCCAACGGCTGGCCACGGAACGTACGTCCATTGGTCTCCGGTCCCCAGTCAAAGAGATTTTCCGGTTCGGGAAACGTCACACCGTCATACAGATGGCGCATCCGTTCGGGGAAGTCATAAGGTTCGTGTGTAGCCTTGAAATGGCAGCATAACAGAAAAGGTCCGTTCTCCTTCTGCTTTTTCATCCACCGAATGGCTTTTTCGGTCACGATATCGGTTGAGAATCCTCTGACCCGTTCGCCGAAGTTCCGCTGCCCCGGCCATGGATCCGTACTGTTCTTGAAAGTCGGGTCGCGGTATTCCCCCTGATCATGGAACACCGAATAATAATCAAAACCCTGAGGCTGCGATTTCAGATGCCATTTCCCCACCAGGCCGGTATGATAGCCAGCCTTCTGGAATTCCTTGGCAAATGTAGGCAACGAAGTATCCAGCGAATCATCCAAAGTATATACCCCATTGCGATGACTGTATCTTCCCGTCAAAATACTCGCCCTGCTGGGTACGGAAATAGAATTCGTACAAAAGCAATTGTCCAGCACAGCACCCTCCCGGGCCAACCGACGGATGTTATCGGTTTGGGCATACTCGGCCAGCACCCCGCCATAAATTCCCCAAGTCTGCGAGGTGTGGTCATCACTCAATATAAACAGGATGTTCGGACGGTCTTTCCCGTCGTTTTCCCCTTCTTCTGCATACATGATGGAAAACGGCAATACAGACAGCAAACCGCCCATCCAAAAGCAATAGTTTTTCATGCGTATATTCTGATTAATAATTATCCGTCCGTTCCCCAATTAATATTCAAAGGTTTTCCCTGCCTCCCAGATGGGTAGAAATCGCTCCACCGTTTCAGGTTCTTCCCCGGCCACATTCTTCTTCTCCATCCGGTCGCTGTCATACCGGTACAGCTCCGTTATCACAGTCCCTTTCTTCCGGTAACGTGAGAAACGCCATTCCGGTGTACGCACGCTCACCCCCTGATTGAAATAACTGTAGGCAGCCTCCCGCCAGGACGAATCGTCCGGATTATCCAACAGACCGGCAAAACTATGTCCGTCCAGGCCTGTAGGAGCATCCACACCGCACAATTCCATCAGTGTGGGATAAATATCTACCGAACTGACGATACGATGGTTCTCGACACCACCCCTGCATCCGGGAGCCTTTACAATCAGCGCACTGCTCAACGACGTCTCGTGCAGCGTATGCTTGCCCCAGACGCGCAGGTCACCCAAATGCCAGCCATGGTCCCCCCACAGCACAACAACAGTATTGTCTGCCAGTCCTGTCTCCTCCAAGGCCTGTAATACCTTACCAACCTGAGCATCCATATAGCTGACGCAAGCAAAATAGGCATGACGTAACTTGCGGGCATAAGTATCCGATACGTTCTTAGCCAGTGAAGCTTTCTCGTCTCCCAGTTTGTACTGATTGAACTCACCGCTTCCGTGTAAAGTTTCCAGACTGCATCCTTCCGGAATATCCTTCATCGGAGAAAGAGGAAGAGAAGCCTCATCATACAAATCCCAATACCGTTTGGGAGCAGTGAACGGCAAATGAGGTTTAAAGAAACCTACCGCCAAGCAGAAAGGCTGTTTTCTACCAGCCAGCTCCTTCAGCTTGCTGACAGCCAAACGAGCCGTCAGACCATCGGGCAAACCTTCATCCTCCACCTCCGCACATTCATAGGGTTTCACTTGCGAATTGCGTACCTGACGGTTACTACCATCCGAATAACCGAAAAAAGCATTCCAACCCGTTCCCCAACGACCGGCATCAAACAACATTTCGTCCCAACTGTAAGGCAATTCACGTTTTCCGGACTTCGGCTCCTTATAGCCATACACATACCCGTCGGCCGAATGACTGATCTTGCCGATACCCACTGTATAATAACCGTTCCTACGCAGATGATGAAACATTGTTTCAGGCAGTTCACCTTCAGGACGGTCAGAACAATTCGTCCTACATGCCTCGTTGGACAAATCGGAAACCTTGCGGGGCAGATGGCCCGTCAGCATGCTGGCACGAGAAGCCCCACTGGTAGGCACCTGCACATAGTGGTTAAAGAAAAGACTGCCCTCACCGGCCAACCGGTCGATGTTCGGTGTCTTCACTACGGAACCGTAACAACCCAGTTCACGACGCAAATCATCTACGCAGATGAAAAGGACATTGGGCTTCTTTACTTCAGTATTTACCTTTTGGGCAAACGTCTGTTGGCTGGAAAGTATATACAGTCCTAAAAATATAAATCCATTCTTCATAATAATTTAGCACGAACTCAAATAGAACAACAAGTTATTACTATTTAAATAATCATCAAAAACAAATCAAATCAATGTTCAAGATTATTCTCTTAAAAGATTCCATTTATATAAGAAAATCCGTTGGCAGTAGAACTTCAGTCAAGAAGCATCCTGCCAACGGATTACAAATTTAATCATTCATGATGAATTGGCCAAACGAAAGCCTATTCTTTACTTTATATCTCTTTCCGCTTCATTCAAAGTCCAGCAGCACGATTTCCTGCGGTTGTAACGTCAGACGTATCTCATCTCCATATCTGACTTGGGCGGGGAAGCGGGAAACATCGGATGAAAGCGGAGAACTGCAACGAAGCCGTCTCTTCAAATTCTCCGGTACCCCATGTTTACGGTCCAACACAAACACATATTCCTGCGGAGCATCCGAAGGATTGTGGAAAGATATATATCCCCGTTTCTTATCCCAGGCTGTATATCCATAAACGTCACCCTTACGAGGATCTCCTCCGTGCATCCTGACGTGTCTGAATGCCGGGAACATACGGTGAGCCCATTTCACTCCTTCAGCCATCACGTCCCAGTCCGACGCAGAAATTTTCTGAGTTTTGATGTACAGTTCTATAAATCCGGTCCCGCGACTCAGGTTCATGAACAGGTAATTGCGGAATGTCTGTTCCGGTTCGCCAGTCGACGTTTTCTTCGGTTCATGGTTGAAGATGCTGTTCATCGGGAATTTGGTGTTTTCCTGTTCCCAGATCTGATAGTAGATTCCGTCACGATATACCAGTTCCTGCGTACGGGAGCTTCCAGAGGCTGCATCGTCGGCATTGATGAGCCAGACCACATCCACATACTGCATCCACCAGGGACTCAGGTAGGCACCGTTGGTGATAGCCAGGAAAATGTCCGGATTGATCTCATGGAGCTTCTTGAAGATTTTCATCAGACGTTCCGTACCGTTACACAGATAGTACTCCTTCAATTCATTGTAACGGGCGTCGTTCAGTTCCTTCTCATTGCCTTTGAAATCCGATACACCCAGCTGCGGCATATACGCCGTACCACGTCCCTTGACTTCAAAGTCGCGGGTGTTCAAATGCCCGAACAGGCCATCGAACTTGAAATATGCAACACCCATACGGGCCAATTCCAGAATACGTTCCTCCAGTTTCTGCATATAGACAGGACCTGTCATGGACATCCCCATCCCCAACGACTCCCAACCGTATTCACCCATTCTGGGAACCATGGGACGGGCTCCCAAGATAGATGCCGGGCTGAGCCACAGGCCCAACCGGGAATCCGCTCCATCCACAGCCTGAAAACAGTCTTTAAAATCGGACTGGAATTTTTGGTTCACCGTCCACACCCCATTACGCCAGTCGGCCGTCTTGCCGGCATCCTGCCAACCGTCATCGATGACGTAGGCATTCAGCGCAGGGCAGCCGCGTTTCTCCACCAGTTCCCGATGGACTGTCTGCAAACTGCCCACAAACTTCTCCGAAGAGACCGACTGCCCGAAATCGAACCAGCTGTTGTACTGTATCTGTAAACGGGCCGGACGGATACGGATGCGGTCAATGTATTCATAAAAGGCATCATCCGTAAAGTCCGGAGCGTCGGCCATGCCGACCACGCCGCTATAGGTGGTATAGGTATCTCCTGCTTTCAGAACCACCGCAGGAGAATAACCGCAATAAATCACACGGTCTTCCACGGCATTGGTTGCAGCCGGAAATTCCATGCCCCAGAAAGAGGCCGAACGGGAAGTATACACAGGCTGTCCCAGTCCCGGTTTCCAATGAGAGGGTCCTTGGGCATAGATTTCACGGATGGTATAATTTTGTTGTGCATCCTCTACGCCGACTGCCTCCACATCAACACGTTCCAAGGTCAGGTCGTGCGCCGGCTTTATAACCAGTTTCTTGCGCGCATAAAAATCGGATGGTTTCAGTTCGTATACGACTTCCACGGTAAGGTTCTCATTCTGGAGTTCAAAACAATACCCCTTACTTCGCCGGTCTGTCGGATTCGTATAGGAAGAGACTTCTGACACCTTGAAATCCTTTGCGGTCAGGATGCGGTCGGTCCCTTCCTTGTCAGTTCCCTTCGATATACGTAAACGGAATTCATCGGAAGAGACGGACAGGGGAAGCTGTACTTCCGTCAAACGGTTATTCATTGAAACGGTGGACAGATGGCCGTCGGCCGTGACGCATATCACACGTTCCAGATGCCGGTTCTTCAGGAAATATCTTTTTTGAGCTTCCGCTCCCACTGCCATCCCAAACAGGAGTACGTAACATAAAATTGCACGAATGATTTCAAGTTTCATTGAATACAATATTAATATTACTTTTAGAGATTAATTTATTCATGATATTTATATTTTACATAATCAAATAACCCATAATTATCTTGTGTTGCAATATTATCGCCCAAAAACTTTAAATTTTCCACACTACAATAAATATAAAAAGCTATTTCTTGGCCATAAGTTTGCTGAATGGAAGCACATTCTTTACCATCAATAAACCATTTTACAGAATATTTACCGTCTATAGAAGTGATATCTATCTCAAAATTATGCCACCCTGACTTTATCAACCTAGGAAAAGTATGATAAGGATTACCTTGGGTTGTCATATAAACGACCAAGTCATCCGGCCCAGCTTTCAACTCTTCACGAATCTGATTATTACCTGAACCAACCTCAAAATCAATTTCATGCTTATCATCACAATACAACCAGGAACCAATACTAGTCTGATCTCCCAATTTTATAGGAGGAACATAAGTTCTCCATGTATAACGCCCTGTTGTATATATCCTATCCGCGGTACGCATTTTTTTACGGTCATAACTTCCTTTGCGAGTCCAAATTTTCAGTTTACCTTTATCTATTTCACATTGCATATCAGGATTATCATCTTGATGCGTATATACCCAACCGTCCAAATTTCTAAAGCCCCATTTTTTACTTTCAGGAGATTGTGCAAACAAATATAAAGGGCACAACATAGTTAATAAAAATAACAGTATTATATTCATCACAATAAAAGTATTACAAACAAAAAATCAGTCATATCTAAAAGAATAATAGCCTTACCTACTTCTAAAACAAGTCAGTTCCCCAATCCTTCAAAAAGGCATTTTAAATTTTAACGAGATAATAGGTTGATTTTTATTCCCATTAATATACAACCTATTCATTAGTACACAGCAAATGAATATTATGATATATATTTTCCAATATGGTCATCAGGAGACTCCCTCCCAATGACCAATTGAGTAGTCAATTAAGTTAATCAACTTTACTAACCTTGACATAATCCACTTCCATTATAGCAGGTAGATTTAAATCATCAACCTCACCAGCCCACGAGCCTGCAGTTCCCAAAGCCATATTTAAAATCAAATAAAATGCAGATTTTTCACTAAAAGGCCACTGCCAAACCTCACTTTCATTAGATAACCAGAGATTAGGATAGCGCAAAGTTTCATTCCCATTAACATAAAAGATAATCCAATCCTTATTCCATTCCATACCATAAAGATTGTAATTTTCATAATCACAAACTACACTGGTTGAATTTACAGGATTTTTAATACCCAAATTATATGTATAATTAGTGTGTACTGTTTGATAAATACAATCTTCCTGCTTTATATGTTCCATTATATCAATTTCTCCACTAACTGGATTGGTATTTATACCAGAAGGAGGATAAATAGGTTTCTCTGGCATCATCCAAATTGCAGGGAAATTACCATCAGGATGTTGTGTAATACGAGCCCTAACCTCCACCTTACCAAAAGTGAACCAAAATTTACCACGTGTTTCTACATAACCAAGTTTATACAAATCGCCATCTAAATCAGCTTTTAAAATTAAATTACCATTCTCTGCATAACAATATTCATCACTTCTTATCCAATCCTTTTTCGTTTCTCCCTTTTTTCTTCCATGATAATAAGCAACCCATTTATTTTCATCAAGAGGTCCATCTTTATCAAAATCATCGTAAAAAATAATATTAGCTACTTCTTCTTTATAATCTGGGAATTCAATTGTATACACAGTTTCTGTTCCGTCTTCTGTTGTCACAATCACTTCTTGACTTGGTTTCCATTTCCCTAAAAAAATCTCAGGATTCGGTGAAATAGTTGCTTTATCATTTATCAACTTGTATTCAACCCCAGTAATTACATTTTGGTTCTCTATAGCTCCAATAACGACCTTTCGAGTAGTTTGGTCTATATTACCATGATAACGAACGGTACCAACTTTTACATTAAAAGAAACCAAAGGATGCGCCATATCATTATTGAATTTATCATTTCCATCAGAACAATTAATCATTGACAAACAGACAACAACTAAAACCAAAAAGGACTTTAAATTCTTATTCATAGTTACTTTTCTTTATATTAACAGTACAACACATTACATATCATCACGCCCTATGTATTTATCATTTCTCATAAGGCTCGTAATCAATAGACTTAATAATCAAATAATCGCCATCTTTTAAAACAGGTAACTGTAAATACATACCATACCCCTCTGAGAATTTGTCAGGCATATAAGTGAACGGATTAACACCACCGCTCATACAAGCCTTTTCATCCCCATTAATCAACAATTTATAACACAATTTGTTAATTTCATTTGGATCATCATCAATAATAATCTCAATCTTTTTTACAGCATCCAACTCTTCTTTTGTCAAATTTACAGCACACTCATTACCTTCCCATTTACCATCCGGATAGACTATATTACGTGTTGTAAAACTTCCCTTACAGCCCATCCTGTAATTATAAAAAGTTGCATATCCATCATTACGATCTCCATCCATATTAAACAAGAATTGACTATCTGAGCTCAAATTGACCTCAACAAATTCAAAAGTCAGATGGCATTTTTTATAACGATACTTCGCCTGAATAACCGTTCCTCCCACATTCTCACTCGTCATCTTCACATATCCATTATTATCAGGTTGAGCGCCATTGGGAAATGTATATAATATAGAGTTCTGAATTAAATCAATCTTTATATCTTTAGCTCCAGGCATGATATCCTTTGTAGTCAATGTAACACTCCCTTTTCGTGGTACAAACAAGCTATTATTTTTTAACTTCAGTTTTATTCCATTATTTTGTATTTTCTCAGCGGCAAGCCATTCTTGAAATTCTGAATCAATGGAGAAATCCCATTCAACATCAGTTTCTAGTAGAACTGTCTTTTCAGCGGCCCAACCATCAAATGACATATTACTATCTTCCATATTTACGAGATTTAAATAATGCCCCTTTTGATGTACGGTAAACTCTTGGAAATCCGTTTCAGTTCTTATTGAAATCTTTCCTTCACGAGAAAAACCTTCATTGGCAGAAAAAGTAACAACAAACATTTCTGAATCTCCATTTTCATTACCTGGTCCAGACGCTTTATCTATCGTAAGGAAATCATCATTTGTTTCCACGGTCCATACTTTATTGGCAATAATTTTAAAAATAGCATTTCCTCCTTCTATAGGAATTTCACCCGTAAAAGGCTCTACGACAAATTTATCATTTCCGGATTGAACAATTTTAATAATTTTATTTTCTTCAATTTTTTCACCTGAAATTTTTAGATTTGCGCTACGAGTTCCCCAATTTGTATTTTCTTCCAATAAGACCGACACGGTAGCAACTAATGAACTAGTAGAACTCTCCGAAGGAGTTACCGTACACCATTCTTGATCACTTTCAATAGACCAAGGAGTATTTGAATTCACATCAAATTCTATTATAGTTCGCTTCGAAGAGGCACTATAACTTTCATCCGCACTAACCTCTATCTTAGGAGGCATACTTGGCTGAGTATCCACATAATTTTCCTGGCAAGAAATCAAATTTAAAAAAAGGAATATATTAAAAATCGCCGACAAATAACATTTTCTTTTCATAAGCCCCAATATTTTAACAAACATCTATAAAACACATTTATTAGTTTTGACTATTTCTGATTTTATTTTGAAAGATCACATCTTCTATTACATTTAGTAATTTTTTACCTTCATTTTCAGCATCAGAAAACAAATGCCAAATCATTACCCCTCCCAACTTCTTATCAACAACATATTGAGTTTTTTTTCGAATTGTCATCTCACCATTATAATAAGTTCGTCCAATAACATCAATATTTGGTGTAATACTATCCGCATGAATTGATAAGATTTGATTATAAGTCAAACTTCTTACATTCGCCTTATCCCAAGACCATCCATAAAAAGGAAGACCTACTACCAATTTCTCATAGGGAACTTCCAAGTCCTTTGTCCACAATTGAACTCCATTTATCATTTGCTGAAATGGAGCATGCGGCCCCTCTTCTGCCCAAGGTCCTGTCGCATCATAAGCCATCAAATTAATAAAATCAAAGTATTTATACCATTTAGTTGTATATCCTCCTTCAGTAGTTGGATTAAAACAAGGTACAGCACACGTTTGTAAAATCTTACGATCTTTTCTATTATGTATCTCTTTAGCAAACAAAATCAGCTCTGGACAGATATGATCATACAATTCATAATCCAAATCAAAGCCATCCAGATTATACTTCTTCACAAAATCAAGAATATTTAGAGTGAGTCTCTTACGTTTATCTGGATTCTGTATAGTTTTATAAAAACCATCTTTCTCACTTTGAAAAGACACTAACACCTTTACATTATTACGATGGGCCACTTCCGTTATCTTTTGCAAATATTGCTCAACGCTAGAAGTATTCAACTCTCCATTTGGACCAACCAGTACAAATGCGACATTCAAATGAGTTAAAACATCCCAATGTATTTTTTCAAATTGCTTATCAAAATCGTTACCTGGCAAAATATAACCTACAACACGATAATTAAAAGCCGAAACACATAATGTAGTTAAAAAAAAGATTATTATTATCGTTACTTTTTTTATCATCTTTCATTAAATTAAAGGGATATACCAAAATATAACCAAAAGGACATTCTGGTATAATCCCGTTTATATACAACAATCTATCAACTATATCAATCACCCCAATCAATTGATGGTGTATATTCATACCAGTCATATTCCGCACTACCTGCCATATTTCCAAAATAAACTGTAAAGCTGGTATCATACGAAGTCTCGACTGTACTAGAACAAACTATTTCACCATCCAAATACCATGTACAATAAAAATATTCACCACTAACCTCATCCAAGCTCATATCAAGTGAAATAATATGAGACTCATTCATTGTATAGGGTTTATTTGCAATACCACTACCCCAAGGATTAGAACTAATTTGCGTTGCCCCATCCCCTATATGATAACGAATCTCATGCCCATCATCTGTCACAAACCACAAGGACGGGTTAGCATCTTCAGAAGTTGTTAAAATACTAAATGTATAAAGCCCAGGTTTAAAACCACTCCTCACCATACGGGCTGCTCCAGGACCAAGATGTGCGTTACCGTCAAAAACAACCTTACCAGGCCTATTTTCAACCGTCCATAATCCCAATTCTGCCTCAGTAAATTCATAACGTGTCGTCTTAGGCTTATATGCCTGTTTCAAAGTTATAATTTTACTAACAGGCTGAACACCCTCAACAGGCTTCGTCTCTAAAACAACAAGAGAAGAACGGATTTCATTTCCAAAATTTTCATCAATCAAAATAGTAATTTCATCATTACCATTAAAAGACGTTTTTTCCAATTGGAACCAACTATCATCTTCATTGTCTTTCTTCACAATCCATTCTCCATTACTTTCCACTGGTATTTTTAATGTCTGCTTCTGATAGAAAACTTTGAAAAGATCCTTTATTGGCAATAAAACAATTCCTTCCTGAACAACACTGATTGTTTTACACTCTACACCATGACGATCATATACAGTAAGCTTTCCCGAACGTTTTTCACCTACATTTTTCGTACACTGAACCAATACCTCTCCATTCTGTTCACCCTTAACTCCTTTCACAATAGAGATCCAATCGTTCCCCTCCGTTACTTCAACGCTCCATTTTTGATTAGAAACTATACCAAAGGTTCTTTCACGACCTTCAACAGGAAAAATAAGATTCTCGACATTCTCCAATTCCAAAAAAGCTATACCTTTTTGGATAATAACAAAGCGTTTACCTATTCGAAAATCACTTTTAATAGAAATAGTATCTATACGATCATCCAAATCAGTATTATCTTCACAATGAATACTAACCGTAGTCGTTTCACCCGGTTCACCGGAACTCGGAGTAATATTATACCAGTTATTATTCCCATACACTTCCCAAGATTCTGTTGACTTTACTTGAAAATCAATTTGCTTGGCATTTTTAGCTTCAACCAAATAGGAATCCTGTACCTTATAACGAAGGTCGACATATTTCAAAGCTTCTTCTTCACCACAACCCATGAATGTACCTAAGGCCACAACAAATAAAAGAAGCAAGCCAATCCTGCTATCAATTCTTAAAATCTGCATAATAAACATACATTAATTAGTAATACAAGCGTTTAATCACCAACCTGGATTTTGAGGCAAGAGATTTACATTTTTATACAATTCTGATTTTGGAATTGGATACAAATACATACGGTCATTCCAAAACCTTGTTTCACAAACAACTTTTTCATAGGACTTTATACCTAATTCATTTTTAGTTATCGACACACCATACAATTCTTTTTGCGTTTCAGCTCCTATTTTCCAACGACGAATATCCCAAAAGCGATGATCCTCAAAAGCAAATTCAACTCGCCACTCATTACGTAACTTTTCTAAAAATTCCTCCTTACTACAAGGTTTAATATCAGGCATATTGGCATTCCTGCGGACTTCATTAATCGCCCATAAAGCAGAATACTTATATTTTTCATCTGTATACTCCGGATTTTCAAAAGCTTCAATCATAGACTCCGCATAAGTCAACAAAGT
>ENA-UONW01001357-UONW01001357.1-human-gut-metagenome-genome-assembly--contig:-CS52-NODE-1357-length-29995-cov-19.260621_pt1 | contig 29995 bp, 17 predicted proteins | sample MGYA00242463_ERZ724010 | MGnify/ENA metagenome assembly ERZ724010 | reverse complement strand
TCGTACAATTCCCGTTTTAAGTCAAATATTCGACATTTTACAAAATTGGGGCATATATTTGGCGCGTTGTTCCGCATCATGCCAAAATTTTTCCGCAAATGGTATTTCGGGTACCCCCCCCCCCGTCATTTTTTAGTTGATTTCATCCTCTTTGCGCCGTTCCTGTCATTCCGCCGGCCACCGGCCGCGCAGATACTCGAGCGCGCGCTTTTCCAGCCGCGAAACATAACTGCGGCTGATGTGCAGCGCCTGCGCCGTCTGCTGCTGGGTCTTGGGCGCACCGTCAAATCCATACCGCTGCCGCATAATAGCGCGTTCCCGGGCAGGCAGAGCGTCCACCAGCGCACGCAGCCGGGCGGCGTCGGCGCGGCTCTCGCAGCCGGCCTCCATGTCGGCTTCATCGGGCAGGGTGTCCGCCAGCGTCAGCTGCCCGTCCGCCTCGAGCGGCTCCTGCAGCGACAGCGTCACTCCCGTCCGCCGCCCCCGCCGCAGGTCCATGCGGAGCTCATTCTCAATACATCTGCTCGCATAGCTGGCAAAGCGCTTGCCCTTGGCGGGGTCAAAGGTATCCACCGCCTTGATAAGCCCGATCGTGCCGATGGAGATCATGTCGTCCTGTGCGCTGTTCCCGGCATAGTATTTTTTGCAGATATGCGCGACGAGCCGCAGATTGTGGCGGATCAGCGTATCCCGCGCCTGTGCGGCGGCTGCCCCGCCCTTTTGCAGATCGGCAAAGGCCGCGCGCTCCCTGTCCGGCGGGAGCGGACGCGGGAAGGACCCGCTTTCGAGATGCAGCGCCAGATACAGAATATGCCCTGCCGCCGCCTGCAAAAACAAACCAAAAATGCCCAGCATACACACCACCTCGCGGAAGTGTATGCCGGGCATGGAAATTCTATTCTGTCTTTTGGGTGGCGCACGCCGGGTTGACGGCGCGGGTCTCCTTGCCGTAGACGGTTTGGAGCTGTGCAAAGGCGCGGCGCACGTCGGCGGGGACGTCCACATGGGCAATGAAGCCTTTTTCTTTACAGCGCAAACTGCACTGCGCAGAAGGCGGCGTAGATCGCCAGGAGCAGGATGCCCTGGGCGCGGTTCAGCTTGCCCTTGACGAGGGCGGGGACCGTCAGGATCAGCATGACGGCCAGCATGACCGGCAGATCCAGCACAAGGCTGGAATTGATGCCGAACAGCGTGGCGCTCTGCGGGATGGTGAAGGGTGCCAGCGTGATCGACATGCCGCTGACCAGCACAAGGTTAAAGACATTCGCACCGACGATGTTGCCCAGCGACAGATCGCTGTGGCCCTTGACCAGCGAGGTGATGGCCGTGACCAGCTCGGGCAGCGAGGTGCCGAGCGCGACAAACGTCAGGGCGATGACGCTCTCGGGCACGCCGAGGGCCTGCGCGATCAGGGTGCCGTTGTCCACGAGCAGGTTTGCGCCGACGGCGATCAGCACCGCGCCCAGCACAAGCAGGATCAGCGTCTTGGCGAGGGGCATTTCCTCCTCCTCGGACGCCTCTTGCTCACCGGCGGGGGTGTTTTTCATCTGCAGCACGTTGACGGCCATGTACGCCACAAACATTGCCAGCATGATGATGCCCATGACGCGGGTGAATCTGCCGAAAACATAGGCCGCAATGCAGTAGATGGCCGCCGCCGCGAAGAAGAAGGCGACGGGGGTTTTCAGCGTTTTGGGGTCTACCCTGCCGGGGCGCACCGCAATCGTGATGGCCGCAATCAGTGCCGCATTGCAGATGACCGAGCCGATGGCGTTGCCGTAGGCGATCTCGCCATGGCCGGACAGCGCGGACATCGTGGAGACCATGACCTCCGGCAGCGTCGTGCCGATGGAGACCACCGTCGCGCCGATGAGCAGCTCCGGCAGGTGGAAGCGGCGGGCCAGTGAGGACGCGCCGTCAACAAACCAGTCGCCGCCCTTGATCAGGAACAACAGACCGACAATAAAAAGCAGCACAGGGATGAGCATATTGATTCCTCCGTTAAAAATGCACGTTATGTGTCGGAAATTATATTATACCACGGCAGTCCGGGCGCCGTCAAACGGGGCGGGCTTTAAAATGTAAAAATGCTGCCTTTCGCGCGCATGGCTTCCCCCCGGAGGGGGAAGCAGTCAGTGGCCCCGACCACTGACTGATGAAGGTCGACCTTGCAGATGCTGCCCGTTTACAGGCTGCTGCCGTGCACACGCCCCTCATCCGGCCCTGCGGGCCACCTTCCCCCGCGGGGGAAGGCAAAAAGTTCCCCAATTCTTGCACACTTTCCCGCGTTGTGTTCTGCCAACACAAACACAAAACCCCGCAGGGGGTACCTGCGGGGCTTTGTGCATAGAGGGGTGGGAAAGTATATAAAGGTCAGTGAATGTCTTGATTGATTACAAATATTATTATAGCAAGTTTTCTTAAAATGTCAAATGTCAGACTTGCATTTTGGTTTTCAAAAGATTATAATAAAGTCATTCCTACTTAATTTTATTTAGCAAGCGCACAAAAAAGCATACTTTTCCAATTTTGTTAAAGATAACAGTGATTGTATACTTCACTTTATTTTTTTGTGCGCATTACACAAAACAATGACAAGGAGTCAATCCATGGACGATTTGGACCACAAAATCCTACAACTGCTGGCGGAAAATGCGCGTATGCCCGTTAAGGACATCGCCCAGCGGGTCAGCCTGACCAGTCCCGCCGTATCCAGCCGCATCCACCGCCTGGAGCAGGAGGGTGTCATCGGCGGGTACACTGTCGTGCTGCGCCACCCCGACGCGCCCGCCCGGGTCGAGGCGCTGATCTCGGTACTGGTGGACGCAGCGACCCGCGCGAGCTTTCTGACTATGATCGAGCAGGAGCCGCAGGTCTTGCAGTGCTTCCGCGTGACAGGCAGCTACAACTTTATAATTAAGGTAAGCTGCACCGACATTGACGCGCTGGAGCACCTGCTGACCAAGATGCAGAAGATGGGCTCCACCAACACCCAGATCATCCTGAACACCCAGCTGGACCGCGGTCTGGCATTCGACGAATAAGCGAGGTTTTTATGGCACATTTTTGCAAAAACTGCGGTCTGCTGACTGCCCCGCACGACGAGCGGTGCCCCAAGTGCGGCGCACCGCTGCCGCATATCCCGATGGGCGAGGCTCTGTTGGAGTCGATGCGTCAGTCCCCGGAGGGTACCGTTCAGACCGGCGAGCCGCTGTACGAGCAGGACCTGGAGGAGGACCGCATCGACGCCATGAGCCAGGGCGCGACGACGGCGGCCATGCTGCTGTTCGCCATCCCCATCGCCGGGTTCGTGCTGGCGGTGGTGTGGAGCTTTGGCGGCACGCAGGACCCGGCCCGCAGGCGGCTGGCCCGGGCGTACCTGATCCGTGCGCTGGTCGTGGCGGGGCTGGTCATCCTGTTTGTGGCTGTGGCCGCGATGGTGTTTACCGCCGCGCTGCACAGCCAGCTGGCCTACTACTATTACCGTTGAGGAGGCGCCATGAAAGCATCTGTCATCATCCCGAACCTGAACGGCGCGGGCTGGCTGCGGGATTCCATCGAGTCCGTCTGGGCGCAGACCGAGCAGGATTTTGAGCTGATCGTCATTGACAACGGCTCCACCGACGAGAGCCTGGACATCGCCCGCAGCTACTGCGGGCGGGACCGCTACACTTTAATTGAAAACGCCGGGAACACCGGCTTTTCCCATGCGGTGAACCAGGGCATTGCGATTGCCAAAGGCGAATACATGGCGCTGTTCAACAACGACGCCTTTGCGGAGCCGGATTGGCTGGCAGAGCTGATCAAAACCGCCGACGCCGACCCGAAAATTTTTGCGGTCAGCAGCCTGATGCTGCGCTACTATGAGCCGGAGCTGGCCGACGACGCGGGCGACTACGTGACGATCCTGGGCTTTGCCTGCAAGCGCGGCGACGGCTTAAAGGCCAGCCGCTATACAAAGCCCTGCCGTGTGTTCAGCGCGTGCGGCGGCGCGGCGCTCTACCGCAAGTCGATTCTGGACGAGATCGGCGTGTTTGACGAGTTGTTCTTCGCGTATTACGAGGACGTCGATTTGAGCTGGCGTGCGAACAATTTCGGCTACAGGAACGTCTACTGCCCCACGGCCCGCTGCCGCCACATCTGCGGCGCGACCACCGGCGCGGTGCGCTACAACCCGTTTAAGAGCATCCAGAGCGGGCGCAACAGCATTCTGCTGCCCTACAAGAACCAGCCGATTTTGATGTTGGTTTTGAATTTTATCCCGATGCTGCTGGGGTATCTGCTCAAAGTGCTTATGTTCCGGCTGCGCGGCTTCGGCGGGGATTACGCGAAGGGCTTCCGCGAGGCGTGGACGGCGCTGCCGAAGATAAACAAACCGAAATTCAAGTGGCGGAACCTGCCCAATTATGTCTGGGTGGAGTTCAGTCTGATCGCCGGGCTGTTCAAGTACATTGTGTACCGCGTGCAGCGGGCGTTGAAAATCACGTGATGGGGGGCCTTGCCTTTACGCTGTAGGGGCCGGGCATGCCCGGCCCGGTGCTTTCCCGGGAGGCTGGCGCTAACGGGTAACGGCCAAAGCCCCTCCGGCCATCGCTGCGCTCGGCCACCTCCCCTGTGAGGGGAGGCTTTTCTCGGGCGGAGCCCGCAAAAGGCTCCTCGCATTGCGAGGCCTGAGGGGCTTTGGCACCTTTCCGCAGACTCCCTTTTCTCTTACTTTCTTCGAGAAGAAAGTAAGCAAAGAAGCTTTACATATTTTACCCAAAAAGCACCTGCTGACCGGTCACACGCATACCGGTCAGCAGGTGCTTTTATTTTACTTGTTTAGAATTTCTTTGGTTCTTTCTTTGCAAAGAAAGAACATCTCTCGTTTAATCCTCATCCGCAAAGTTGCCCAATGCCTTTGCCTGCTCGATGACCTTGTTCTCGAGCATCTGCGGCAGGGTCTCATACCGGACGAACTCGAACGTGAAGTAGCCGCGGCCCTGGGTCAGCTGGCGCAGGAAGGTGGTGAAGTCCTGCATCTCGGCCACGGGGACCTCGGCCTCGACGACCTGCAGGCCGTCGTCATCGGGGTTCATGCCCAGCACGCGGCCGCGGCGCTTCGTGACCTCGCCCATAATATCGCCGGTGTTGTCGGCGGGGACGTGGGCTTTCAATGCGCCGATGGGCTCAAGCAGGACGGGGCCTGCCTCGGGGATGGCGGCCTTATACGCGAGTTTGGCGGCCATAATGAACGCCATTTCGCTGGAATCAACAGGGTGGTAGCTGCCGTCCAGCAGCGTGGCCTTCATGCCGACCATCGGGTAACCGGCCAGCACACCGTGCTCGGCGGCCTGACGGACGCCCTTCTCGACTGCCGGGAAGAAGTTCTTCGGCACGCTGCCGCCGAACACGTTCTCGGCAAACTCGATGCCCTCGCCCTCGATGGGCTCGAACTGGATCCAGACGTCGCCGAACTGGCCGTGGCCGCCGGTCTGCTTCTTGTGGCGGCCCTGCGCCTTGCAGCTCTTGCGGATGGACTCACGGTACGGCACGCGCGGATTCTCGAGCGTGATCTCGACGCCGAACTTATTCTTCAGCTTGGCCAGCGCGACCTCCAGATGCTGGGTGCCCAGACCGCTGATGATCTGCTGCTTCGTCTCGGGGTCGACCACGAACCGGATGGCGGGGTCCTCCTCGATCAGGCGGGCCAGCGCGCTGCCGACCTTACCCTCGTCGCCCTTCTTGGCGACCTTGACGGCCATGCGGTAGCTGCTGATGGGGTACACAGGCGCGGGCAGCGCCACGACGCGGGCGGGGTCACACAGGGTATCGCCGGTCTTGGCGGTGGCCAGTTTGGCAACTGCACCGATGTCACCGGCGGCGATTTCGGGCGTGTCGGTCTGCTTTTTGCCGCAGACGGTCAGCGTCTTGCCCAGGCGCTCCGGCTGGCCGGTGCGGGCGTTGACGGCGTTGCTCGTCGCGGTCAGCCTGCCGGACAGCACCTTAATAAAGCTCAGCTTGCCGACAAACGGGTCGGCCACAGTCTTAAAGACGTAGGCGCACAGCGGGGCGGCGGGGTCGGCGGTGATCTCCACCGGCTCGCCGCCAGACTCTCCCACGGCGGACGCGGTGTCCGCGCCGGGCAGCAGCACGTTCATGTTGTAGAGCAGCATATCCAGCGCCTGCGCATTGACGGCAGAGCCGCAGAACACGGGCGTGATCTGGCCGCTGCGCACGCCGGAGGCCATGCCCTGGACGATCTCCTCTGTGGTGAAAGCCTCACCCTCGAAGAACTTCTCCATCAAAGCCTCGTCGGTCTCGGCGATGGCCTCGCTCATGGCCTGGATCAGGCCCTCAAAGCGGTGGCCGATGTCGGGCAGGTCGATCTGGACCTGCTTGCCGCCTTCGTATTTGAAGGCCTTCTGGCTGAACAGGTTGATGTAGGCGACGGTGCCGTCGTCCAGACGGACGGGCACGACGCAGGGGCAGACACTGGGGCCGAACTTGATCTTCATCTGCTCCAGGATCTTAAAGTAGTCGGCGTTTTCCAAATCAGCCTTGGTGACAAAGATCATCCGCGCCTTGTTGTTTTTCAGCGCCAGCTGGTACGCCTTCTCGGCACCGACGGTCACGCCGGAACGCCCGGACACACAGATCAGCACGCTCTCGGCGGCCATGATGCCCTCGGCAGCGCCGGTCTCAAAATCAAACAGACCCGGTGCGTCGATCAGGTTGTACTTGATGCCCTCGTACTCGACGGGGACAACGCTCGAGTTGAGCGATGCCTTGCGGCGGATCTCCTCGGGGTCAAAGTCGCTGGCGGTGGTGCCGTCCTCGACACGGCCCATACGCTCGGAAGCGCCGCTCATGTACAGCAGTGCCTCGGTCAGCGTCGTTTTGCCGCAGCCGGCGTGGCCGGCCACCAGAATGTTGCGGATGTCTTTGCTTGCGTAGCCCATGGATCGTCAAACCTCTTTTCGCGCCGGGGCTGCTTCCGGCAGCCCTGCGGCGTAGAATTTCATTGCGGCGCAGTGATTTTTGAACACTCCCGCCTGTTTGATACTACTTTACCACATTGTTGTGGAAATTTAAACAGTTTTTTCGGATTTTTTGTAAAAATTTTTAGGCAAAAGATTGTGCAAAGTGTAAAAAAACAGACCCTTGCCTCCCTCTGCGAGGGAGGTGGCCCCGCAGGGCCGGAGGGAGAGAACCTTTCCATAGCCCAAAATATGTCGGATTATCGCAAGGTTCTCTCCCCCACCGCCTGCGGGCGGAGCCCCCTCGCAGAGGGGGCCAGGGTAATGAAAAAACCGCACAGCTTTCACTGTACGGCTTAACGGCTCACTTATTTTTCCTTCTTCGCCGTCTTTTTGCGGCGGCGGACGCGCCCGCTGTCGGCCTTGGCCTCGGGAACATAGAGGCTATAGCTCAACAGGTAGCGGCCATGGGCAGGGATGCGGTAGAACGCGGCCTTGATGCGCTCCAGCGGGCCGGTGCCGCTCTCGGCGGTGCTGCCGCTCAGCATAACAACATACTGCATATCGGTGTAGCGGGCGGCCACATCGCACTGGCGCAGATTCGTGCGGATCAGATCGCCCAGCTGCTCCACCATCAAAGCGGTCTCGGCAGCATCGGTGTTCTGGCTGGGAGCCACGGTCAGAATCGCCAGGAATACCTGCAGACCGTAGCGGACCTGCACGCCGCGCTGTACGCGGTAAATTTCCTTGAACGTCTCAAAGTCGCAGATACAGGCCCCCGTGTCCTCGGTATCCGGCAGAGCAGAGATCAGCTTGGAGACCTCGCTCTCCATATTGCGGTCTGCCTGGCGCATCTGGCGGTAGGCAGAGCCTGCGCGGCCCGGCTCAATGGCATGATGCAGGCAGCCCATGGCGCTGCCGCGGCGTGCCAGATCCTCCGCCTCCTCGTGGCGGCCCAGCGTCTCCAGCGCGACGATCTTTTCCAGATAAAGGCGCTCCTCGTAGGGGTCCAGCTCCAGCGCGCGGGTACACAGCGTAACGATGCGGGTGCTCTCGCCCCATTTTTTGCAGAGCTCCAGCAGGTTTAAAATGGCTGTGCGGTACTGCCCGTGCAGACGCACGCTGACACTTTCGACCCACGGCTCGGACGCAGACTGCGGCAGCAGGCGCCCGTCATACAGGTTGACGATCTGTTCATAAATGCGGCTGCGCTTCTCGGCGTCGCTCTCCTTGCGGGCCAGCTCCGACAGGTCGTTGACCTCAAACACATCCACGCTGCAGTCCAGATGGGGGTTCCACTGGTAGTAGCCGCGGCTGGTCACGATGCAGTCCTTCATCTCATCCAGGCCCTCCGCGTCGATCATAAGGCGGAAGCGATGCAAGATGGCACGCAGGGCCATGTCCGGGTTGGTGGACCGCTCCCCTGCCCACAAGGTATCGGTCAGTACCTTGTGGGAGACGCGCTCCCCGCGCCGCAAAACGAGATACTGCACCAGCGCCGTTGCCTTGCGGGACTGCGCCAGCTGTGCCAGCACGGGCTTGCCGTTCACACGGATCTCAAAGCCGCCCAGCATTTTGATTTCAATTGTTGCCATCCTAGTCATCCTCTCTGCTCTGATGCCCATGACGTTCCTGCATTTTGTCCGGCACACAGGTATTCATGTTTTAAAGTATAACAAGTCCATTTGAATTTGTCCAGTACATCCGCCGGGATTGTAATATACTTTTCAAAAATCGTCCCGGAGGGCACCGCTCACGACTCCGACGATGCCTTGCCGTCCCAGGTGCCGGGTTCATACAGGATGACCGGCTCACCGGGCAACTGCACAATGGCTTTTTGGGTGCACAGCGGCACGATCTGGTCGTTGGCGTCCCGCTTGGCCACAGTCAGCACCACCGTCATAGCCGTAATGCGCGGGGTCTTGGTTTCGTCGCCGTCCTGCGTCCAGCTGCGGGCGTAGAAATGCAGTTCGCTGATGAACAGCCCCATATAGGCATCCCGGGGATAGGCCGTTGTGTAGCCGTAGGCAACGTAGGGCAGTGTGACCGTCACGGCACCGTCCTCGGCCTTGTTCTCTTTTGTGTGCTGCGGGTTGCCGTAGTGCCCGTCGTCATTCAGTGCATCGCGGTAAAAGCGCATGTGCAGGTAGCCGTTCAGCGCATTGGCCTGTTCCGCTGTCAGCAGTTTTGTGCCGTCTGTTTTTGTCAGCATCGGCACACAGTCCTTGTCGATCAGTTCAATGTGGTTGGGGTAGACGCTGAATTCCAATGCCGTGCCCTGGCTGTAGTCGTCCTTGGACGCAAAAACACTGTCCAAATTATTAAGGTCCGTCGCGCCGTCGGTGAAGCGGATATAGCCGTTCGCCTCGAGCACCTCGCCGCGGATCGTCTCAATGAGCGCGTCGGCCAGATTTTGCGCGCGCGTCTGCTGCTGGATGTCCATGTACGCCTGCGCACTGGGCTGTATCAGCGTGACCGCCGCCAGCGTAAAGATCGCCAGCAGCACCATGCAGACGATCAGCTCCACCAGCGTTGTGCCGTTCTGGTTTTTCAAACGCTGCTTCATGGGTTGATCGTCCCTTCTGCCTTAGACTTCCTGCTGTAGCGGTAAAACTTGTGCTGTTCCGTCGTTTTTTGGCCGTTTTCCGTAACTTCTGCTCTTGTCTCCACGCTGTCCAGCTCGACGCCTTTCACCGTAAATTCACCGTAATCGCCAAAGGAGAACTCCAGCCCATCCCGCTCCTTCACCCAGTTGGGGGCCGCGTTATTGGCCGGGTACAGCCCGGCGCAGAAGGCATAGGCTGTCTCCCGCAGCGACTCGGCCTTTTGGGACATGGCGCGGGCGTACCGCAGCGAAACGACGAACATCGACGTAAAAATCATCAGCAGCAGGAACGACACCAGCACTTCCACAATGGTCTCGCCGCGCTGACTTTGTAAAGTATGTTTCATAGCGGGTCACTCCTGTGTTGTGCCGGTGCTCTGTTTGGCACCGCGGGTGTAGGTGATGGAATCGGGCTGCTGGCTGGTGTCGCAATGGAACGTCAGGCGGTTGCTTTTGATATTATCGTCTTTGATTTCCAATTTCTCTTGACCGGCGGCAACAAATGTCAGGGCATCCTCACGGTAATACTTCGTTGTTCCGCCATTTACCGTGTAGTACACCTTGCTTGTTGCCCTGTCGTTGCTGCTGTACTTTACCGTGCGGTCATAGGTCCGCGTGAAGGCAAAGCTCTCGCCGTTTTTCGTGACTGTCACCGTAATGTCCAGCTGTAAATCGACGATTGCCATGCCCTTGCGGTCTTCGCCCTCCAGTGTGTCGAGCAGGTTGCGCAGGTCTGTGGCACTGGTGCTGTTCGCCGTCTGGTTCAGCTTGTCGGCACCGTCGCCCGGGCGGCGGCGCAGTGTTACCGTGATGGCCTCGGCCCCGCCATCAGGCTGGCTGCCGTTCGGTTTCCAGGCGAACTCCTTGGGCTGGGATTCCAAATCATAGATGTCCTTGCCGTAGCTTTGGGAGAACATGAACTGCTCATTGACGAACTTGGCAAAGCTGCTGTCCCTCTTGTTCAGCTCCCCTTCCAGCACGTCGGAAAAGCTGGTTGCCAGCTGATAGGCTTCCTGTTCCAGCAGCTGGCGGTTGGCATTGGCCGTCAGCACGGAGGCCGCATAGACCAGCGCTGCCGACAGCGCCACAAACAGCGCGCCGATGCAGAGGACCAGTATCATCGAAAGCCCCTGCTCCCCGCGCAGAATGCTGCGTGCCCTGCGGTGCATAATGCCACCTTCTTTCCTGAAATAAAATTACGATGCGTCGCTTGTTTCCGTCTGTTTCGGGGGCGCGGTTTCCGCCGCGTCCGTCTCATCCGGGGCAGCGGCGGTCTCCGGGGTCGCCATGGGCAGTGCCGCACGGGCCCGCATCAGGACCGGGGGCACGCTTGCGGGGGCGCTTTCCGCCGCCGTGCTTTCTGCAGTCTCGGCGGGCGTGACGCTCTCCGCGGAATCCATACTCTGGGCATCCTCCGCCGCATCGGCGGTGTTCGTCTCGTTGACGGGGACCTTGACCGTGCCGGATTCGACGGTCTTACCGTTGTCATCCGAGTGCGCCAGCGTCTTCAGCGTCACACTTGCGGTGAACTTTTGCAGCTCGAGCGAGTCGTCCTGCACCTTTTCCTGCAGCTCGGGCAGGGTGATGCGGTAAACAGGCTCGGCGCCGTCCTCCTGCACCAGCTCCAGCATGGGAACCGTCTGTGCCTTGTAGTACAGCGTACCGCCGTCCTTTTCCACCGTGCCGGTGACGTCATAGGGTTTCTGTTCCCATGTCACGTTGCCGTTCTCGTCGGTCACAGGCTCAACGCTCAGGTCGTACCAGATGCGGGTCTCGTTGGTCTCCGCGTCCACAACGGTGGTCTGCTCTTTAAGCTCCGTTGTTTTGCCGTCATAGGTCTTGGTAACGGTTTTGATTTCCCCGCGCTTATGCGTGACATTGCCGTCTATGTCCGTCACGTCCCTGTCGTAGGTCGTCACCGTAATGATGTAGGGCTTTTTGTCCTTGCCCAGCGGCGTGACGGTAAAGGTATATCTGTTGGTCAGGTTGCGCACCGTACCGTCGGCCTGGGTGTACTTGTTCACCGCGCTCCACTCCACCGTAAAGCGGCGCAGCTCCAGCAGGGCCTTACCGCGCTCGACGGCAAACTCGGGGTCGTTGTACAGGTTGACTTCCTGCTTGTAAACGGCATTGCCAAGTGCGCGTTCCGGTTCGTCCACGGGGGCGTCCAGCGTGATGGCCGGCAGCTGTGCCTTTGCGGCATCCTGCAGGAAGTAGAACCAGTTCGACGCTGTCGTGCCGTCGGTGGGCATAACGCGCACCGCGGGCAGCAGGTATTGTTTTGCATGGTCGGGCGTCAGCGTAAAGCCGTTGCCGTCGGGCACAAAGGTATAGCTGGCGGTTTTGTCGTTGACGCTGGCGCTCCCGCCCACCGTGCGGCTGTCCTTCGGGATGACCAGCTCGGCGTCGCGGTTGGCCAGCATCTCGTCCAGTGCTTGGGTCAACTCCTGCTGGGCCTTGTACTTGTCCTGTCCGGTGCCTTTGCCCTGCCAAGCCTCGGCCAGGTTGGCAATTTTTGTATAGTTGGCCACATCGCTGAAGATATAGCCGGTAAAGTAGACATTGCCCTGTGCGGGTGCGTTCAGCGTCATGTTGAGCTTGAGGTCGTTCAGGAACGTCTCCTGATTCGGGCTGTTGTTGTCAAAAGCGACGTTTTCAACCACAGGCGCAGCGGCGCGGCTGACGATGGTCTCGGGCTGGCTCAACGCGCCGTCCGGGCCGTCAAAGCAACTGTCGTCCTTGCAGTGGGCAATGACGCGGAAGCGCAATGCCTCGCCCTGATACTGCTCCAGATCCAGCGTCAGACTGCCGACGTTGTCCGCGGTGCGCAGCGTCAGCACAGTTTTGCCGCTGGCATCGACGGCGCACAGGTCATAGTGGTCAATGCGCTCGTCGTCGGACTGCGACCAGCTGACCGTGTAGAGCAGGGCATCCGCGTTGTCGGTCTCGCCGTTGACGCGGGTGATGGAGCTCGGCGCGCTGATGCCGGGCAGGCGCTGCTTAACGCTGTAATCCGCCACAGCGGACGCGCCGATTTCATCGGTGTCGGCTGCCGCCACGCGGGTGACCTCGAGCCGAACCTTGTCATAGCGCCAGCTGTCGCTGCCGTTGGCCAGCATGGTATCCACGTTGACAGGCAGGGTAAAGCTGTTGCCATTTTGTTTCGGCGTCAGGGTGACGCCGTCCTTCAGCGCAATTTGCTCCTGACCGATCACTTTGCCGTCCGTGTCCGTCAGCAGGCCGTAGAGCTTGATGCTGTAGGTCGGCGTTTTCTCGCCCATGTCCTCTTGCGTCCAGTTGAACGTATAGGTCAACTCGTTGGTTTTCTCGTCAACTTTTCCTTCGGTGGTTTCGGCCAGCGTCGGGGCTTTCAGAACATTCAGGTTCAGCTGCTTGAAGATGATTTGCGGGGTCGTCTGCGTGGCCTGTATAGCCCATTCCTTGTCATCGGTGCGGTTCACGTCGGAGAAGCAGAGCGGCGTCAGATGGGCATAGGTATAGCTGTGCTCGCCCGTGCGGACGATCTCATAGCCGTTCTTCCACCAGATTTCTTTGCTGGTGTCGTTTGCATGGCTGGCGATGGCTGCGGACACTTCGTCTGGCGTGGCATCCCAGCGATACTTCATATCGCCCTTGCCGCTGGTGACGGGCACCGCGACAACAAGGAAGTCGGTGTAGTTCGTCATGGCATCCGACGGCAGGCTGTTCAGGTTGAAGGTGACGGGAGACCCTGTCACAATGCTTTCCCGCGCGGCCAGCGTGATGTACTGGCCATTCAAAGATACGCCGTTGACTTCGTCATTGCCCAGATATTTTGCCAGCAGCATGACGCGGTAGGTCGGGCTGCCGTGCTCGCTGCTGTCGCTCTTGACCCCCGGGGTAAAGCTGAACTTCACGGTTGCTTCAAAGCTCTCCGCTGTCTGGCCGGTGTAGGTCACAAACTCCGTGTTGCCGTCCTGTTTCAGCGTGCCCAGCGGCAGACCGTCCTCGTCCTTGGCAGAACCCGGATTGTCTCGCCACTGGGACGGGAGATAGGTCTCTGACTTGTACTGGGCCGAGCGCAGATACTTTGTACTGCTGCTGTTGTCCGGGGTTGCCAGCGCCGTAAGCGTCAAAGTGCGTTCCAAATTGTTGGTCAGGCGGATGTACTGCTTGCCATTCCGTCTGCTGAAATAATAAGTATTCCTTCCATCGGTCAGCTTGACGGTCCAAGCCTCGTCTGTCGGGTATTCGGCGTAGTTTTTCAGCACCGCGACAACCTCATACTTGAATTCTCTCGATTTTTCATCCGGCGTCTGGCACTGATTCCAGTCAAAGCCGCCGTTATTCCGCTTTACCAGCCGGAACTCAATCTCAGGTGTCGGCAAGGCGTGCATAAAGGTCTGCACGCCGCTGGTGTTGGGGTTATCAGGCTGCTTCGGGTCGTCGTTGGTGTTGTAGGGCGTTACACGCACGACGAAGTTACCGGTCCATTCTTTGTCGGCCACAAAGGTATAGCTGCGCTGGTAGACGTCCGCTTTCAGATAGGGAACTGCATCCTCTGCGACAGTACCCGCATCGTCGCAGGGCAGAATTTCAACACGGTAGTAAGCGGCGGGGCTGGCGTTCTTGTTGTCCGGCTCGCCCCACGTCACTTCATAACGGCCATAGACGTTGTTGTCCGCATCCTGCACCTGGCTGGCCTTGACGTGGATTTCTCCCGGCTTGGCTGGCTTGGTGCTGTCCAGCACGTACTTATAGTAGTTCTGGATGACCTCGTCGGTGATGTCGGTAATATCAACGTCCGATTTCGTACTGTTCGCGGCTTCGCCGAATTGCAGCATCACAGTCGCTCTCTGGTTGCCGGGATTGGTATCATTGCCCGCGCCGGTATCATCGAAAATGTAGGCTTTCTTACCGTCGGTCTTGATATAGGCAGAGTTTGGTTTGGCAGGCGAGCCCGCAGATGTACGACCGCTAATCCACCACAGACTGTACGCTGCGCCGTTCCCATCGTCTGCCAAAGTGGGCAGGAACGCAATATAAGGATAGGTTTTGTCATCGACGTTATAGCCTATGTACAGACGGTGTGCTTTTACTTTTTTCGAGGACGAGTTCCAATCTGTCTCGTTGTAGGCCTTGTCACTTCCTTGCTTATCCGCTTTCTCCCAGTTACCTGTTGTACTGTTCGGTTTTTCTGTGGTCAGTTTACGGGAATCATTCTTAAAGAAGCTCTTGCCTGCATCGTAGGAATTTTCAATATAATAGTTGCCGTGGCCGGTGACATTCTCGCCACTCAGGCGCAAATAGGCAATCGGGAACCAATCTGTACCAACCGTCGCAAAGCAGTTTGTGACATTGGTTGCTTTATTCGACCCAGAGCCATTACCGCGGCTGCCAACAATGCCGATTTTTCTGCTACACGTAAAGTCTGTATTAAGGTTTCGGCAGCGGTCAATATTTACTGTAACATAATCAATATTTCCCTTGTCGTACGGGCCGATCCATGCCAAAATGCCGACTGCCTGCGACACTGCCTTGATTGCACCGCTATTGACGCAGTCGATGATGTTCAGCGTCATAATATCGGTGGGCTTCTTCATCTCGATTTTACCGATAATGCCCGCGCAGTCATTTGCGCCGTTTGATTTATACCAAATCTGACCGTAGTTACGGCAGGAAAGCACATTTGTGGTGCCGCCGGAAATAGGCTGGTCAATAAAGCCGACAATACCGCCGACTGCACCGTAACCGCTGTTTTTGTCGTTCGTGTTTGTTGTGATTTTGCCAAAATTGAAACATTTCTGCACGGTTCCGCCGTAGTCCAGCCAATAGGCGATCACGCCGCCCACATTGGCCGAGCGGCTGTTGAACACACTGCCGCAGTTGACTACCTTGCTGACAGACCACCGGTCATCGCTGCGGTTCTGCTGCTGGCCAATGACACCGCCCACATGGACAACAACACGATTTTCTCTCTTGTAAATGTTGTCATCGTCTGTATCATCCTTGTTCTTAGGCCCATCAAACACGCGCGTAAACCGGCGCACGGCGGCACAGTTTACCACAGTGTCCAGCACGCTTTTGTCTGTGACGTTGGATTCGTTCTGGCCGACAATACCGCCGACAGTAGATGCCGTTGTCGCATTGTCAGAATAGACAAACCACTGGCCGGTGGCGGAAGTGTCGATTGTACCGCGGAGAGAGTTAAAGCCTGCCAGACCGCCCAGATAACCGGCGGCACGGACAGTCTCGCTGTTGTTGCTGCCGCGCAGGGCGACAAGCAGATCATTGGCGGCAAGACCGCTTTGGTTATAGACATTCCTATAGCCGCAGCCTTCTTTGGACACAGTGTCAACGCCCTTGAGACCCGCGTAGGTCTTGCCTGTGGTCAGCTCTGCCGCCATGCTGTTGATGCCGGCATTGGCATCTGCCGCATCCAGCCAATTATCAACCTGTGCAACAAGGGCGAGTGTTGCTTCTTCGCTGACCAGCGCTTTTTTGCTGCCGCTGCCCGTGATAGTGCCGTTGTTGGAGCCCGCGACGCCGCCCACAAAGCCGTAACGCGCCGTGATGATGCTGCCCGCGTCGTTGCTGCGCTCGGTGGCGACATAGCTGTTGGCGATTTCGGCATTGTTGCGGCCCGCAATGCCGCCCACATGGCTGGCACTGGCGAGCTTTTCGTCTGCGGTCTGGGTCGTGGTGATGTTGCTGATACCGCTGACCTGCAGTTTGATGTATTTGACCTCACAGCCGGTGATTGTGCTGTTGTTCAGACCGGCAATGCCGCCCACCGTGCTGCCGGTGCTGCGTGCACCGACGGAGACAAGGCCGTCCCCGTCTGCCTCGCCGCCCATCGTGCCGGAATAGGTACACTGCTCCAGGGTACCGTCGTTCTGGCCTGCGACGCCGCCCAAATTTGTATATTTATCAAGATTTTGTGTAAGGTCCAGCAGAACGTCGGTGCTGCTGACCTTGCCGTGCTCCGTGGTACGGCCCACCGCGCCGCCCAGGGTGACGGTGTTGGTGCCCGCGCGCAGACCGGCGTCCAGCGCCAGCGCGCCGTTTCCGACCTGACAGCCGGTGACGGTGCCCTCGTTCATGCCCGCAAGGCCGCCGATGGTGACCGCCGGGGTGCTGAACTGCACCTTGGCGTTTTCCGCCAGCTTCACATTGCGGATGGTCGCGTGCTTGCCGTTGTACGCCGCAACAGCGCCGATGCTCTCCGACGTGCCGGTGATCGTGCAGCCGCTTACGCTGCTGCTGTTTTCCAGCTCGCCGTCTTGGCCGATGATGCCGAAGTTCGTGGCCGTGACGCCGCCCGCCGTGCCGTTGGCCGCGGTGACGGCGGCGCTGACCTGCACATTCTCAATGGACGCACCGCTGTTATTATTGCCCGCGATGCCGCCCGCCTCGCCGTTGGTGGCGTAGACCTGATTCTGGGCATGGACGCAGGCACTGATTTTGCCGCCCGCGTTGTTCTCGCCCGCAATACCGCCCGCATATTTTGTGCTGGCGCGCACCGAGGCACGGTTCTCCACACGGGTGATTTCGGCACGGTTCGTACCGGCCACACCGCCCGCGTAGTTGGCGGCGGTGACGCTGCCCAGGACCGCGCCGTTGGCGTTGTCAGCGCCGTAAATGCTGCCCTTACCCGTATTGATACCGGCCACGCCGCCCGCATAGCCGGTGGCGGTGACACTGCTTTGCAGCTGGCCGGACAGCGAGATATTGCCGACGTTGGCACCGGCCGCGCCGCCCGCGTACTGGTTGGCCTCCACCGCGCCAGTGCTGTTGTTCTCTGTGCAGATGATGAGGCCCTTGCTTGCCGCAGCGTCACCGCCCAGGTTGACGCCCGCAATGCCGCCGACATAGCTGTCTCCGCGCACGGCGCAGCCCTGCGCCGGGTAGGCAGACTGAATAAGACCGCCGTTGACGCCCGCAACGCCGCCCAGATAGGTATAGCCGTTTTCACGGTTGCCGAGGGACGCCTCCATGCTGCCGCCGATGATCGTGCCCTCGTTCCAGCCCGCAAAGCCGCCCGCGGCGCACTTGTGAGCCACTGTGCCGTAGTTTATGCAGTTTTCCAGCGTTGTGTTGGGTGTGGCATAGCCGATGATACCGCCCGCCAGTGCACCGCGCGCGGTGCCAAAGTCATAGCGGCCATCGGCCAGTTCGCTCAACAAAACGCCGCCTTTAAACGCGCCGTTGGACGGGTTCAGGCCGCCGACGGACAGGGCGTTCTGCGTTGCGCCGTTGGTTGCTTTTTGAATCGTCAGCTTCGTATTGGCGTCGTTTGCACCGACGATGCCGCCGACGTAGATGTCGGCCTGCAGGTTGAGCATGTTCTGGAAGTTGGCAAGGGTGACCTCGCCGCCCGCCGTTTTCACGTCGGTGCTGTCGGTCAGCACGCCGGTGCTCTCGTCAATCTTCGGCAGCAGCGCCTCCAGCGTGACCTTTGCGGGCTTGTCCGCCAGCAGACGGTTGTAGCCGATGATGCCGCCCGCGACGGCGTCGGCCTCGACGCGGCCCGAGGCCACATTTGTTATAAACGCGCCGTCGTCCGCCACGGTGAAGCTGCTCACCGGCAGGTTGGCGCCGATGACGCCGCCGACAAGCTGCTGACCTGCCACGCGGCTGACCTTCACAGTGGCGGAGGGCAGTTCCGGCGCGCAGTTCAGGCCGATCATGCCGCCGACAGCCTTGCCCGCCGCCACGATCTGGCCGCTGATGGTCAGGTTCTGGCCGGAGGTGTTGGAGATCGTCGCATTTTCATCGTTATAACCGGCCACGCCGCCCACATAGTTGTTGCCGTACAGGATGGCACCCAGCGTCGGGGTGCCGCTTGTATCCCACGTCACAACGCCGTTTTTGCCGTTGCAGCCCGCGATGCCGCCGACGTAGTCGGCGTAGTCGCCCGCGGAGCTGCTCAGCTCCTTTAACAGGTTGATGCGGCGGGTGTCGGTGGCGTTGTCGCCGGACATACGGTTGGCGCAGTTCTGCACGGTGGCTGTGGCTTTCGGGTCTTGACTGCCGCCCCAGTCGGCATCATTGACGCCGACGATGCCGCCGACGTAGGCCGCGTTCTTTCCAAAGGCCGCGACCAGACCCGTATTGGTCATGCCGATGATTTGGCTGTTGCTGCCGTTGACCGACACGATGCCGCCGACGTAGCGGCTGCCAAAGACGTCACTGCTGTTCGTATCGTTCTGTTGTACGCCGCTGCCGGTAAAGCCGCCGGCCAGACCGCCCACAAACCGACTGCCGAGTACGTAGCCCTTGCCGGTCTTGCAGTTGTCCAGCGTAATATCCTTGCCGTAGCCGACAAGGCCGCCGACGAAATCACCCTTGAGGGGGCTGGCGTCGGTCAATGTCCCGGTTGTGTCGAAGCCCGCCTTGACCTGCTCCTTGAGCTGGGTCTCGGTCAGGTCGCTGCGGGTCACGCTTTCGCAGCCTTGCAGGATCACGCCCCTGCCGTAGCCCGCAATACCGCCGAAGAACTGCCCCAGCACCAGGCTGCGCGCATTGCCCGCGGTATCGCCCTTATAGTTGGCGCCCGCGCTGACCGTGCCGTTGTTCCTCAGGCCCGTCAGGCTCGGCGTGTTGGTATTTGCGCCTGACGTAAACAGGTTGCCGACGATGCCGCCCGTAAAGCCGTTGCCGGTCACAAAGCCGTTGTTGACGATGTTCGTATTACCGTCTGTTTTCATCTGGGCGGCGTCCACCGTGCCGAACACGCCGCCCACGCCGACGCTGCGCCAGAGGGAGTTCTTTTCACCCGGCTCAGCCGCCGCAGCGGCGTAGCGGGCCTTCTCGGCCTGCTGGTCTGCCGCTGTGGTCTTTGTAACGGATTGCGTGCCCTTGTCCACAAGCAGACCCGCTACCGTCACGTCCGACGCGACGGTCAGATCCTGCATGACGGAATCGGCTTTGGGTATGGCAACGCCGACGAGACCGCCAATGCCGCGCGGCTCGTCTGTATAATAGGTATAGTTTTTGTTATTTTCGGTCTTGTCTTCTGCTGTTCGCTCTGTCGCGGTGGTGGAGTCGCCAAACGCCAGCGCAGCGGCCACCAGCGCACTCGTCGAGGAGTTCGTGCCGCGGGTCAGGGCGCAGTTTTCCAGCGTGCCGGTGTTGACGCCGCAGAGTGCGCCAACAGCGCGCACATCGCGCCAGTTCTCGTCGGTGTCCTCCAGCGCCGTGACGAATTTGGTTGCGGTCAGCTTGAGCTGGTCTTCGCCCGTCGGCGTACCGGCGGCGACGGTCTCGGTCTTGACGTTGACCTGAATGTCCGGGTCGCGCAGTGTGATGTAAGAAATTTTGCCCTTGTTCTCGCCGATAAGGCCGACATAGTGGTCTGCCAGCACGTCCTGCTTTGCCTTGCCGGTTTTTGCCACGGACTTGCTGCTCAGTTGCAGATTGAGGATGGGCACACGGGTCGTCTTGGTTGTAAGGACCGTTGTTTTACTCGTAAGTACGATTTTTTCACCCAGCTCCGGGATCGTCGGCCAGGCGACAGGGTCATTGAGGGACGGCACCTTGGCCACAGGAGGCCATGCGCCCGCGGCGCAGTAGACCGTAACGCCGCCGCCCGTCCAGTTCAGGCCGGTGCTGTTGCTGGCCTGGGGGGTCAGCGTGTAGGTGCCCTTGTCGGTGATGTCCCAGTCGGCAGACCAGCGCAGGTTGTACAGATGGCGGAAATATTTCAGGTCGGCCTCTTTCGCCGTGCCGCCCTTGGCCAGCAGGGTGTTTTCCTCGTTCGTCGTTTCCTCTTTGCTGGCTGTGTAGGTGTCGCTGTAGTTCTCCCGCGGCTCGGCGCGCATGGCAATGTAGATGTCCTGCGGGTCGTTCAGCAGGCGGGTGATGCTGTACAGGCTCGTGGCGGCAACTTCAGCACTGTTCTCACACGCGCGCAGCAGCGCCGCGTCCGCCATGGCGTCCAGCGTCAGCACAAAGCTGCCCTTGTTGTAGCTTAGCGGGAAGTAGAGTTCTTTCTCGGTTTTCGTCTGTTGGCCCGCATTATCATACGTATAAATCGTGACAGGCATCTTAGTGATGACCTGCTTGTTATCATCCGCCGCACCCGCGGTGTCGCGCTTGATCGTGATGGTAAACAGCGGCTTCGTCTTGCCGGTATCCTTGGCATCGTAGGCCGTGGCTGTGTAGGAGGTGTCCAGATCGCCGAGGCTGGAGTTGCCGCTCCAGCTCAGGGTCAGCGTCTCGCCGTTCGTCAGGCGGGGATTCTTGACCTTCAGCTTCGTCTGCACCAGCTGCACAACGTTGACGCGGTCCTCGGCAGAGTAGTAGCCGACAAGGCTGTCATTGCGGCGGTGGTCATAGCTGCGGTCATAAATATTCGTAGCACCGTCCTGATTGAAGCGAAGCTTATCGGATTTGGTATCGTAAAAGACCGAGTAGACCTGCCCGCTCTGCACGTCGATCTCGACACAGATCGAGGCATTCAGCAGCGAGGCGTCGTAGATGTAATCGCCCAGCAGCCGCTCCACCAGCGCGTTATGGTTGCCCGCGGCAGCGCCCGTGCGGTCATAGTAGAGCGCGGCCACGTTCTGGTTCAGTTCGGTCTTGGTGCGGCTCACAAGGGTTTTGCCGTTCGCGTCGGTCACGGTGACGTCGTTCTGGAAGTGGTCGCCCGTGCTGCCCTCCTCCATGACCTGCCGTCGGAACGCATCCAGCTCCCCCGCCGTCTCCATCCGGGTCAGGGAGATCTGCGCCGTCTGGAACAGCGTGCGGGCGTTGGCCTCGTTCTTTTCGAACCGGGCCAGCCGCGTGTAGGCGATCAGCCCGCCGCCGACCAGCACCGCCAGAATGGCCGTGATAGCCAGAACGACCATCAGCTCCACCAGCGTAAAGCCTTTCTTTTTGTTTTTTATATTTTTATTGTACTGCACCATAGATGCTCCCGTCGTTTCTCCGGTGAAAGGTTACAATTAGACACAATATCAGATTATATATATTGGCATTATACTCGAAATGTGACGTTTTCGCAACAAAGCCTGCGAGATTTCAGCAAATTTACACCAAATATAGTGGGTCAGCGGCAGGTTGTGCACGATTTCGCCATAATTTCCGTTATCTTTGAACAAAAAACAGAGTTTTTTCGCGAAATTTCTTGCAAATACAGGCCCGGCACGGTATACTAAATAGCGTGTTATTATATGGTAGAGGATGTGTAACAATGCTGGCAGCACGACTGGGCGCATGGCTGCGCCATACCGGGGAACGCTGGGCCAAAGCTGCGTTTGCGGAAAAGCTCGCCGTACTGCTGGCGCTGGGCGCTGTCCTGTATACTATTGTGACCGGCGCGGCGGAGCTGCGCTATCAGGCCCGTGCGCGGGAGGCCCTGGCTCAGGTCAAGGCTGCGCGGCTGGCGGCCAGTGCCGTGTCTGCCCAGTGCTACTCCGCCGGGCAGACCTTCGCCGACCAGACAAGCGCGGACGGCTTTGCGGACGGCATTGCCGAGGAAATCCGCACGCTGGGCTCACTGCCCGGCACAGTGACGCTTTTGCAGATCGACCCGAACGGCTACACCGTGCAGCGGCTCCTGTATCAGGAGAACGGCATGTACGCCATCTATGATGCCGACGGCGGTTACCGCGTTTTCCGCGCGGAGGACCGGCTGCAATACGGTGCGGGGGTGGGCCATGCTGCTGCTTGAGCTTCTGCTGGGACTCATTCGTTTTCTGCTGGGCGCGGCGCTGTTCAGCTTTATGAACGTCGTCGCGTGGCGGCTGCCGCGGGGCATGGACCCGCTGAAGGGCCGCAGCGTATGCCCGCAGTGCGGCCACACGCTGGGTGCGCCGGACTTAGTGCCTGTGTTCAGCTGGTTATTCTTGCGCGGGCGGTGCCGCCACTGCGGTGCGCACATTCCGGCGCGGTACCTGCTGGTGGAGCTTCTGGGCGGCGTGCTGGCGCTGGGCTGCACTTGGCGGTACGGCGCTGCCTACGCCCTGCCGGGCGGGCTGTTCGGCATGAGCTGGGCCGCGCTGCTGGCGCTGGCGGTCTGCGGGATCTTGCTGAGCGTTTCGCTCATTGATGCCGAGACGCAGACCATCCCGGATCGGCTGAATCTGGCGCTGGCGGTCTGCGGCGCGGTGAGCGTGCTGCTCTCCCCTGCCGACTGGCTGCCGCATGTCATCGGTGTGCTCTGCGTCAGTGTGCCGATGTTTCTGCTCTGCCTTGTCATCGACGGCGCGTTCGGCGGCGGCGACATCAAGCTGATGGCATCCGCCGGGCTGTTCCTGGGCTGGCAGAATACGCTGCTGGCGATGTTTTTCGGCATTGTTTTTGGCGGTATATACGGCATATACCTGCTGGCCGCCAAAAAGGCAGGGAAGAAGGACCACTTCGCCTTCGGCCCGTTTCTGTGTGCGGGCATCGTGATTGCGATGCTGTTTGGCGGGCCCGTTTTGGAATGGTACTGCGCGTTTTTGTGACTGTGCCCTCCTGCCAATGCAAAATCGGCATCCGTCGCGGGGTTCTCTCCCTCCGGCGCTTCGCGCCACCTCCCTCGCAGAGGGAGGCAAGGCGCCTTGGCCCCCTCTGCGAGGGGGCTCCGCCCGCAGGCGGTGGGGGAGTGAACCTTACCGCTGCCTGTCGTTTACGATTTAATATTTTTCGGAGGAATCTCCCTCATGCCACGTTTTCGTTATACTGCCACCAATGAGAAGGGCAAGACCGTCCGCGGACTGCTTGAGGCCCCCAGCGAGGAGGCGCTCTACGCCAAGCTGCGCAATGACGGCCTGTACATGACCGACGCGCAGGAGGCCCAGAAGGCCCTCGCGACGTTCCGCCCGCTGAAAACCGCTGTGCTGGCGGATTTCTGCCGCAACCTGGGCACCCTGCTGACCGCCGGTGTGCCGCTGGTGCGTGCGTTCCGCATCATGGCGGACGAGCGCACCATCGACGCCCGCCAGAAGGCCCTGTACGAGGCCATCCTGAGCGAGCTGCGCAAGGGCGTGCCGCTGTCCGATGCGATGGAGTCCTGCGCACCCGCGTTCCCCACCCTGCTGCTGGCCATGATCCGCAGCGCCGAGGGCACCGGCAGCATCGACCACGCCTGCGCCCGCATGGCGACCTACTATGAGCGTGAGCACAAGATGAACCAGCAGGTCGGCAACAGCATGATGTACCCCATTATCCTGTCCGTGCTGATCGTTGGCGTTATTGCGATTTTGATGACCTTTGTTCTGCCGCAGTTCAAACCGATGTTTGACCAGATGGAGACCCTGCCGTTCCTGACCCAGCTGCTGTTTGACGTCAGCGACTTTGTCGGTGCCAACTGGCCGGTGCTGCTCGTCGTGGCGGCGCTCATCGTCTTTGGCGGCAAGCTCCTGCTGGCGCAGCCGAAGGTCCGCCGCCAGTGGGACCGCTTCATCCTGCACGCGCCGGTGGTCGGCGTGCTGAACCGCAAGATCTGCACGGCGCGCTTTGCCAGCACGCTGTCCAACCTGTACGGCAGCGGCGTGCCCATCATCACGACACTGGCCGCGGCACGCGACGCCATCGGCAACCGCTGGATCGAGAGCCAGTTCGGTGACGCGCTGGACAGCATCCGCGCAGGCCACAGCCTGTCGGAGGCGATTGCGGGCATCGACGGTTTTGAAGTGAAGCTCTCCTCCTCCGTCGCTGTCGGCGAGGAGACCGGCAAGCTGGACAGCCTGCTGGCGACCATCAGCGAGACGCTCGACTATGAGGCCGAGATGGCGACCAAGCGCCTTGTCACGCTGCTGGAGCCCGTTATGATCGTTGTTATGGGTATCGTGGTCGGCGGCATCGTGGCCGCGGTCATCGTGCCCATCTACCAGTCCTACGGCACCATCGGCGCGTCGAGCGGCGCGATTTAAATTCTATTGCGGGAGGCCCACCATGGCACTTCTTACCTCTTTATATCTGTGTAGCCGCACGGTGTATGCCGCCGTCGGCACGCCCACGGGCAGCGGGGCGCGCGTTGTCGCCGCCGCCCAGACCGAGCTGCCCGAGGGCTGCCTGATCAACGGCGTCATCACAAACGAGGCGGACCTGACCGCCGCGCTCAAAGAGTTTTTCACCGCCAACAAGCTGCCGATGAACCGCGTGGCGCTGATTGCAGGCGGCAGCCAGTTCATGCACCGCATCCTGACGCTGCCCGCCATGAGCGAGAAAAAGCGGATGGCCGTGCTCTCCCATGAGCTTGCCAGCGGCGGCGCCGAGGTCAAGGCTCCGCTGGACGACTACATGCTGCTCTCCCGCGATGCCAGGACCCGCGTGGATACCGTGCTGGCCACCCGCGTGGAGCAGAGCGTCATTGCCGGGTACGACGCGCTGGCCAAGGCCGTCGGCTTCAAGCTGTACAGCATCGACTTAGGGCTGGCCGCGCCGATCAAGGTCGTGCGCACGATCCCCGATTTGCAGCAGAAAACCTTCGTGCTGCTGCAATTTGACGATGACACGATCTCTGCCTGTCTGTTTGTGCAGGGGCAGTACACCTACTCGACCCGCAGCCGCCTGTTCAACCCGCGCGGCTCGGCGGAGTCCGGCACCGAGATCGCGCAGAAGCTCTCGGGCCTGATCCAGTTCCACACGACCAGCAAGAGCGAGCACCGCATTGAGACGGTCTGCTTTGCCGGCTCCACGGCGGACGACCTTGCGGTCTGCCGCCCGGGCTGTGAGGCGCTGGGCCTGCAGGTGGACCGCTTCCCGGATTCACCCACCGTCAGGCTGCCGTCCGGCACCGCGCTGGCCGATGTGCTCTACGCGGCGGGCAACCTGATCGCACGCTGATTTTTACCTGCAAATACTTGCCCCGGGGGCTTATCATTATGGCTATGAAACAGAACAACTTTTATCTGCGCTGGCAGAAGGCCGCCGGTGCGGCCAAGTCGGAGTCCCGCAGCCAGGGCCTGCGGACGCTGGTGCCCGGCCTTGCTGTCGTGGCTGTCTCCATGCTGGGCTGGGGTGTGCTGACGCTGCACACCTCGATGCTGAAAAGCCAGCGGGAGGACATCCTGAACTGGTGCAGCGACAATACCGAGCCATACCGCGCCGCAACGCAGGATTCCGAGTCTGCGGCGCAGTTCCGCTCGCTGACCGACTATTCCGACGGGATGACCGAGCTGCTGAACAGCTATCCCGACGTGACCAGCAGTCTGCTGCACCGGGTCGAGGCTGCCGGCGGGTCCGGCATCACGATCCAGTTCACCGACTACAACGCATCGACGGGCGAACTGCTCTTTAACGCGAACTCCTCCCAGGTCATCGACATTCCGGCCTACATCCGTTCCCTGCAGAACTGCGGGGTGTTTTCCACCGTCAGCTACACCGGCTACAAGGCCGATGACGACGGCTATTCCATCGATCTGCGCTGTGTGCTGGCAGCGCCGCAGCAGTAAAGGAGGGCGCTATGGAAATTGCACCAATGACAAAGCGCGATAAAATTCTGCTGTACGTCGTTCTAATGCTGGCGTTCGTTGTGCTTTTTGTCCGGTTCCTGCTGATTCCGGGCATTGAGAACCACCAGCAGGCCGACGCCGATCTGCGCGAGGCGCAGGACGCCCAGACCTCCATGCAGGATGCGATCATGCTGGCCGGGACCTACGCCGCCGAGAAAAACAACAACTGGGGCGAACTGCAGACCGCCAACGCCAGCTACTACAGCCTGCTGAGCAGTGACGAGCTGGACACGCTGGTGACAAGCCTGGAGCTGAACCACAATTTACAGCCCGACTCGCTGACCATCGGCGAGCCCGTGACCCAGAGCCTTACCTATTATACCGCCAGTGAGAACGCCGGACAGAGCGCTGCCCCCAGCGCAGCCGCGTCCGTCTTTGCCGGTGACGACGACAGCATCACCGCTGACACCGCCGACACGACGGCCCAGGGCAACGCCATTTTGCAGCAGATCTTAGCCTCCGACCTCATCTTGGACTATGACCAGCCGGGCTATTACCGCAGCGTGGCGGTCAGCTTCTGCTGCACGGGCGAGGACAGTGATTTTCTTTCGATGCTGGACGACATGGCCGCGAACTACCCGTCCGTACAGCTTGTATCCTTCTCCATTGATACCCGCAGCTTCGCCGACACCGACGGCAGCGCCGTGACGGCCACGGCGTTCAATGTATCCCTGAACGTGATCCTCTGTGACAAAGGAGGCGTACAGCCGTGAAAAACATCCGCCTCGGCGACGTTCTGATCGAGTTCGGTTATATCACGCCCGACCAGCTGAACACCGCCCTTGCCTACCAGAAAGAGCACCGCGACCTGCGCGTCGGCCAGGCTTTGCAGGAGCTTGGCTACGTCAATGAGCGTCAGGTCCTGGAGGCACTGGCCCAGCGCCTCCAGCTTACAATGATCGACATCGAGCATACCAACGTCGATGTGACCGCCGTTGAGAAGGTCCCGCAGGAGCTTGCGCAGAAGTACGATATGCTGCCGATTGCGCAGAGTCCGCGCGCGCTGACGATTGCCGCCAACGACCCGCTGAACTACTACGCCCTTGAGGACATCCGCCAGCTGACCGGCCTCGAACCGGAGATCGTGCTGGCCGAGCTGGAGCCGCTGCGCCGCGCCATTCGCTACTATTACGCCGAGGTCAGCGCCCGCAAGGCGGCCCGCACCGCTAACGACAGCGACATGGCCGCCGCCCAGACCGAGGATCTGGCCATCGACATGACTGCCGAGGGCGGCGACCTCGACGCGCCCATCATCCGTCTGCTGAACAGCCTCGTGCAGCGTGCCGTCACGACGACGGCGTCGGATATTCACATTGAGCCGTTCGAGGGCGAGACGAAGGTCCGTATGCGCATCGACGGCGTCATTATTGACTATGTGACGCTGCAGCGTGCTTTGCACCAGCCGCTGATCGCGCGTATCAAAATCATGTCGAACCTTGACATTGCCGAGCACCGCATCCCGCAGGACGGCCACTTCCGCGCACGCCTCGAGACCGGCCCCGACGTCAACGTCCGTGTTTCGATCCTGCCGACGGTCTTTGGCGAGAAGGCCGTTCTGCGTATTCTGTCCAGCAACACTTACATCAAAAATGCCAGCCATTTCGGCATGAACGACGAGACCTACAAGCGCTTTCTGCCGCTGCTGAACCGCCCGAACGGCATCGTCTACCTGACCGGACCGACAGGCTCCGGCAAAACGACGACGCTGTACATGGTCCTGCAGACGATTGCCGAGCGGCAAGTCAACGTCTCGACGATCGAGGACCCCGTGGAGCGCAACCTGGCCCGCATCAACCAGACGCAGGTCAACAACATTGCCGGCCTGACGTTTGAGAGCGGTCTGCGCGCCCTGCTGCGCCAGGACCCCGACGTCATCATGGTCGGCGAGACGCGCGACGCCGAGACAGCGTCCATTTCGGTGCGTGCGGCCATCACGGGCCACATGGTTTTCTCAACGCTGCACACAAACGACGCACTGTCGTCCATTGTCCGCTTGGAGGATATGGGTGTCGAGCGGTACATGATCGCAAACTCCGTCGCGGGCCTCGTGGCTCAGCGTCTGATGCGCCGCGTCTGCCCGCACTGCGCCAAGCAGATGCCGGTCACGGCGGAGGAGCGCACCTATTTAGGGCCTGACATCCCGTTTGTGCGCCGCGGCACGGGCTGTACCCAGTGCAACGGCACAGGCTACCGCGGGCGTATCGCCATCCACGAGCTGGTCATCATCAACCGTGAGCTGCGCGAACTGATTTCTGCCGGGGCAACGCAGGCGCAGCTGACCGAGGCCGCCCGCCGCAGCCAGGGCATGACGAGCCTGCGCGAGGCCGCCCTGCAGCTCGTCCGCGAGGGCGAAACCACCCCCGAGGAGCTGCTGAAGATCACGTTCTATGAGGAGTGACGGGAGGAGTAACTGCCATGCAGATCCATGAGCTCACCGCGCTGGCGCGGAACAGCAAGGCCAGCGACATTCATATCTCCGAGGGGCTGCCGCTGATGTTCCGCATCGACGGGCATCTGGCGGAGGCACCGGTCCAGCTTTCGGCGGCAGAGACGCGCTCACTGATTTTGAGCCTGATGGACGAGGCCCACCGCGAGGCCATCACATCGGAGCGCATCGACGCAGACTTTGCGCTTGTCGCGCCCGACGGTACCCGCAGCCGTGTGAACGTCTTTTACCAGCAGGGTAGGGCCGCGGCCACACTGCGCCTGCTGAACGACTCCATCCCGACCTTGGAGGAGCTGGCCATGCCGCCCGTTCTGACAAAGCTGGCCGACGAGCCGCGCGGCCTGATCCTGGTCACCGGCCCCACGGGCAGCGGCAAATCCACCACGCTGGCCGCCATGATCGACCACATCAATAAGACGCGCAGCGACCACATCATCACGATTGAGGACCCCATCGAGTACGTCTATCAGGGCCGCTGCTCGCTGATCCACCAGCGCGAGGTCGGCGCCGATGTGCGCAGCTTTGCTTCGGCGCTGCGCAGCGCCCTGCGTGAGGACCCCGACGTCATCCTCGTCGGCGAGATGCGCGACTATGAGACGATTTCCGCTGCCGTCACGGCTGCCGAGACCGGACACCTTGTCATGAGCACGCTGCACACCATCGGCGCGGCGCAGACGATTGACCGTATCATCGACGTCTGCCCTGCCGGTGCGCAGAACCAGATCCGCGGCCAGCTGGCCTCCGTGCTGCGCGGCGTCATCACCCAGCAGCTGCTGCCGCTGGCCGTCGGCAAGGGCCGCTGCGCCGCCACGGAGATTCTGGTGGGCACCGACGCCGTCGCAAACCTGATCCGCGAGGGTAAGTGCTACCAGATCCCGAGCATCCTGCAATCCGGCGCGGCCCTTGGTATGCACAGCCTGAACGCCGACCTGGCCCGCCTTGTCAGCACAGGCCGCATCACCCGCGAGGCCGCCGAGCGCTGCGCCACGAACAAGAGCGACCTGAAAAATTACCTGTAAGCAAAATAAAAAAGGGGTATCTGCCGTTCATGCGACAGATACCCTTCTTTTTTACCGACTCGCAGGTTCACGTTGTCAGCCTTCCCCCTTGGGGGAAGGTGCCCGAGGCCCCGCCCGAGGGCGGATGAGGGGCAGCCCTGCGGTGATTCCCCGTTCGCGCTCTGCTTTTCGCAAGCTCATCCCTCATCCGGCCCTGCGGGGCCACCTTCCCCCACTTGGGGGAAGGCAAAGCTGCCGCGCACCTCACTTTTCTGCCCCTTCCTTCCCCTGCGCCAAAATCCTTACCAGCCATCCGGGCACGGGTGCGCCCATGGCGGCGGCGTTCTCGGCAATGGAACCGAGCTCGGTAAAAATGTACCACACCAGCACCACCGGCAGCACCACACCGTTCACCTCAAAGCCCAGCCCGGGCAGGTTGGCAACGGCCACCGCCAGCACGGCGTCGGTCAGGGCGCACACCAGCACAACGACCACCATCCCGGCCTTGTGCCAGATGCCGGCCCGGGCGGCGGCGCTCGACCACGCGCCCCTGCTGGCCG
>ENA-UONW01001356-UONW01001356.1-human-gut-metagenome-genome-assembly--contig:-CS52-NODE-1356-length-30001-cov-29.937020_pt1 | contig 30001 bp, 23 predicted proteins | sample MGYA00242463_ERZ724010 | MGnify/ENA metagenome assembly ERZ724010 | reverse complement strand
TAGATATAAAAAGGTAATCAAACCAACGTGTAATATAATACACGATACGATGGTGTTTTTCGTATGATTCGGCAGCATTGATATCCATCTCCACAAAATCACAATAAAAACTCTCTTTTACGTTTATCAAGGTATACTATATGACAGATAAAGAAAGACTAAATACGATTCTACGTCTCCGCTTGTTCTACTCCACGGAGAAGGAACTTGGCGATAAAGTTGGCTTGTCATTGAAGGGAAACCACTTTAGTCGACAGAAACCCTTTGCTTGTGAAGCATTCTTCAGCAAGTTCTCGGAAGAATGCAAGGAATACACCCAAGGAAAGGTGAATCTTGCATGGCTACTTTGTCAATATGAGACCACATCCAAATTCTTCAAGAAATACATTGAGAATACTAAGCATGAAACCAACAAACGCTTCATACCATATCTGCTGAACTACCTTTACAAAGGTGAGACTCCTAACGATGGAGCTCAACACCTAAAGGACATCATCCTATGTGAGCGATATGACGCTTATAACAAGGATGATGAAATGAACATTGGCATCATAATCCTTATGACTTATGGTTTGATACCAACATTCAAAAACAAGAGCAGTCAGGATGTAACCGATATTATCGATGATTTCAAAAAGGCGTATGATATATTGTTGGAGATTGCACAGTCACACCAGGCCGGTGCCAGCACCAAGTATAAGGAGATACTATGTCTTAAAGAAATGCGCAAGCTCATAGAGGAAGAGCAGGAGGGGGATAAATATCTTAACAGACTACTTCTAATTTATATCACCAATGATGTGCTAAATAGAATATTCGCATTGGAAATTCCGGCAAAGCTCAGACAATACAGCAAAGAGATTGTACCTATGGACTTTGAACTGCCAAGATTATGGCGATGTGAAGAGGAGGCTGACAACATTGTGTGGGAGTTCGTACCACTCAATATAGATGCTTATTACCTCTATCGCAATGAAATAGATTACAAAGAGAAGAAAATACGCTTCACAAAGTATCAACTTACGTTCAAGGATATTGGCTATAAGGATTTCTGTTATACAATCATCATGCGTCCATCAGCCAACTGGCACAATATGCTCAAACGAGAACAGCCAGAAGATTCCATATCTTTTGACTGTACTGATATCGAGTATGAGAATGATAGGCACACAGTGAGGGAACTGACGTTCACAATTGAGTCGCCTGTTAGCGAAAAACCACTTGTCATCAAGGCTGTCAAGAAACAAGATGCATTGAATTACTACACCATGTATCTTGATCACGAAGGTGTTGCCGGTGATTTTGAAGACGAAGACTGTCAAGCACAATATGCAATAGCTTTTGATGTTATAGATGTTGCAGTAACCAATACTGCAATACTCTTCAAAGGCGACAACGCAATCTTTAAGTTGGACAAGTATGATGAGGATGGCAACGAAACAATTCCCGGTATCAGTGCGCTGACTCATACCGACAACTTCGTCTATGCAGAGCTGGATGAAGATGGTAAGAAACGGCAGTTCTTATGCCTTGACTCAATAAATCAGAACCTCGACGTTGAAGAGTTGTTCGAGAAACCATACTTCCATGAAATTGAACAACTGTCAGACATATTCTAACGGCAAATAGGACTAACAGATAACCTCTGCCAGTCCTATTTCCTTTTCCCTTTTGTTTATCGTCACTATGCTATTGCATCGTGCATCATATTCATATATTTCAAAAGCATATTTGTCTTGTCGCCAAACAAGCGAACAGCATTGATACCTACAAATGATTGCTGGTTGGCAAGAATCTCTTTCATGATGTCATCATCTTGGCATATGAACGGTTTATCTCATGTCCTACTTTGGATATTGATTTTTTGTTTGTAACAATATAGCAATGAAGGAACTTCCTGTGCAGCCAGATATGTAGTCATAAGACTAATCAGCCGGCACGTTAGTCTTGTGGCTACATATTCATTTACATGGCTAATTAAAATGTTGTGCCGGTTTACATCTGTACAACATTTTGTCGCAATGCAACAATTGAATTGACACGCATCGAACTTTGTTTCTTCACTTATTACTCTTTCTTCACATAATGTATTTCAATTTAAATAAAATGTGCCTATTTATTTTGAAATTAACTTTACATGCATTATCTTTGCAACGGAAACAATACGTTTTAAACCATTAATGGAAGAAATTATTATTATTCTGCTATTGATTTTGTGCAACGGAATATTTTCAATGTCCGAGATAGCAGTTATATCAGCGAGAAAAGTAACATTAACAAACGACGAGAAGAAGGGTAGCAAGGGCGCAAAGACGGCCTTGAAGCTTGCCAACGACCCCGACAGGTTTTTATCAACCGTACAGATAGGCATCACGCTTATCGGCATTCTCACAGGTATTTATTCAGGTTCAGCCATATCCGGCAAGTTTGCCGGAGTGCTCGAGCATGCGGGTATGTCTGCATCATGGGCTTATCCCGTGGCACAGACAATAATAGTTGTCGTAGTTACATATCTGACAATTATTCTTGGCGAGCTTGTTCCTAAGCGTATAGGCATGAGCGTTGCCGAGCGCGTGTCGAAGACAATATCGCGCCCAATGTATGTGCTGTCGCTCATAGCCAGTCCGTTTGTATGGGTGTTGTCAAAGAGCACCGAGGCCATTGTCAATCTGCTTGGCGTGAAGAATGCGGAGAGCAAGGTTACTGAGGAAGACATAAAGTCGATTGTACAGGAAGGCAAGGAAGACGGCGAGGTGCAGGAAGTTGAGCAGGACATCGTTGAGCGCGTGTTCATGCTTGGCGACCTGAAGGTTAATTCGCTTATGACTCACCGTTCGGAAGTGGTGACACTCGACGTGAATATGACAAAGGACGAGATAAGACAAGTGCTCAACGACGACCTTTACGAGTCGTATCCCGTGATAGACCACAGTCTTGAAAACATCGTGGGCGTGGTTTCGCTCAAGGATCTTATATTCCGTCTCGACAGCAATACTCTTAATCTTAAAGATATAATGCGCCCTGCGGCTTATTTTTATGAGAACATGAGCGTGTATAAGGCGCTTGAACAGATGAAGGAGAAACGCCTTACCCAAGCCTTTATATGCGACGAGTTCGGAAGTTTCCAAGGCGTAATAACTCTAAGAGACATACTTGAGGGACTTGTCGGAACCATTGACGAGGTGAACAACGAGCCGGAGATAATAGCCCGCGAAGATTCGTCGAGCTGGCTTGTCGACGGTCAGTGCTCGTTCTATGATTTCCTTTCATATTTCGACCGTGAGGACCTTTATGACAACTCTCAGCAGAACTATAACACCATTGCCGGTCTTATCATAGAGCAGATGAAGCACATACCGCAGTCGGGCGAGAAGACCGAGTGGAACGACTTTAAGTTTGAGATAGTCGACATGGACGGTGTGCGTATCGACAAGGTGCTCGTAACGCTGAAAAAAGAACAAATAAAGGAAGAGAAAGATTAAGCTACGGCTGTTTTTGTGCCATAGATTTTGCCGATTGTTATATTTTCCGTATTTTTGCAACAAACGATACAATCATTTGCAATGGAAATACAATCTGCTCAGAAATCTCATGCACAGTCGATAGCAAGGCTTATTATGCAGGCAATGAATTATGATTGTTGCTTGTATTTTGCAGGTCCGGGCAATACACTCGACGATTTTGAACGTGTGTTGACCGGTCTGGTGCTTTCAGACAACTCTCAGTACAGTTATAAAAACACTCTTGTCGCCGTTGACGAAGACGGTGAGGTGTGTGGTGTCTGTGTGTCTTACGACGGTGGACAGCTGCATTCGCTGCGTGAGGCTTTCGTCAAGGCTGTGAAAGACAATTTCGGACGCGACTTCAGTGATATTCCCGATGAGACAGGGCCGGGCGAATTATATATTGACAGCATTGCAGTGTCTGAAAAGTGTCGTGGCAAAGGCATTGCCACCAAATTGCTTAACGCTGTGATAGACAGAGCGCGTGGCATGGGGCTGCCGGCTGTAGGACTGCTTGTCGACAAGAACAATCCAAAAGCCGAGAAACTTTACGGCAGGGTAGGATTTGAGTATGTCAACGACAACACATGGGGCGGACACCCCATGAAGCATCTGCAGTATGTTTTTTAATGATATTTATTTTAGCGCATGCAGGACAGTAAATATTTGGTTGCTAACGAACGTGACGCCCAATGGGGGCTCGTAGTTAACACTGTAGGATATGATGAGGTGGGGCCGGATGACGACTATCCCACAAGGGGACACGGCGACGGATATTATTTTGATGTTGAGCGCGGCCGTGTACTCGATGAATATCAGATGCTTTATCTTATAGAAGGTGAGGGCGTGTTCTCGTCGGAGCATGTCAAGAATGTGCATATCAAGGCCGGTGACATCTTTTTGCTGTTTCCGGGCGAATGGCACACGTATCATCCCCTTCCTGGTGTGGCCTGGAAAAGCTATTGGATAGGCTATAAGGGCAGCAACATGGACGAGCGTATGCAATATAATTTCCTGTCGCTCGACAAGCCTGTATATCATGTAGGCTTCAGCAGCGATATTGTGTATCTTTATAATTCTGCTATAAAGGCGGCAAAGGAGGAGGCTGCCTATTCGCAGCAGATATTGGCAGGAATAGTGAACAATCTGCTCGGACACATGTATGCCCTTGAGCGCAACATGGAACTTAACCGTCGCGGCGGATATGTTGACATGATTAACAAGGCCCGTTTGCGCATACGCGAGGGAGTGGAGTCAAAGATAACCGTGCAGGAGATAGCCGCAGAGCTTGGTTCGAGCTATTCTAATTTCCGCAAACTGTTCAAGGAATATACGGGCATGTCGCCTGCATTGTATCAGCAGGACTTGAAATTGCAGCGTGCAAAAGAGTTGCTTTCGACCACGGACATGAGCATAAAGGAGATTGCATACAGGCTTAATTTTGATTCGCCTGATTATTTTTCAAGCAAGTTTAAGGTTAAGATAGGCTGTAAGCCGAGCGAATACAGGGCCGGAACAAGATAAAAAAATTAGGTTACGTAATGGCATGCCGTTGTAACGGTGATGTTATTCTGTTGACGAACGTTTTTATGCACACCTATTATATATAGAGGACTTAGAATAAGAATAGGGAAGAGATAAAAATATTGAGGGAGAAAACATGCTCGTTGCGCGTTTTTTCCCTCAATATTTATTTTTACGCCTCACGCCATTTACGGCATGAGGCGTTTATGTTAAACCCAAATCGGTTATTAGACCGCATATGGGGTTAAAGTCCGATGAATGATTTTTCAACCCAGTAAATCAGTATTCCTGCCAGGTAGCCTACAAAGGCAACGAGAGAAATCTTTTTCATATACCAGCCGAAAGTAATCTTTTCGAGTCCCATTACGACAACTCCGGCTGCAGAACCGATGATAAGCATAGAGCCGCCTACACCTGCGCAGTAAGCCAGCAACTGCCAGAAGATGCCGTCCTGTGCCATGTCGCCAACTTCGGCAATAGGATACATACCCATACATCCGGCAACGAGCGGCACGTTGTCAACGATGCTCGACAATACGCCGATGATGCCTGTAACAAGATAGTGGTTGCCGTTGAATACGGTGTTGAGGCCCTGGCCCATGCTTGCCAGCACTCCGATGGTTTCGAGACAGGCAACAGCCATAAGTATGCCGAGGAAGAACAGAATTGTGCTCATGTCGATGCGTGACAGAATGTTGACAACGCGCTTCTGCATTCCGCCTTTTTCCTCATCCTTGTGCAGATGACGATAGAACAGTTCGGTTACTGTCCATAGGATGCCGAGCACAAGCAGTATGCCAACAAACGGAGGCAGATGGGTAATCGACTTGAAGATAGGCACGAAGATAAGTCCGCCTACGCCGATGAAGAACACCGTCTTGCGCTGTTTCTTTGTCAGTTCGTTGGCTTCGGTTACGGTTCCGCCCGCAATGGCAGGAACTGCAATCTCACCTTTGAGCGACAGCGACAGGATATATGCCGGCAGGGCCACCGAAACGAGCGACGGCACAATAAGTTCCTTGATAACACCTGCTGCCGTTATAAGGCCTTTGTTCCACAGCATGATGGTGGTAACGTCGCCGATTGGCGAGAACGCTCCTCCAGAGTTGGCCGCTATGATTACAAGCGATGCATAGATGAGTCTGTCTTTGCGCTCCTGTATGAGCTTGCGCAGAATCATGATCATCACGATACTTGTCGTGAGGTTGTCGAGGATAGCCGAGAGGAAGAATGTCATGAACGTAATTCTCCACAGCAGGGCTTTCTTGTTCTTTGTCTTCATCATGTCGCGCACAAAGTTGAATCCGCCGTTTTGGTCAACAACCTCAACGATGGTCATGGCTCCCATGAGGAAGAACAGTGTGGTTGATGTGCTTCCGAGATGTTTCTCGATAATCTCGTTTACTGCAATCGAGATTTTGTCGCCTGCGATGTCAGGCAGATAACTTCCCGGATCAAACATAAATAGAGTCCAGCAGGCCACAAGCATAAGCAGGGCCACTGCCGCCTTGTTCACCTTAGTGAAACTTTCAAGGGCGATGCACAGATAACCGAGGATAAATACGGTTACGATAGTTAATGTTAAAGTTGACATTTTTAATTATTTAAGATTAGCTTATTTTTAGCGTGCAAATTTAGTAATTATTTTCAACACAAACCGGTTATCAGTCGAAAAATACTTTTTATAGGCATAATTTAGTATTATTTGTTTTCAGTGCAAAACAATTATATGGGTTTATCTCAGAATCAAGTGATGTATGCCATCATGGCATGATTTGGTCATACTCTTTTATTGCTTGTTCCATGTACACGTGTGCTTGGCGCTTTGTTTGAGGCATATTGAGAACTTATGACAGTGAGGTATGGCATGTGGCAATGCATCATGCCCCAAATGCTTTCAAAATGTTAAGCGCGCTTTTTGCTCTCAAATCTTATTGTCTAAAAATCAAATTGTCATATATTCCAAGTGGAATAATCTTTATCTTTGCAGAAAATAATTTAATACGTTAAAAACATACTAAGATACTAAATGGTCAATTCAAAATGTTTCTTTGCTGTCGATCTTGGGGCAACAAGCGGCAGAACTGTTGTAGGGACGCTCTCTGACGGTAAGGTTGAGTTAGAGGAGATAACACGTTTCCCGAATAATCTGATTGAAACAGGCGGACATTTCTACTGGGATACCTACGCGCTCTATTTCGAGGTAATCAAAGGTTTGAAGATTGTTGCAGGACGTAATATTGATATTGCAAGCATCGGCATCGACACTTGGGGCGTCGACTTTGTATGCATAGGCGACGACGGCGCGCTGCTGCGCAATCCGCTTTCGTATCGCGACCCTCACACCTTTGGCGCCATGGAGGAGTATTTCAGCAAGAAGGTGTCAAAAGAAAAAGTATATAATGCCACGGGTATACAGTTTATGAATTTCAATTCGCTGTTTCAGCTTTATGCAATGAAGCGCGACGGCAATTCGGCGCTGAAGAATGCCGACAAGATTCTGTTCATGCCCGACGCGCTCAGCTGGATGCTTACGGGCGAAGCCGTGTGCGAATATACCATAGCTTCGACGAGTCAGATGCTTAATCCTGTTACAAAGGACTTAGACGGAATGCTGCTTGACAGTCTTGAACTTCCGCGCGACAAGTTCGGAAAGATGGTTGTGCCTGGATATAAAATAGGTGTGCTTACAGAGGAAGTGCAGAAGATGACAGGCCTTGGAGCCGTGCCGGTGATTGCCGTTGCCGGACACGACACTGCAAGCGCCGTGGCTGCCGTGCCCGCCGCCAACGAGAAATTTGCCTATCTGAGCAGTGGTACGTGGAGTCTTATGGGCATCGAGACAAAAGACGCGATAATAAACGGTGAAAGCTACGATAAAAACTTCACTAATGAAGGCGGAGTGGAAGGCACAACACGTTTCTTGAAAAATATCTGCGGCATGTGGCTCTTGGAGCGTTGCCGCAAGGAGTGGGGCAGCAGTGCTCCTTCTGACTACGCCACGTTGATAGCCGACGCAATGAAGGCAGAGCCGTTCGCCAGCATTATCAATCCCGACGACGAGATGTTTGCCAATCCTGATGACATGCAGGCTGCAATAAAGCAATATTGTGCCGTTACGGGGCAGCATGTTCCCGAGGGCTATGCCGAGATATGCCGCTGCATACTCGACAGTCTGGCTCTGCGCTATCGTCAGGTGTTCGGCTATCTTAAGGACATGGCTCCGTTCAGCATCGACGCTTTGCACATCATCGGAGGAGGTTCGCGCAACGACTGCCTAAATCAGTTTACTGCCAACTCCACAGGCGTTACAGTGCTTGCCGGTCCGCAGGAATGTACGGCTCTTGGCAACATCATGCTGCAGGCGAAGGCTGCGGGCGAAGTGAATGACATATTCGACATGCGCCGCATCATAGCCGACAGCATAAGCATGAAGCGCTTTGAGCCAAAAGACAAGGCTGAATGGGATGCGGCTTACGACAAGTATCTTGCAGTGGTGGCATCAAAGGAAAACAAATAAAGAAAAGACAAACAAATCAAATTTAATAATATAATCATGAAAGAAGAACTGGTAAACAAGGCTTACGAGATAGCCAAAGAACGCTATGCCGAACTTGGCGTGGATACAGAAAAGGTGTTGGAACAGATGCAGGATTTTCATCTTAGCCTGCATTGCTGGCAGACCGACGACGTTATTGGTTTTGAAAATCTTACAGGCTCGCTCAGCGGCGGCATTGCCACTACCGGCAACTATCCCGGACGTGCGCGCAATATCGATGAGGTAAGAGCCGACATAATAAAGGCAAAATCGCTTATTCCGGGAACTCACCGCCTGAACCTGCATGAGATTTACGGCGACTTCAAGGGTGAGGCCGTTGACCGCGACCAGGTTGAGCCAAGACATTTTGCAAGCTGGATTGAGTGGGGACGTGAGAACAACATGAAGCTCGACTTCAACTCTACTTCGTTCTCTCATCCTAAGAGCGGCAATCTTTCTCTTGCAAACCCCGACAAGAGCATACGCGACTTCTGGATAGAGCACACAAAGCGCTGCCGTGCCATTGCAGAGGAGATGGGTAAGGCTCAGGGCGATGCTTGTATCATGAACCTTTGGGTACACGACGGAAGCAAGGATATGACAGTTAACAAACTGAAATACCGTGAACTGCTTAAAGACTCGCTCGACCAGATATTTGCCACCAAGTATGACAACATGAAGGACTGCATAGAGAGCAAGGTGTTCGGTATCGGTCTTGAGAGCTATACCGTTGGCTCAAACGACTTCTATACATCTTATGCCGCACAGAACAACAAGATGATAACACTCGACACCGGCCACTTCCACCCGACAGAGAGTGTTGCCGACAAGGTTTCGGCCATGTTGCTGTTTGTGCCTGAATTGATGCTGCACGTCAGCCGTCCAATACGCTGGGACTCAGACCATGTCACTATTATGGACGACCCGACACTCGACCTCTTCAGCGAGATTGTGCGTGCCGGAGCGCTTAATCGTGTTCATTATGGTCTCGACTATTTCGATGCTTCTATCAACCGTATCGGAGCTTATGTGGTTGGCAGCCGTGCCGCACAGAAGTGTATGTTGCGCGCTCTGCTTGAGCCGCTGGCAACATTGCGCAAATATGAAGACGAGGGCAAGGGCTTTGAGCGTCTGGCTCTGCTTGAGGAGGCAAAGGCTCTTCCGTGGAATGCCGTTTACGATGAGTTCTGCCTGCGCAACAATGTTCCCGTAGGCCGTGATTTCATTGCAGACGTTGAGCAGTATGAAAAAGATGTAACATCTAAGCGCGGATAATCGAATTTGTGTAAGGGTTAAATAAAAGAGTTGAGCATCTCTCAACTCTTTTTTAATTCATAATTCATAATTCATAATTCACAATTCATAATTCATAATTCACAATTCATAATTCTTACTTCTCAATTCTTAATTCATAATTCTTACTTCTTAATTATCATGGTGGATATAATAATAGGACTGATAATAATAGCGGTGGGTGCATTCTGCCAGTCGAGCTGTTATGTGCCCATCAACAAGATAAAGAGATGGAGCTGGGAGTCTTATTGGCTGGTGCAGGGCATCTTTGCGTGGCTCGTATTTCCGCTGCTCGGAGCCTTGCTTGCTGTGCCTTCTGGACATAGTCTTATGGAAGTGTATATGGCCGACCCTACGGCAGCCTTATGGACAATGTTCTTCGGCGTGTTGTGGGGCATTGGCGGACTTACCTTCGGACTGTCCATGCGCTATCTCGGTGTGGCTCTCGGACAAAGTATTGCCCTGGGCACGTGTGCAGGACTTGGAACAATACTCACGCCCGTGTTTACAGGCAACACTCAAGACCTTACTATGCCGGTTATCGTAGGCGTTGTGGTTACGCTTATAGGTATAGGTGTAATCGGCGTGGCAGGCAACATGAAGGCACAGTCGCTCAGTGAGGAGGAAAAGACCAAGGCTGTTAAGGACTTCAACTTTACCAAGGGAATAATAGTTGCGCTGCTTGCCGGATTTATGAGCGCGTGCTTCAGCATTGGTCTCGGTTTTGGCGAGCATCTCAACTTCGGCGATGCCACAGATCCTATGTTCCGTGCGTTGCCGGCAACATTGTTGGTAACGCTCGGCGGATTTGTCACCAACGCTGTCTACTGCTTTTATCAGAACGGCAAAAACCACACATGGGGCGACTATTCACAGACAAGTCTTTATCTCAACAACATAGTGTTCTGTGCCTTGGCCGGCCTGCTTTGGTACAGTCAGTTTTTCGGACTGAGTCTCGGCAAGGGCTTCCTGACCGATTCGCCCGTATTGCTAACGTTCTCATGGTGCATACTTATGGCACTTAATGTTACGTTCAGCAACGTATGGGGTATAATTCTGAAAGAGTGGAAAGGCTGTTCGCGTAAGACAATAACCGTACTTGTTGCCGGTATATTGATTCTTGTTGTGTCGTCGTTCCTTCCTCAGTTGCTTAAATAAGCTTTAGGTAAAAATATTTTTATAAAAAACTCGTCACTCGTCACATCTTGACATAACTTGTTGATAACAAGTGTGTTGTGATGTGACGAGTTGCTTTTTAAACTCGTCACAGTATTGTTTCGTCTTAAAAAATATACATTGTAAACAATGGTAATTAAAATGTAGAGTCAACCAATAACAGTTATAAGTTTAACCAGAGTCAACTTTAATCAGGGAATGGCTTGTTAGAAGTCAACCAATTTTAGGAAAGGACAAAGCGCGTATGGTGTGACATTGTGTGATGAGTTGAGTTTTTAACTCATCACGTATTATCTGTCTGTCAGTCAGTCGTTTATGCCGAGATGTGACGAGTGACGAGTTTTTTGCAAAAAAATATTCAGTTATTACCGTATGAATTTCCTTCATATTATCATACAGAATATTTTGTTGACAGCAAGTGTAGCTGTTGACACACATTCGCAATTTGTTGTAATTGTAATGATAGCTGTATTTTGTTTTATGCCCTTTTGTGTTGCAATATGCGGCAAATCATATTGTAAAAGGCCACCTTTTAGGGTGCAATATGCCACCTCTTGTATATATGGTATTTATGTATTTGCTGCTTTGGAGATAAAAAATAAAGCCTTATTATTGTTATTTTAAGTATTGGCAGCAGACCGAGAAACTGGATATCACTTTTGGCAGCATTAAAACAATAAGATTATTCTGCCTTTTATATATTATGATTTGCTTGTTCTGTCGTTATTCTGTAGCCATTACAGAATTGGAACGGCTAAAAAAACAGAATCCCAATGCTTCACAGCATCAGGATTCCGCCGTCTAAATAGACTCTTAAACTAATATTATCTGAGAATGATAAGATTTTTATTCGAATTTTTATTTAGGCAAATTAAATGCCTTAGACATTTCTGCCATCTGCTCGTCGCTCATACCTTCAGGCTCCTCGCCCATATTCTTGGCGGCGATATATATGAGGGCACTCTTGTTGAGCACGTCAACCTGGTCGAATGCCTGCATAATGTCGTTGTCAACGGCAAATACTCCATGTTTCTCCCACATTGCCACATCGTAGTCGTCGAGCTGTCTTACTGTCTCTTCAGCAAGTTCTACGCTGCTTGGCAACTGATAAGGAATAATGCCCAGTCCGCGCGGACAGAACGCTTTAGTTTCGGGAATCATGCTCCAAAGCAGTTTTGAAAGCACGTCTTTGCCCAAGAACTTGCGTATATGTGTCATTGCAACAAGCTCAATAGGATGAGTGTGCAACGATGCGCGGTAAGGAGAGCCTTTTTCAATCAGATGGTTGTGCACCATAAGATGTGACGGCAACTCACTTGTCGGATTTACAGCGTTGTCGGCTATAATCACATAGCTTGCGCAGTCATCAAGTATACGTATAACGCTTCCGTTCTCCATCGGCCAGCGTGCGAGATCACGCATTCTTCGGTTTGTACCTTTGCAAAAAAAGTAAGTACCTTTTAGAAAAGGAAGAGTTACACCAATCTGTTTTACTTCACTTATAGCAGGCATCTGCCTTATTTCGTCATCCACCAGCTCTGTGATGTTTATTGTGATGTTTCCTCCGTTTCTTTCAGCCCATCCCTTTTGCCAAAGATATCCGGCCACCTCGGCCACTTTGTTAATTTCTTCTTTCAATGCGGGACGTCCGTCAAGTATACTTTTCATATATTGATTATTTTGACTGCGCAAATTTACGAAATTGAACATTATGTATACTTTGTGTTTTGATATTAAAACTTTAATTTTTGATACGGGTTGCGCTGTTTGGTATTAAAAAGTATGTATATTGTAATGATTTCGTATTATAAAACATTAATTCAGAATCCAAGCCGGTATAATGTAAATGCTTGATTTTAAGCGTTGTTAATTGGCTGGCTCAAGAACTTTGGAATATATTTATTTTACAGATTTTTCTGTAAACAAAAAGTTTACACAAATAAGCTTGATTTTGCTTGATTTAATGGTTGTTTTTAGTAAAATGGTGAAAAAAAAGCGGACAGGCTCCCATTGCAGGTATAGTCTGTCCGCCATATTTTTATTTATAGTTTTAGAGTAAGAAGATTTAATTGTTGCTGTAAGAACATTTATATTCACTTGATATTTGCAGGTTCATGCCATCTCCTGATTCGTTCAGGTTAATTTCGTTAATAGTAAGTGTGTTGCCGCTGAACGTTACATTTGCTGTATTTGAGACGTACTCATCATACATTCCGCCGTTGAAAGTGTAGCGCAGCTCGCCTTTGCTCTCGTTCTGCCATGCCCAATTGTATATGCTCAGCTGGTCAGATTCTGTTGTTACGAGATAAGTTCCGGCCTTTGTGAAAATGATATCTTTAGGAATAAATCCCGGTTCGGTGAAATAAGTCTCGTTGTCCTCTTCGCCGTTAACGCTTTCAGACAGTTTCTGCATGGCAGTGTTCAGTTCTCTGTAAATGGCGTTGTAGTCAGATGTTGGGCGTGCGCCGCTGTCATAGAAAGATTTGCCGTTGAATGTTGCCACCATTTTTATTGTGTTGATGTTCCATGTGCGGCAAAGTGCCTTTGTCATTTCAGTGTCTGCCAGTATCGCTGCTTTCTCGGCGTTTAGAGTGAATTCATCTCCGTCTTCAGTTGCAACTTTTATCGAGATGGCATTGTCGGCAGAGCCTGTTATTTCGATGGTGCCGAAGCCTTCAAGAATAAACTCGTTGTCGCTTTTCTTGGTAAACTTGCCATGTATGTTTCCGATGAAGGCACGGGTTGAGATCTTGTTGCCGTTAAGTATGCCCTTTGAAATGTTTTTGGTTGTCTTATTTTGTTTTGGTGCATATGATGCGTCGTCAAAGGTTACGATATATTCACCGCTCTCAGTCAGCTCGATTGAAGAAATTCCGTCGTCTCCTGATGTTATGTTATATTTTGCGCTTACGCTTTCATAGGCAGGCGTTTCAAGATTTACGGGCTCATTAACCACGTTGTCGTCATCGTCATTTCCGCATGACGCAAACAGACCGGCTGATAGAAGTAAGATAGAACTGAGGCAGAGTAAGCCCGGTTTAGTCAGTCGAACAATAAAATTTGATTTTTTCATTCTCTTATAAATTTTGTTTAATCCGAATCCGGCTTAAGTTCGGATTGTCGTTGCAGATTGCGTTAGAAGTTTGAAGCCGGTGGCGCCACTGCGTGCAAACTCCATTATTTTGTTACTAACAAAGGTATGTAAATTTGAATTTTTTAATATAAAGCTATTGGTTAAACGGTGTTAACGCATCTTAATATGGTGCGTTTTTAACATAAAATGTATACGTCTGGTTTGCATTGTGTCATGCATTATGTCGCATAATGCTGCATTTGTTTAATGTTTTGTGTGCGCTTTTCCGTTATATGTAAATTATATGTTCAGAGAGAATGGATATACAGAACGGCATTGGGAAATGAACGTGGAAGATAATTTATAAATAAAAAACTGCCCGTCTTTCATATATTAGTTATAATTTTGCAGCCCGGTATAATTTATGTAAATTAGTTTATTATGGCAAAATTGTCTAAGGGTAATGCCAATTCGGCGATGAAAAAGGCAGGATTGGCGGGGATGCTGATGACTCTCGGCATCGTTTTTGGAGACATCGGCACGTCGCCTCTCTATGTGATGAAAGCGATAACTCACACGGGAGCGGCACTCACGGAGAACTATATTTTAGGTGCATTGTCGTGTATAATATGGACACTGACACTGCAGACCACTATAAAATATGTGCTCATTGCGCTGCGGGCTGACAACCACGGCGAGGGAGGAATACTGGCGCTTTACGCGCTGTTGCGCAGGCATAAGCGCCGGTGGATTTATGCCATAGCCGTGATAGGAGCGAGCACGTTGCTTGCCGACGGAGTGATTACGCCGGCCATCACCGTCACCACTGCTATTGAAGGACTGCGCGGCATAAGTCCCGACCTGCCTGTCATTCCGGTAACTATAGCCGTTATCACAGTGGTGTTCTTCGTACAGCGTTTCGGCACCGAGCATGTAGGCCGTTCTTTCGGTGTGTTTATGCTGGTGTGGTTTCTGCTTCTTGGCGTTGTCGGAGCCATTTGGCTTGCCGGCTGTCCGCAGGTGCTCAAGGCTTTCAGTCCTTATTATGCTGTGCGTCTGCTTGTCGAGTCGCCGGTGTGGTTTCTTATCCTTGGTGCCGTGTTCCTTTGTACCACTGGAGCCGAAGCCCTCTATTCAGACCTCGGCCATTGCGGCAAGCATAACATAGCCATAAGCTGGACTTTCGTAAAGATAATGCTTATACTTAATTATCTCGGTCAGGGAGCGTGGGTATTGACTTATCCTGAGCGTGCCGCAGGCAGCGACAATCCGTTTTATGCCATAATGCCCGACGGCATGTTGCTCTTTGCCGTGGTTATGGCAACAGGTGCGGCCATAGTGGCGAGCCAGGCGCTCATCAGCGGTTCGTTCTCTATATTGAGCGAGGCGATGAACCTTAATTTCTGGCCTCGCATGAGGATAAAGCATCCTACCAATGTCAAGGGACAGCTGTATATTCCTGCCGTCAACGGATTTATGTTTGTGGCAGTGGTGTTCACCGTGCTTCTCTTCCGTGACTCATCGCGCATGGAGGCAGCCTACGGACTTGCCATAACCATAACCATGCTGATGACCACCTTGCTGCTGGGCTTCTATCTGCGCAAGATGTCGGCGCCGCGCATTGTTGTTATAGCGTTTGTAGGATTTTATTGTGTCATCGAAGGACTGTTTCTTGCCGCAAACATGTCAAAGTTTGTTGCCGGAGGATGGTTCACTCTGCTCATAGGCGGACTGCTCTGCTTCATAATGTTTGTTTGGATCAGTGCGCGCAAGATTCGCAGCCGCTATCTGCGCATAAAGAAACTTAGCGACTATTACGACATTATATCGGCGATTAAGGCAGACAAGAGCATACCTAAATATGCTTCTAACCTCGTTTACGTAAACCATGCTCCCACAGAGGGCGGCGTTGACGACAAGTTGCTTTACTCTATAATAAACAAGCAGCCCAAGCGTGCCGACCACTACTGGCTGCTGCACATAGATTTTGTCGACGCGCCCGACACGCTGGAATACACGTGTCGCGCCCTTGTTCCCGACACGCTCTTCAGCATCAGTCTGCGCATAGGCTTCAGGATAGAGCCGCGCGTAAGCCTGTATCTGCGCCAGATAATAGAAGACCTTGTGGCGTCAGGCGAGCTCGACCTCACCAGCACATATCCTTCGCTGCGCAGCAAGGGCATAGCCGGCGACTTCCGCTTTATCATAATTCACCGTATATATTATCCCGAAAGTTCGTCAAACAGCCGTCAGAACATGCTGATGAGTCTTTACTCAATAATCCGACGCATAGGCATAGGCGAGCCAAAGGCTCTCGGATTAGACACGTCGGTTGTGGTTGTGGAGCGCGTGCCGCTGATAACTTCGGGGCAACGTACAGGCATGCAGCGCCGCATAATGAGGGTTGAGCCTGAAGAATGACGGTCTGACAGACAGAATAAATGCCCTTTGAAGCCCTGCCGATAAGGGCATTTTCTGTCTGTGTAAAATTAAAGACTTGTTACAAGGCTGTACAAAAAGTCAGTTTTTTTGCCTAATGGTGTGTATTCTCATTATTTTTGTGTAAGTTTGCATACATGAATAACAATTTGGCAGGCACCGCAAAATGGTGCGAGAATGTTATGGTGGTTGACGCCGACTATATAGATAAGGTGGCGTTCGACCTCATAGTTAATTTTGAGCGAATGATAGAGCGACGCATCCCGCAGGCCGACATGGCGCGCTGGATTGACTGCATAGCTCTTGACGGAGGACTGCGCGAAGGCAATGCCCAGACGCAAGTGATTCTGATACACGGCAAGAACAAGGACAAGTTAGACAATTTCAAGCCGTCTGTTTATACCGATGAACTTGACGGAAAGGCGTTTAAGGACAATCTGGGAGAGTTCCTTATCAGCGCGTATCCTGTTGAAGACCTCGTCAGCAAGGACGACTTCTTCATTGAGACTCTTGAGATAGTCAGCTCGCATAAGGACGTTAAGCGCATAATGGTGGTGCCCGACGCTGAGCGAATATACGACAATGTGCGCCATGCACTGAGAAACGTCGACGAAGAAAAGCACGTAACCGTGTTTGCCATGCAGCCCATGCAGGGCGGCAACTTCCGTCAGGAGATACTCGGCTACTCGCTGATGAGCGCACTGGGAATAAGAGCCGATGAGATAAAATAGGGAATGGCAGGGACAATGGAATGAGACAAGATGAGACAAAACAAGAGTGAAGTGACCAGGGCGGAAAATATGTCTGCCTGATCACATCTGTCCCATAACTCCCATAACTCTTATTTCTCTCATCACCCCCATAACCCCATCCCCCAATAACCAAGCCTAATATCAAAAAACAAACAAAATAAATTTTTAAAATGGGAAAAGTATTAATGATTGGAGCCGGTGGCGTAGCTACCGTTGCAGCGTTCAAGATAGCAAAGAACGCTGACGTGTTTACCGAGTTCATGATTGCAAGTCGCCGTAAGGAGAAGTGCGACCATATAGTCGACGCCATCCACAAGGCCGGAATTAACATGGATATAAAGACGGCGCAGGTTGACGCCGACGACGTTGAGCAGCTTAAGGCTTTGTTCAACGACTATAAGCCAGAGCTGGTTATCAACCTTGCCCTGCCTTATCAGGATCTTACTATAATGGATGCCTGTCTGGCTTGCGGATGCAACTATCTTGACACCGCAAACTATGAGCCTAAGGACGAGGCTCACTTTGAGTACAGTTGGCAGTGGGCATACAAAGACCGCTTTGAGAAAGCCGGACTTACCGCCATCCTTGGCTGCGGCTTCGACCCGGGCGTGAGCGGCATCTACACGGCTTATGCTGCAAAGCATCACTTCGACGAGATTCAGTATCTTGACATTGTTGACTGCAACGCCGGAAACCACCACAAGGCTTTCGCAACAAACTTCAACCCTGAGATTAACATCCGTGAGATTACCCAGAAGGGACTTTACTATAAGGACGGCAAGTGGCTTGAGACTGAGCCGCTCGAGGTTCACAAGGCGCTCACTTATCCTAACATCGGTCCGCGCGAGAGCTATCTGATGCACCATGAGGAGCTGGAGAGCCTCGTTAAGAACTATCCTACAATCAAGCAGGCACGCTTCTGGATGACCTTTGGACAGCAGTATCTTACATATCTCGACGTTATTCAGAACATCGGTATGTCTCGCATCGACGAGATTGAGTATGAGGCGCCGCTGGCCGACGGCTCAGGCAAGACTGCCAAGGTTAAGATTGTTCCGTTGCAGTTCCTCAAGGCTGTGCTGCCTAATCCGCAGGATCTCGGCGAGAACTACGACGGCGAGACAAGCATCGGATGCCGTATCCGCGGTCTGAAAGACGGCAAGGATCGCACGTATTATGTTTATAACAACTGCTCGCATCAGGAGGCTTACAAGGAGACAGGCATGCAGGGCGTAAGCTACACAACAGGTGTGCCTGCCATGATTGGCGCCATGATGTTCTTCAAAGGCCTGTGGCGCAAGCCGGGCGTATGGAACGTAGAGGAGTTTGATCCGGATCCGTTCATGGAGCAGCTCAACAAGCAGGGACTGCCTTGGCACGAAGTGTTCGACGGTGACCTGGAACTGTAATTTAATTCATAATTCACAATTCATAATTCATAATTGGGAAGGAGATTTTATAATTCATAATTCACAATTCACAATTCATAATTGGGAAGGTGAGTTTTGAAATTTATAATTCATAATTGGATAGGAGAATTTGATGTTCATAACTGTTTATACAGACTATGCATAGCAACAATGCAAATCATAATTCTCCATTCTCAATTTTCAATTCTCAATTAAATAATTGGAGTGGAAATGTTGATAAATACAACTGTTTATACAGACATTGGAGATTAAATGCATTGCAACAATGCAAATCATAATTTTCCATTTTCAATTCTCCATTCTCAATTCTAAAAAACGCTTTTATATGGCAAAAGAAAAAGATACAGAGGGCATGGGCATACAGGAAGGCAAACTGAAAGCCTTGCAGGCTGCCATGGCCAAAATAGAAAAAGACTTCGGCAAAGGCTCGATAATGAAGCTCGGCGACGAGAACATCGAGCAGGTTGAGGTCATTCCCACCGGAAGCATCGGCCTTAACGCCGCTCTCGGTGTAGGCGGATATCCCCGCGGACGAATAATAGAGATTTATGGTCCTGAGAGCAGCGGTAAGACTACTCTCGCCATTCACGCCATTGCTGAGGCTCAGAAGGCGGGCGGCATTGCCGCGTTTATCGACGCCGAGCATGCTTTCGACCGCTTTTATGCTGCCAAGCTCGGAGTTGATGTCGACAACTTGCTGATATCTCAGCCTGACAACGGTGAGCAGGCTCTAGAGATAGCCGACCAGCTTATACGCTCTTCAGCGATAGACATTCTGGTGGTCGACTCAGTGGCTGCGCTTACTCCGAAAGCCGAGATTGAGGGCGACATGGGCGACAACAGGGTTGGTCTGCAGGCACGACTGATGAGTCAGGCGCTCAGAAAGCTTACGTCTACTATAAGCAAGACCAACACAACGTGCATCTTCATCAACCAGCTGCGCGAGAAGATTGGCGTTATGTTCGGCAACCCCGAGACAACAACCGGCGGTAACGCGCTGAAATTCTATGCCAGCGTGCGCCTCGACATACGCCGCGTTACGAGCATAAAAGACGGCGACAAGGTTATCGGCAATCAGGTTCGCGTTAAGGTGGTTAAGAACAAGGTGGCTCCTCCGTTCCGCAAGGCTGAGTTTGAGATTACCTTCGGCGAAGGCATATCTAAGGTCGGCGAACTTGTTGACCTTGGCGTTGAGTACGGCATAATACAGAAGAGCGGTTCTTGGTTCTCTTATCAGGGAAGCAAACTGGCTCAGGGACGCGACGCAACGAAGACGCTGCTGAAAGACAATCCTGAACTGTGTGAGGAAATTGAGGCACAGATAATGCAGGCTATATCAGACAACGCTGAATAGTGGTAGGTTTATTTATAGACCTTTAAAATAAAATCCGGCACTGACGCAATGGCGTTCGTGCCGGATTTTTTTATGTTCTGTATGTACATACACCGGGTTTGTCCGCATTTCCTCTCGTTATAAATTATGTGTCTTTATTATTCGGACGTACCTCGGGTACGTCCATATGGTTTTACGGTTATATGTCACGCGTTTTGTTTTGTTTTTATTTTTGAAACCTGCAACGCTTAATCGCCTTTCATTTTGTCATCGTGCTTATGTCATGATTTTCATGCAAAATAGAAATGGATTAGGCTAAAATACGGTTCCTTTGGTAAACTATATTTACAAAACATCGTTAAAGGCATGTTTTCGTCTGATTAATATGCCACTTTTTGTGCGTTAATGCACTGTTTTTTCATCTTTAACAGGCCGTTTTTGGTGCCAAAAAACAGTGGCTTTTGCCTGTTTTTCAGTCAAAATCGTTGCACACAACGCTGTAGATTATCTATAATGTTCTGATGCGTCGCTGCTTATGTTTGCACACGATTTTTGCCGGTTTTTACGGCCGGATGATTTTATTTTCAGAATATCGCAGTATGAGAGCGTCAACTGAAGTCAGAGTGTAAGCGTAAAGTTCAGAATATGTGGCAGAGTGATACATTTGTAGAGCATTTGACATAAGGGCTTTGTGCGTGCAATAATGCGCATGTATGTACTATTTTTAGGCTATTAAATTTAATTATTCTGTTGATTTGTTGTAATGTAAAATTATATGTATTTGTGTGTTTTTTTTGTTAATATTTTGTCACTCCATTTGCTTATATAGCATGATTTTCTTATCTTTATGGCGAAACTAACGCTTGCTCATTCATTATTATTGTATAATCTTATTTTGTTGATTTTAATCAGAAGGAGGTTTTTATGGAAAAGACACGAAAAAAAACAGGGGTGATTGGTCTTATGTCCAATTATATTAAACTGCTTTTCTGTGCAGTTGTGTCAGTGGCTTTTTTTTATGGGTGTGAAGTTGATAGTGACGGAAAGCCACCAAAACAGCTTGAAAATGCTTACATATCAAATTATGTAATTGTTGATCAGCTGAGATATTTTTATATGAGCGACACTTATGACAGTATACCGACCGATCCACATATACAATTTTGGCTTGTTGGCAGAAGTTGTAGTGATGATGAACTGGAAAAACTGTCAAGAGAGTACGGCGATACTGCCTATAACGGCAATAAAATTAGAAGCTATTTTGTTGGACCAGTTGTCAGCGATTCAATAAAAAAGATAGACGTAACATGTAGGTCAGATTATGATGCACAGCATCCCAAGGGCACGTCGTTGGCAGACATTGTGCTGTTCTGCGGACATTCTTATTACAACTTTATCCACAACGGATATACCATTGTGGATGCCGAAAAGAATAAGCCCAAAAACGAGAACTTGTGCAAGTATGTCGAGGCAAAATGGGATCCTTCTGACGATAACGATATAGCCGATCCGTGGGCAACAGTTGTGTCTGACACCATTAAAAACATATCTTATGCCGACACCAAGCTGCTTAACGCGCGTAAGACAGTTTTATGGTTTACCAAGCGTCCTGAAGGCCACGGCACATTCTGGTTTGACCTTACTGTAGAGATGTCTTCCGGATTAAAGTTCAGCGTGCCTGTGGTATATCAGCTTTGATTGTAAGGGCAGTGGCTTGACGTGCTGTATGCCGCGTAAGTCTGATTTAAATCAGCGTAAATAGATATTGTTGTCAGCAGTATGAATTGTCATGCTGCTGACAATTTTTATTGTGCAAGGACTGATGTTTTTGATGTTATGTCTATACATTTAAAACCACATGCGGCGTAATGACGATTTAGGGCTTTATGAAATCAGTTGCTAGAATTCCATTTTTTTTGTTATTTTTATTCTTTTTATAGAGAAAAATTTATCATCTGAATAAAAATGATTATTTTTGCACCCGAATAGAGTAAACTTCTTTTCAAATATAAGCCTAATTCGTCTCGAAATCACCACCTCGAAAAGAATAAAGGCTAATATCCAATAGTTAGGCAAGTTCTGCACATAACGTAGAGCTAGGCCTGTATTGGATATGGTTTGTGGTGAACCACGAGACGATAGGCAGCGGCTCTACGTTTTTTGCGTTCACTCCGTTTGCCGTTTTACATATTATTGTCAAATTAGAAAAAATGTAGAATGGAAACAGATTTTATGATTATTGCAATATTGCGGTTGATATGTTTTTTTAACCCCAAGCCTTTATATGTCCATTAGGAGAGGTGAATGATTGAATCATCGTTATGGATAGACCCTGCAGTCATTATATGAAAAGCAAAATTGTCGTTTGGAAATAATGTAAAGATAATAGCCGTGTAATCTTTTTTTGATTTTGCAGAGTTTGTCGTTTAACAGTTTGCACTATAAAGAGTATGCTTGATAATGCCAATATTTTTCCGATGTTGATCACGATGACATGCGTCATCTGCATGGGCGGTGCATCCCTTCTGTTTTTACGTAGACGAAACAGTCGTTCACGGTGCATATTGGCTGTTGTCATGCTGTCGTTTGGATTGGTATGTGTGGCGTGTATCGTGGAAATGTTTCATGGATATAAGAATATGAGTTTCATCAGGACGGATATTGCGCCTGCGTCCGTATTGTTTTGGGGTAACTTATATCTCATTCTTCTGTTACTTTATCCTTTAGAGGTGGTGCGTCCGGGCTGGCTTAATATGAAGCGGATAGGTGTACTGTCGCTTCCGTGTGTGGCGGTAGCCATGTCCTATTATATGGTATTGTCTCATCTTGGCCAAAGACCTTTGAAGATATACGGCATGGAACAATTAATGGAGCATATAGGATACTTCAATGTATGGTATCGTCTTTTTATGATAATTTCCATTATTGTGTATCTTGTATTCCTGTTCAGGTTGACGTGGAAAAGTAAAGAGTACTATTTGCAGTGGTGTCGTAACAATTGTTCTGATGACAGCAATACTGACATTTTATGGTTGCCGCAATATGGCATCGGTGTGATGCTGATAGGGGTGACTTATTTCTTGCTTGTTTTTGATGCAAGCGTATACTATTTTATTGCGCATAATATCATTGTTCAGTGTTTTATTTGTTATATCCTTTACAAAGGGCTCTTTAACGATAAAACATGCACGAAGAGTTTTTTCGGTCTGAAGCAGAATGATGCTGACGCAAGTCAGGAGGCAGACCCCGGTGAAAAGCATTTGTTTACGGATAATGCTGTTTTTTCTCAAAGGAACGAAAACGCATTTATCAAAAAAATACCAGATTATCGTGATGAGATTATAGTTTGGATGGAAAATAAAAAGCCCTATCTGAATCCTGACTTTAAGCTGTTGGATGTATCAGAAGTCTTGCCTTTAAACAGAACTTATCTTTCCAGGGTATTTAATGAAGGTTTTGGAAGCAGTTTTAGCGACATTGTGCGTGATTATCGTATACGTGAAGCTGAGCAGATGCTTGCCAATTGTAAGGATATACCGGTTGGACGTGTGGGCGAACTTTGTGGATTTTCTTCTCCGTCAGTATTTCATCGCGCCTTTGTGCAAAGTCATGGCGGACTTACTCCTAATCGATACCGTAAACAGATGGGAGGGGAATAATCTTTATTGGATTTCCTTATATGCGGGTATCTTTGAGTCTCTTTTTATGATTGGTAAATTTATTTACGATTTGTGTATTTCTTTTTACGATTTGCAAGTTTAATTTTATAATATGCAAATATAACTTTTTTTATTTTTTGCAACTTTGTACCACCTTAATCTTGTTGAAAAACAGTCATAAGAAATATTTGATGTCTATAGAGTTATATGCGGTTCTAAACGAACCTGATTTATTTAGGTCTTAATATAATTATAATGATGACATGATGGAACAAAAAAGATACTTTTATAGGATTGCCTTATGGTGCGTGTGCACTTTATTCTCGGCACAAGTTGGTGCGCAGAGAATTGGATTAAAAACCAATATGCTTTATTGGGCGACAACGACACCGAATATTGGCTTGGAAATCCCGATGAACAATAAAATGACCTTGGAACTCAGTGGGGCTTATAATCCATGGACTTTTGCTGATGACAAGAAAATGCGTTTTTGGCTCTTTCAGCCGGAAATAAGATATTGGTTGTGCGAAGGATTCGAGGGACATTTCGTTGGCTTACACCTGCATGGGGCACAGTATTTTGGAGGGTTTGACAAAACACGATATGACGGATACCTGGCCGGAGGAGGCTTTACCTATGGCTATGACTGGATTCTCTCTCCGCATTGGAACATAGAAGCTGCCATCGGTGTGGGATATGCCCGTCTTTGGTATGATAAAAGTCCGCGCATTTATTGTGAAAAATGTCGTACTACGGAATCTCATAATTACTTTGGCCCGACACGGATAGGGCTTTCATTGGTATATCTCTTCTAATTTTAAAAGGCACGTATTTATGAACAGACAATATCAAATACTGGTTTTGACAATATCCGCTCTATTGAGCTTGTTGGCTTTTGTAGGCTGTTCTTCTGCAGGAAAGACGGCAAAGTCTATCTCTGTCGAGTCAGGGCAGACTCTCCTGACACCTGATTCCACGGGAACGGTTGAAATGAATCTTTTGTTCCATATACCAAGAAAGTATGTTCCAGCGCGAAGCAGGCTCTTCATTACTCCGCAATTGATAGTTGACGATTCTCTTTGTGCAGAGTTGACACCGCTTGTTGTTGATGCTCCTATTTATATGAAAAAGATGAAACGCAGAGCCTCTCTTGAGAAGTACCAAGATCCTTACAGCAAGTTTTTGTATGAAGTTGAAGATCCTTTGTCATCGTTCAATATGGAATACAACACACGGTTTGACATTCCGGCAGAAGCCCGCTCGGGATTTATTCGTGCAATTGTGAGCAAAGACGGCTGTGGTGAATGTTCGGGATTAGATACCTTATATATCGCAGGCATCAGCAATCCTGTTAGTCTTATAGATACACGGGAGGCATTGAATCTTAGCTGGATTGAGCCTGAGTTTGTGGTACGTCCGAAGATTCGTGAAGGAAAAGGCGAAGCGCTGTTGCAGTTTGTCATCAATAAGTATGACATAAACCTTTCCTTGGGCAACAATCGTGAGGAGATGATGCGCATGGTCAATACGCTTGCCCCAATATTGGCAGACTCTCTTGCTACAATCCGTGACATGAGCATTTATGGTATGGCTTCGGCTGACGGTCCTTATGGATTTAATACGAAGCTAGCCCGCAATCGTGCCTCTTCTGCCAAACAATGGCTGATAGATAAATTACAGATAAATCCAAAGACAGGCCGGCTTATCCGGACCGATTCTCGTCCAGAAGGCTGGTGGCCGGTGTATAATGCCATGGTTGCCGACGGACACTCAGATTCTTTACGCGTAAGGCAGATTCTGACAACTTATACTAAAGGTAATGATGATGTGCAGGAATATTATATCCGACGCCTTTCATGTTGGCCTGATATCAGAAACAAGTATCTGGCCAAAGACAGAAAGGTGGAATATACTTACAGTTATATAATCCGCAGTTTCACTACCGACGAGGAGTTGCTCTCCATGTATCGTGTACGTCCGGATGCTTTCAACGAGGATGAACTGTTGCGTGTTGCAGCGTTGTCGGTTGACGATACAGCCAAAAAGGAAGTATATGGTGTGCTGATGCATTATTTTCCTCAATCGGTTGTGGCAGCTAACAATTTGGCAGTTCTTTACCTGCGTGATGGAGACATAGAAAAGGCGCGGCAGACACTCCTTACACAGCAGGAGTCTTCTCCTGAAAAGCTTGCTACGTTGGCTGCCTCTTATATATATGAAAATGACTATGAACGTGCTGTTGAACTTTTGCAGAAAATCGATCTCCCTGAGGCCCGTTATAATTTAGGTCTGGTCAGGGCACGCCAGTACAAGTTAAACGAGGCATATTCCATGCTTAAGGATTATCGTGACGTTAATACTGCCATTGTTGCCTTGAGCTTAGCCCGTAATGCAGAGGCACGTGAAATTATGAATGAAATACAAGATCAAAGTCCGTTGGCAGAATATGTCCGTGCACTTGTTGCTGCTCGTCTGCATGATGAAGCTGCTTTCAGCAGGCATATAAAGAATGCCTGTAAGGAGCGTATCTTTCGTGAACGTGCTATTACAGAGCCTGATTTTGAGAAATTTCAGAATATTTTGAATGATAATTAAATAAAAGAGGATGGCGTTATGGAGTTAAGGTCGTTATATCATATGTTTTTTCCACTTTTATTGTTGTCTGTGGTGTTGTCGTCTTGTATACGTGATGATATACAACCATGTCCGCCTTTGCAGGTGATGTTAGATGTGGAAGATAAAAATTACAACAATATAGATTTTGTTGAGCAGCATATAGGAGTGGAGCATCGCATAGACGAAAATATGAGTTTCCGAAGCTATATTCAGAAGTTGTTCTATGCCCTTTATGATCTTGAGACAGGCGAGATAGTGACTGTGCGTCATCTGCATGAAGTTACGGGTGATGCGCCTATGGCAACGGTCTATCTGCCTGAGGATCTTCCCTTTGGCCGATATGGCTTGATGGTATGGGGTAATATCGATAGTGAAGAAGGTATATTTGCCGATGGTCGTTTGGATACCTATGACCTGCATGCAGGGCATGTCGAAGGATATGATGTTTATATGGCGGCTGATGAATTGATTTATGACGAATCGAATTATGAGTATATAGTGAAATTAAAGAGAATGAAGGGAAAGCTGATAATACAGGCCGAGGGATTCCCCGACAAAATAAGATGGTCGCAAAAGGTTATTTCTGATGTAATGGGAAATGTTGATTATGAACTGCATTATTCGGAATCAGAGAATGTCGTAACAGAAAGAACATGGGAAAAGACGTTGCCATATGTGAGTTATACCAAAATTGCTCCGTCTGCGTCAGATAACGGAAGTAAAATTGAAATATTATTATATGATAACCCTGATATGGAGAAAGCTGTAATGGAGTTGAATCCTGTGACTGCAACTTTCAAACGGAATGAGATTACAGTTTTGCGTTATGTGTATGATGCTGATACGGGGACAACAGATGTTTTCATTCTGTTGGATGACGGCTGGAATGAGATAATTAATCTTGAAAAATAGAAAATAAATAAAATACAAATCTTTTTTGATATAATGTTTAATTAAAATTTATTTGAGTATGAAAATTAATATTTTAAAGTCTGTTGCCATTGCTGCAATGATGGCATTGGCATCTTGTACCACAGAAGTGGTTGAATCGCCAGAAAGTGGTGGTATGTCTCTAAGTCAAGGAGAGAATGTCATCAAAATTTCATTGTCTAATACTATGGGCACTCGTGCAGCGCGTCCCATGGGATCATCAAAAGCGGAAAATAATGTTAACCGGATTGCATTTAAATTCTTGAGTCAAGATAACCAAGAAGATTTTCAAGAAGTTGAACTTTTGGGCGTATTTAATGGTGATGTTAAAGATACAGACTATGAAGTGAAGGATGGAGTATTGTTATTGCCTGATGAATATAACGGTAGTGAAATAAGTGTAAAGTTTGGCAATCTGACGCCAGGGACTTATAAAATTATTGCCTGTGGATATAATTACACATCAGGTAAGGACAAAAATGATGAATTTCCTTATACTATTCAACCGGCCGGTGAAGATTATCTTCTTAAATGCGAAAATATTTCGAATGGAGTTCAGGAGATTTTTGCAGGATGTAATAGCAATGCACCATTTGTTGTAGTGAACAAGTATGGTAAGTTTACCGAGTCTCCTAAAATAGAACTCACACGTCAGGTTGCCGGTCTTATTGCATACTTTAAAGAAGCTCCGACTTATGTAAGAAATAAAAAGGTAGCAAAGATTACGGTGTCGTCTAAGGCAAATGTGCCTGGATTCTATATACCGAAAGCCGGCGATTATAATGGTATTGATAATGGTAGTTGGGTGAGCTCTACATGGATTAATTATTTGACTTTTGATATGAGCCAAGCCACAAACTATTCGAATCCTAGCTCTTACTTTTATGACTTTGATGATTCGTATATTCTGGCTGATGGGATGACTGATATAGAAAATCTGGTTTGCGATAAGAATACCCTGTTTGGAAGTTGCTTCTTGCTGGCTTTTCCGGCATATTGTGATTTTTCTATAAATGCCCCTCAATGTGCAACGTTAAATATTTGTTATTGGACTGAAGGTGACGATACAAATCCTATTCTCAGTGTTCCTTTGAGAAGTGGTGGTAACACTGGTGATGCTTTAGGCACAAATTCATATCAGTATGGAATAAAGTCAAACAATCTCTATTCAATAGGAACGAAAAATACAGTGAACAATGAAGATAATGATGATGAACCTGTCAGCCTTGACGAATCGACAGGATATGAAGATGCAGAAGTAAGCATCGATTCTAAATGGAATAATACTCACGAATTGATTAAGTAGGATTGATTTTTTCTTATAAAATTAGGGAAATCGTCTTAAGATAGAATTTTGAATTCTCTTGGGGAATATGAAGTAATTTATTATATATGATTCCATAAATAAATTTTGGAAGGATGTAGTAAAATTTCATATAAAGCAGGTCTTGTTTGCACAACGTTGAAACAACGCATTGGGAATTGCCGATGGCTGTCAGGTACAATATAAACAAGGGTGTGTCAAACAACTATCTTCAAAATAAAAGATTTCTGTAAAACGTAACTCTAACAGGATATGGTTATGCAGAAATCTTTTATTTTAATTTTAAAAGGAATCGTTTATTTTTATATTGTATGGAATATATGAATGTATTTCATGCTTCAGTAAAAAGTTGCCGCTATGCTTGCTCTTGTGTGGCCGATGTGTTAACTTTGCATCCATGCAAGTAAATGTAGAACTTCTTAAAGAATGGTTTGCCGACTTTAATGTGCGCTATTTTGGCGGCAGTCTGCCCGTGCCCGCATTTGCCGTGGGGCGCTCGCGCACGCAGCTCGGATGTATGTCGTGCAAGGTTAGGCGCAGGATGTTTTCCAAGTCGTACACCGACTATACAATACGCCTGAGCAACTATTATGATGCCGACGAGCGCCATTTTAAGAACGTTCTGCTGCACGAGATGATACATCTGTGCATAACGTCGAGGCGAATAAAGGACACGTCGCCGCACGGCGAGGTGTTCCGCAGGATGATGCGCACCATAAATGCCGACGGATGGAACATAAGCGTTTCGACAAAGATGGACGCCGTACAGAGGTCTGCCGGCAAGGCTCGTAAGCGTATGAGGGTTGTTCTGGCCGTTACCATGACCGACGGGCGCAGCCTGCTCTCTGTGGTTAGTCCGCGATATGTGCCGGCTATAGACCGCGCTATGAGCCGTGCGCAAGGCGTTGTCAGGTATGAGTGGTATATGTCTGACGACGATTACTTCAGTACGTTTCCGGTTGTGCGGACGCCGCGCGGGCGCATAGTAGGCAAAGATGTTTTTGCAGAGCTTACAGTAAGGATGAAGCCTCTGGACAGAACGTGGCCCGGTGGCAGTAGGCGTTGATGTGTGATAAAGTTTGTTGTTATGCTTGTTTCTTATGTATGGAATGTTTGTCGTGAATTTATGGTTGTGACTTTTCTGTTGACTTTTATAATTAAACATGAATATACGAAAGAGATAAAGCTATGTGCGGCATAAAGACCGTTTTGGGATAAAAACAATGAACGCCTCTGCATCAAGCAGAAGCGCTCACATTGTGTCGGCTTGTATTTATCTGAAAGTTTAAGAAGTCTTTTTTATACGTTTTTGAGCTTGTCACTATAGATTTTAAAGAAGTCAAAGTTCAGTATTCTTGATATTTTCATAAGTTCATCTGTGTCAATCGACTTTTTTCTGAATATTTTATAA
>ENA-UONW01001351-UONW01001351.1-human-gut-metagenome-genome-assembly--contig:-CS52-NODE-1351-length-30161-cov-6.016741_pt1 | contig 30161 bp, 25 predicted proteins | sample MGYA00242463_ERZ724010 | MGnify/ENA metagenome assembly ERZ724010 | reverse complement strand
CCTTGCCAAGGTTGGGGTCGCGAGTTCGAGTCTCGTTTTCCGCTCTAAGTCAGAAATTTGATTTTTCAGTTTTAGATGAAGATATCGTTCTATCGGACGGTATTTTTTTTTGCTTATATATATAATATGTTTATCTTCTTAAAATTGTTTCTGCCTACATATTTAGTCATAATCATTTAATAGATATTTTTTATATAGGGTAGCCTTTAGTTCTTTTTTGATTATATAGATGAGTATACAGTTATATATTTATATATTGCTTTTTCTGTGAATTCTTGTTTGTATATTCATTTTGTATTTTTGTGCATACATCTTTTGTTGTGTATTCTTGTCGGTGTTTGTATTTTGTGTATACATAATTATATTTTTCGCGTGGCAATTATATTATATGTGTATACATGAGTATTTTCAACTTGGCGTTGTTTCAGGCAGATATTTGTACCTTTTATGTCGACAATCATTTTCACGCGTACAGAGCCATTTTTTGTGCGGACAGTAAAGTTATACGTTGATGGGTTATTATTCGTCCAGACAAAGTTTCTTTCGCATTTACGGGTATATATTTCCATATGGCTGTATGTCCACACACATGCGTGTATTTCTGTCGGCACAATATTTTTCTGTGTGCCTTAGCGAGTTCTTTCATATGTTATAATATTATTTGACTTGTACATAAATATATTTATATATGGTTATAAGTCGTATTTTTTATATACGTGCGTGTCATAAGCATTTTTCATTTGTAACTTTGTGTGTTTATACTTGGATATACATGTTTGGTATATTATTGTTCCGTAATACTTTTATACTTCTGTAATCATATAAATCTATATTCATTCAGATAAAATCTATATTTATGATATAGGTGTCTTTAGACCAGAATTTCCTTTTCTCTTATGAAAATATAATGAGGATTATGTTTAATAGCAGAGTGAGAAATTATAGGTTCTATCCTTTTAATACGACTTTTGATGATTTTCAATAGCATTTCATAAAAGTAATAAAGAAATATATTGCGCTCTGAAATTCTGTAATTAGACAATGCAACCAAGTTGCACTCAAGGATTGATACTTTTGCAGTGTAAAAAGGAAATAAAAAGGAAAATGGAATAAAATCTTACTAATATGTTGTACGGTATAAGTATGAAATCGGTTGTGAGCTTTGTATTGCTCGTTGCCGGGATTGTCGCCGACTATATCTTTGGCAATAATGGATTCTGGAATTATGGCCGAATTGCATTTTATGTGGTTGCTTATCTGCCTGTAGGAATTCCAGTGCTTAAAGAAGCTTGGGGAAATATTGTGGAGAAAAAAGATTGGTGCAATGAATTCATGCTAATGACGATTGCTTCTGTAGGAGCTTTTGTCATTGGTGAATATCCTGAGGCTGTTGCTGTCATGGTATTTTATTCAATCGGCGAATCGCTTCAGGACCGTGCTATAGACAATGCCCGACGCACTATAAGCAGTATGGCGGATATGCGTTCGGAGTCGGCTGTCGTCGTACGTGATGGAGAGCATGTGAGCATCAAGGCCGATGACATTGTGGCTGGTGATGAGGTTTTTGTTAAGGTTGGTGAACGTGTTCCTGCCGACGGTGTGCTTGTAGACGATGCTGCATCGTTCAATGCTTCGGCTCTGACTGGTGAAAGTGTGCCTTTGGATAAGTGTGCAGGTGATGAGGTTTTTTCTGGTATGATACCTGTTTCGTCTCCGGTTTGCGTCAGAGCTTCCAGAAAAGCTGATGATAGTGCTGCGGCAAGGATTATGAAGATGGTTGAAGATGCGGCTGAGAGGAAATCGTCTGCTGAATTGTTCATCAGAAAGTTTGCAAGATATTATACACCTTCGGTTGTGGCTGCGGCTTTATTGCTGATTGTCTGCCCTTTTATTTATTCTCTGTTTGTTGATGATTATGTTTACTATGCGCACCAGTGGATATACAGGGCCATGATTTTTCTTGTTGTCTCCTGCCCTTGTGCTCTAGTAATCAGCATCCCGCTGAGTTATTTCTCGGGCATCGGTGCGGCTTCACATAATGGAATTCTATTTAAAGGTGGTAACATTATTGACGCTGTGGCAAAACTGAATACGGTGGTATTTGATAAGACCGGCACGCTTACGACAGGACGCTTTACGGTAGACAAAGTTGTTACTGCCGGAACCGGTATGGACGATGACGCATTGGTTGCAATTGTGGCAGGCTTGGAGACTTCGTCTATGCATCCTATTGCGAGAGCCGTTGTGGAATATGCCGAAAAGAAACAATTGAAAGTTGCGTATGCTGATAATGTTGAGGAAAAGGCTGGATATGGCGTTTGCGGTAGCGTCGACGGTCGTAAGGTGATGGCCGGCAATGAAAAGATGATGAGAGAAAACGGTGTTTCCGGTATGCCGGAAGGAAGGGTGAAGACGGACGGCCCTACTCTATTTTGTGCTGTCGGTGGGGTGTATGCAGGACATATCGTTGTGAAAGATGTTGTGAAGAGTGATGCAGTCGATACAGTTGACGAACTTAAGCGACTCGGCGTAAAGAAGATTGAAATTCTTTCAGGCGACCGTCAGGATATTACCAGTGAGATTGCCGGGAAACTCGGCATTGATGAGGCTTACGGCGACTTGCTCCCTTCGGGCAAGTTGAAGCATATGGAGGAATTGACTGGCAATAAGAATAATCGTGTGGCATTCGTCGGAGACGGTATAAATGATGCTCCCGTTCTTGCTTTAAGTGATGTTGGAGTGGCTATGGGCGGTATTGGTTCGGACATGGCTATTGAAGCTGCTGATGTGGTTATCCGTGATGATAAGCCTTCAAAGTTGGCACTTGCTATAAAGATAGGGCGTGGAACACGGCTCGTTGTTTTGGAAAATATTATATTTGCCATTGTTGCCAAGATGGTTGTCATTGTGCTCGGCGCTTTGGGCGTGGCAACGATGTGGGAGGCCATATTTGCTGATGTAGGCGTTGGACTCATTGCCATAATGAATGCGGCAAGGATTCAGCTGGCTTGGAGGAGAAAATGAACTATGATTTAGTTTGTGGAATTTTTATTTTGCGCTTTATTGGCGGATAAATAAAACGGATTTTGTGATGAATGCAGAATTGATTAAGGAACTTGAGGAAAGAGGCATCAAACCTACTGCCAACCGTATATTGGTGCTGAAGGCTATGTCGGGATGCGGAGGTGCTTTTTCATTGAAAGACATTGAGGACAATCTCGATACAGTGGACAAATCGTCGGTATTCCGGGCTTTGCGAGTGTTCAAGGAGTATCATCTCATACATGAAGTGTACGATGGAACTGGAGCTGTGAAGTACGAGTTGTGCAGATGCAAGCGCAACGAACGGCATGACGACCAGCATGTGCACTTCTATTGCACGTCGTGCCATAGGACGATATGTCTGCAGAATATTCCTGTGCCACTGGTGGACCTGCCTGAAGGATTCGAGGCCGAAAGCATCAACTATGTTATTAGTGGGGTGTGCGATGTCTGTAGCTGTAAGAAATGACACAAATTCTAATTTTAGTCTGAAAATCTGATTTTTTTTGATTATGTTTGCGTAAATAATGTATATAATTCTGAAATGTTGGAAGAAGGACTTACTTTTACGAGCAAGACTACTGTTACTGATGCCTTGACGGCTAAGGCTTTAGGCTCTGGCGATATGGATGTGCTGGCAACGCCGGCAATGGTGGCACTGATGGAGAACGCGGCTATGATGGCTGTGGCATCTGAACTGCCGGAGGGTATGACAACTGTTGGCGGACATATAGAAACGTCGCACCTGCGCCCTTCAAAGATTGGTGCTGAAATTGAGGCTAAGGCTGTTCTGGAGAAAGTTGACGGAAAGAAACTGTATTTCTCGGTAGAGGCAACGCAGGATGGAAACGTCATCGGTCAGGGCAAACACTTGAGGTTTGTCGTCGAGAGGGAGAAGTTTCTTTCAAGACTGTAGTCTTCTGATGCCATAAAAACAATCAAATCAATCATTAACCAAAAAAGTCAGATATGAAAATCAACTATTACGCTAAGGCGTTATTTGCATCCTTGGCTTTGACAGCTTGTCCGGTCGTTGAGATCTCGGCCGCTGTCAACGATGCTAATCCTGCAGACGAGGAAAAAGTGGCATATCTTTTCACGTATTTTACCGGCAACGCACCGGAAGAAGAGCAGGTATGCTATGCACTGAGTGAAGATGGATACAACTTTACTCCACTCAACAACGGAAACCCTGTGATAATGTCGGATTCTATTGCTTTGACTGGTTGCGTGCGCGACCCGCATATTCTGAGGGGAGAAGACGGAAAGACTTTCTACATGGTTCTTACGGACATGAAGTCGAGCCTCGGATGGAGCAGCAATAGAGGTATAGTTTTGCTGAAGTCTACCGACCTCATAAACTGGGAACACCATACAGTGCACTTCCCTACCAAGTATTACAAGAAGTGGGGAAATGTGATAAGAGTATGGGCTCCCGAAACTATTTATGACAAGGAAGCCGGCAAATACATGGTGTTCTATTCTTTGAGAACAAGTGATAACAGTTCGTTCGACAGAATTTATTATTCTTATGTGAACGATGATTTCACTGACCTTGAGGGTGAACCTGTGTATATGTTTGATAACGGCAAGGCTACAATTGACGGTGACATAGTGTTCAACGATAAGGATGGTCTTTATCATCTCTTCTACAAGAGTGAAGCTGGCAGAGGTATCTTCCAGGCAACAGCAAAGAGCCTTACAGCAGAAAAGGGTAAGCCTCTGGGTTCACAGTGGACAAAAATTGATGGTAATGTTGAGCAGACAAAAGAAGCTGTAGAGGGTGTAGGTGTTTGCAAGACTCTTGATGGAAAGGAATGGATAATCATGTATGACTGCTACATGAACGGCCACTATCAGTTCTGCAAGAGCACAGATCTGAAAACTTTCCAGTTTGTGCAGAATACTAAGGTCGAGGGTAAATTCACCCCGCGTCACGGTACAATCATACCTATTACAAAGGCGGAGAAGGAACGTCTGCTTGCTGAGTTCGGCAATCATGTAAATCCTATCATACCTGGTTTCCATGCAGATCCCGAAATATTGTATTCGGAGAAGACCAATAAGTTTTATATTTATGCAACAACCGACGGAGTTCCTGGTTGGGGCGGATATAAGTTCAACTGTTTCTCTTCTGATGATCTCGTAAACTGGAAAGATGAAGGCACTATTCTTGATGCCAAGTCTGAGCAGGTAAAATGGGCCGACGGCAATGCTTGGGCACCGTGCATTGAGGAGAAGAAAATGAAGGACGGTTCGTACAAGTATTATTTCTACTACAGCGCAAATGCAGGAAAGAGAAAAGAGATAGGAGTTGCAGTTGCTGATTCGCCTACTGGTCCATTCGTCGATTTCGGTAAGCCTATCATCAGCGATTCGCCTGTAGGACACGGACAGCAGATAGATGTTGACGTTTTCACAGACCCTAAGTCTGGCAAGAGCTATATTTATTGGGGCAACGGTTATATGGCAGGCGCTGAACTCAACGACGATATGACAAGTGTCAAGGAAGGAACAATCAAGGTGATGACTCCTCAGGGAGGAACGCTGAAAGATTACAACTACCGAGAAGCGCCGTATGTATTTTACCGCAAGGGCAAGTATTACTTCATGTGGTCGGTTGACGACACAGGTTCACCAAACTATCATGTAGCATACGGAACAAGTACAAGTCCGCTAGGCGACATTAAGGTCGCAGAAGAGCCGGTGATTCTTATTCAGGATCCGGAGAACAAAATCTACGGTACTGCTCACAACTCTGTGCTCAAGCTCCCAGGAAAGGATCAGTGGTATATCGTTTACCACAGAATCAACAAAAATTATCTGAGCCGTGATCTTGGTCCTGGATTCCACAGAGAGGTGTGCATCGACAAGATGACGTTTGACAAGAAAGGACGCATAGTTCCTGTTAAACCTACACACGACGGTGTTCAGCCTATTGTCCTGAAGAAAAAGAAATAAATTTATCGACTTACATATTGGAGGAGTTTCAGCGTACAGTGCCATTTAAATGAGGCATTATCGTTTCTGAAACTCCTCTATTTATTTGCTGCAGCTGCAGCTCTAAATTATACTATAACAGGTTTATATAAAAATAAATATTATGCAGTACGATTTCAATGAACTTATTGAGCGACGTGGAACACACAGCCTCAAGCATGATATGGTCGGCCAGATATGGGGACGCGAAGACTTGATTCCTATGTGGGTGGCAGATATGGATTTTGCCACTCCTCCGTTTGTAATTGAAGCTGTGAAACACAGGCTCGGCAATCGAGTGCTCGGATATACTGTTCCATATGACGGATATTATGATAGTATAATATCATGGAACAAACATAGATATGGTTTTGATGTCAATAAGGAAGATATATGTCAGGTACCAGGCGTTGTTGCTGGAATGAATAATGCAATACAAGCTTTTACTAAGGCAGGTGACAACGTGATGATAATGCAGCCGGTATACCATCCATTCCGTTTGGTGACAGAGGCTCTAGGACGTAATGTCGTTGACTGCCCTCTTCTATTCGTAGAAGGCCGATACGAGGTCGATTTTGAACTTATGGAGAAATTGGCTCCTTCGTGCAAGGCTCTTATTCTCTGCAATCCGCACAATCCAGGAGGCTTCACATGGAAACCAGAAACTTTGAAGCGTATTGCTGAGGTCTGCTGCAGATGCGGAGTGGTCGTGATAGATGATGAAATTCATGCGGATCTGGTGTTCGACGGATATAAGCATACTCCATTTTTGTCGGTTAGCCCTGAAGCTGAAGCTGTAGGCGTAACGTTGCAGTCACCAACCAAGGCTTTCAATATGCCTGGTGTAATTGCCGCCCATGCCATTGTGAAAGACAGCAGGTTGCGCACTCGCTTCTTTGATTTTCTGCGTGGAAGCGATGCAGACATGCTCAGCGCATTTTCGTACGACTGTGTAAGTTCATGCTATACGTCTGAGGGCGAGGAATGGCTTAGGCAGATGCTGGCATACGTACGTGGAAATATCGAATATGTGTGCCGTTACTGTTCAGAAAATATACCATCGATACGTCCAATGTGTCCTGAAGCATCATTTTTAATATTCCTTGATTGCCGTAGTCTCGGGTTTACTTGTCAGAAAGACTTGAATGACTTCTTTGTCGATAAGGCGCGCCTTGCACTCAACAGCGGAGACATGTTTGGACATGAAGGCACTGGGTATATGAGAATGAACGTCGGTTGTCCGCGTTCGGTGGTAGAAAATGCCATGAAGAGGCTCGCATCTGCTTGTGCAGGCATTGCTTCTGCTGAATAAAGATGTCAAGTCGTTTCTTATGCTCCATTTTCAGTTGCGCTTAAGCATGTTTGTGGGGTAACTAAGATGTGTATATAAACATAAAAAGTTGTTTTAGAGATGATAAAAGCTGTAATTTTTGATTTAGACGGGACTCTTCTCAATACGTTGGCTGATCTTGCTTCAAGTACTAATTATGCACTTGGTCAATATGGCTATCCGTTGAGGACAATCGATGAGGTGCGCCGTTTTGTCGGTAACGGTGTAGCAAAACTTATTGAACGAGCTGTGCCTGCCGGTACTTCAGAGGCTGATACGCAGAGTGTACTTTCATGCTTCAAGAATCATTATCTTGAGCATAGTCTTGATACGACGGTTCCTTATGATGGCATAATTGATTTACTTTCACAACTCAAGAGAAAAGGTATTTTTACAGCCATTGTAAGCAACAAGCTTGATCCTGCTGTGCGTGAGCTTCATGAACATTTTTTCAGGGGACTGGTTGATACGGCCGTAGGAGAATCGTCAGAACGCAGAGCCAAGCCTGCACCAGATATGGTCAACGAAGCGTTGCGCCGTTTGGGCATTGATGCTGAGTCTGCCGTATATGTTGGTGACAGCGAGGTCGACATCATGACTGCGCGCAATGCTGGAATGCGCTGTATTTCCGTTTCGTGGGGATTCAAGACGCGAGATTTCCTTATACAAAACGGTGCTTCATCAATTGCAGATACAGCAGCAGATTTGAAGGAGATGCTGATTGAGCATTCATGAAAGCGCTTATTCAACGCAGATTTGCATTGTCTTTATGCATTGAAATGTACTATCGCCTATGAACAGCATCCAGTGTTGGACGCGTGTGCTTTCATAGGCGATTATTTTTATTTCACGGTGCTTGAACTGCATTTACAACTTTTTTAACTATAAATCTCGATGACCATAATAAACCTTCTTGTTGTATATGTGTCTTTAACACATATATATACTATGAAGAAAGTCCAGCGTTATGAGAAACATATTGAGCGTTATAATTTTAAGTCTGTCGTGCGTATTGTCCTACGCACAGGCACCGTCGGGTGATGGTAAATCTGTTTCAGTATTGACAGGCACAGTAAAAGACGCTGAATCCAGCGAAGTACTTATACAGTGCAGCGTACAGCTTCTGAAAACAGACAGTACATTCATCGGTGGAGCCGCTACGGATATGAATGGTAATTTCGCCTTAAATGTGTCAAATAAAGGTAAGTATATTCTGAAATTTTCTTATGTCGGTTACACTGATGTATATAAGAATATAGATGTCAGCGGGCGGCAGAAGAAGATGCCGCTCGGAAGCATCAGTATGAGTGAAGATGCTGTTATGCTTGAAGGTGCAGTTGTCAAAGGAACCATTCCACAAGTTGAAGTGGTTGAAGATACAGTTCAGTTTAATGCTGCGGCCTTTAGAGTTCCAGAAGGTTCGGCAGTTGAGGAACTTATAAAGAAATTACCGGGTGCGGAGATAGACGAGTCTGGTAAGATTACCATAAATGGACGTGAAATAAGCAAAATTCTGGTTGACGGCAAAGAGTTTTTCTCTTCACAGACAGATATGGCCTTGAAGAATTTGCCCGCAGAAATCATAGATAAAGTAAAAACCTATGACAAAAAATCTGATTTGGCACGTATTACAGGTATTGACGACGGCGAAGAACAGGCAGTCATAGATTTGACTGTTAAGAAAGATAAGAAAAATGGGTGGATAGGAAACGTACGTGCGTCTGGAGGTACTCATTCTCTTCATTCTGAACGTTTCAATGTCAATCATTTTACAGATGCTTTAAAGTTGTCTCTTGTCGGCTCGTACGGCAATACTGGCAACGGAGGAACATCGAAGAACGGCAGTACAGGATTCAATTTTTCTACGGTCAGCGAACATCTTGAAACCGGTGGAAATGTTCGCTACAATGGTTCTTCCAGACATAATTTCACAGAAAGTTCTACAGAGCGATTTACTGGAGTAACTTCGTCATTTTCTAACAGTCGGCGCAGCAATTCCAACTCTAATTGGAATGTAGGAGGCGATTTCAATCTGGAGTGGAAACCTGATACGATGAACCGCATACTTTTCCGACCTAGATTCTCTTTCGGCAAGAACGACAGTTATAATTCTGGAGCAACTGCCACATTCAGTGGAGATCCGTTTGCAGACGAAGCAATATTTGACCCTATAGAACAAATAGAAAATATCTCCGATTCAATACGTACAAACCTAAATCGTTCATCATCTATTACACGCGGTGATAATGTAAGTTTTGGTGCATCACTCATGTATAACCGGCGCTTCGGAAACAGAGGACGTAATCTCACGGTTAATATAGATGGAGGTTATTCGAGCAAAGGCAATAATCGTTTCAACTTGTCTGATGTAATTTACTATCAGCGTGATGATTCAACGTCTTTGACTTACCGTTACCGCACTACTCCCAGCAGTAACTCGAATTTTTCTGCTCAGATGACGTATAGTGAGCCCATTGCACGTGCCGTATTTCTGCAGTTCAGGTATAAATTCAGTTATAGTCGTCAGCACAGTGATGGGCGTGCCTACGACTTGGGGAATATAGTAGGTTTGCGTGACAGTCTTTCTTCAAATGGTATCGGGTATCTGCCGTACGACTATGAACTGTGGCTTGATGATGAGCTAAGCAGATTTACTGACTCCGAAAACTACGTGCACACGACAGACGTGACACTTCGAATTATACGTGAAAAATTCAACCTTAGTGCAGGGTTTACTATTACCCCTCAGACCCAACGTGTTGATTATGATTATCAGGGATTGGATACCGTTGCTGTCAGGCATTTCTTCAACATGTCGCCGACTCTAAATTTCCGTTATCGTTTCTCGCGTCAGCATCAATTGCGTATAACTTACCGCGGACGCACATCGCAACCACAGATTACGGATATGTTCAGTATGACAGACGACAGTGATCCTTTGTATATACGTAAGGGCAACCCAGGCCTTAAACCATCTTTCACTCATACAATGAATGTACGGTACAACAACTATATTCAGGAAACGAAAAGGAGTATCAATGCGAATGTCTCTTTCAATCTTACAACGAACAGTATTGCAAGCCGTACAGAATACAATGAAGAAACAGGCGGACAGATTTCACAACCTGAGAATATAAATGGCAATTGGAGGCTTAATGCTGATTTCGACTTCAATACGCCAGTCATCTGGGAAAACCTCCTTGTAAATACATCGACGTCTGTATCTCACAACAACAATGTTAGTTTTGTATATCAGAATCAGAGTACATTAAAGAATACAGTAAGAAACACCAGGTTGCGTGAGCGTTTAGACTTGACTTATAGACACGAAGTTTTTGATGTAACTCTCAATGGTAGTCTAGCCTATACACATGCAAGGAGTACACTTGTGTCCAACAGCAACATGGATACTTACGATTTTTCTTACGGCATGTCTGCCAATGCACAATTCCCGTTCCATCTCTATCTGTCAACAGATATCCGTTGCCGTTCGCGCCGTGGTTACAGCAGCAGTCAGATGAATACAGATGAACTTATATGGAATGCACAGATTTCATATCGTTTCCTTCGCCACAGAAATGCCACTATTGCTCTAGAATTTTATGACATACTGGGGAATCGCAGTAACATCAGTCGAACTATCACTGCAACCAGAAGAAGCGATTCGCGTTCAGATGCAATATATAGCTATGCCATGCTGTCGTTCAATTATCGTTTCAACATATTTGGCGGTAAATTTATGTCCAGCAATGGCGGAAGAAGAGGAAGAATGTAATGATGAATATGTTTCTACAATGGATTTATCTATATATAGACCGTTTAGTGCGTAGATGATTTTGTGTTAGAAACATATACGGTCAATCAATATATAGAAATGGCCATGGCTGGTTGAAACTAGACAGATTATATATTCTATCAAATAACGAAAATGTGGAGATTACGTGAATTTTACGCAATCTCCACACCTTATTTTTGCTTTAAAGAGATTTATGTAGTCTCTGAAATACATCTTTGTAGAGAAATCAGCATCTTATGTTGAGCTCTTTTACGATGGACCTAATCTTTTCAAGTGTTGTTATACGTGTTGGTACTAGTGGCAAACGTAATTCGTTCTCTATGAGTCCCATGCTGTGGAGCATTGCCTTGACACCTGCAGGATTACCGTCAACAAAGAGTAATTTGAACAGTTCTGTGAACTTGTGGTGTATTGTGCGTGCACTTTCATTTTCACCGTTTAGTGCAAGACGCACCATTCGTCCGAATTCCAGAGGAAGGGCATTTCCTATGACGCTGATAACTCCAACGGCACCAAGGTTGATGAGCGGGAATGTTATACCGTCGTCTCCGCTGATGACGTCAAACGTGTCAGGCTTATTTTTTATAATGTCGTCAATCTGTGTAAAGTTTCCGCTGGCCTCTTTTATTGCTACGATGTTTTCGCAGTCGCGTGCCAGACGCAGAGTTGTTTCTGCTTCCATGTTCACTCCCACTCTTCCTGGCACGTTGTAGAGAACAACCGGTAGAGTTGTTTCCTTTGCTATGGCCTTGAAGTGCTGGTAAAGACCTTCCTGCGATGGTTTGTTGTAGTAAGGGCATACACTCAGTATTCCGTCAATGCCAGTGAAATCGTCGTGGTGGAGTGAATCTATGATGGCTGCAGTATTGTTGCCTCCGCATCCCATGAGTATAGGTATCCTTCCTGCAACTTTTTCTATGACGAGATCCTTGATGTTCTTTTTCTCTTCCTTTGTGAGGCATGGTGTTTCGCCGGTTGTAGCGAGTATGCATAGGAAGTCAACTCCGTTTGATAGCTGGTAGTCTAGGAGTCTGCGGAGGGCCGTATAGTCGACTTCGCCTTCGTGTGTGAAGGGGGTCACGAGTGCTATTCCGAGCCCCTTGAACTTGTTTCGTGCCATATATCTATATGTTGTAGTTTTTTATGTTATGCAATCTATCTGAAATGCAAAAATAATGATTTATTGTTTTCTGTCTTTATTTTTCTCCTATAATTTGCAGAAAGCGTTCTTCATTTATAATTTCTACACCTAGCTTCTTTGCTTTTTCCTGTTTTGCAGGGCCCATATTGTCTCCAGCCAGTATGAAACTGGTCTTTGACGAGATGCTTCTGGAATTTTTTCCGCCGTGCCGTTCTATCAAAGCTTTGTATTCATCGCGTGAATGGTGGGCAAACACTCCGCTTATGACAATTGTTTTTCCTGCAAGAGTGTCGGATTTAGGTTTTGCCTCTTCTCCTGTTTCCATCTTGACTCCAGCTTCGGCCAAGCGGCGTATGATGTCAAGATTTTTTTCGTTATTGAAAAAGCGTACTATGCTTCCTGCAATTACTGGACCTATGCCTTCTGTGTCTGTCAGTTCAGCCAGTGTCGCCTTGCTCAGAGCTTGCATAGAGTGGAAACGGCGTGCAATCAGTTTTGCTGTAGTTTCGCCGACGAAGCGTATGCCTATGGCGAATACGACGCGCTCGAATGGAACGCTGAGCGATTTGTGTATGCCGTCTATAATTTTTCTCGCAGACTTCTCACGCGTTCCGTCCTGTCCGTTTATATCTTCTACACGCAGAGCATAGAGGTCGGCACAGTCATGTATAAGTCCACGACTATAGTAGTCATCGACAGTCTCAGGTCCAAGGCTGTCTATGTTCATGGCTCTTCTGCTTATGAAATGCTCTATCCTTCCTTTTATCTGTGGAGGACATGCTGTATCGTTAGGACAGTAATGGGCCGCTTCGCCTTCATATCTTATGAGTTCAGCACCGCATTCCGGGCAGTGTGTTATGAACTTCACTTTTTCTGCACCTTCAGGACGTTGTGACTTGTCTACTCCGACAACTTTGGGGATTATTTCACCGCCCTTCTCCACGTAGACCATATCGCCTATGTGCAGGTCGAGCTCGGCAATGATGTCGGCATTGTGCAGTGAGGCACGTCTGACGGTTGTTCCTGCCAGCTGAACCGGCTGCATATTTGCGACAGGCGTTATTGCTCCAGTACGTCCTACCTGGTATGTGACGCTGTCGAGACGTGTGCAGGCACGCTCAGCCTTGAATTTGTAGGCTATTGCCCATCGAGGACTTTTTGCTGTGTATCCCAAGTGTGTCTGCTGGCGCAGCGAGTTTACTTTGAGCACAATGCCGTCTGTGGCAACAGGCAGATTCTTTCTCTCAGTATCCCAATAGTCAATAAAATCATAAATGTCTTCTATGGTCTTGCACAGACGCATATGTTCTGATACCTTAAATCCCCATTTGCGGCACAGCTGCATGTTGCCGTAATGTGTGCCGTCTGTAGGAACCTGGTCACCCAAGAGATAATAAAGATATGCATCTAGCTTTCGCGATGCCACAAGTTCTGATTTCTGTGATTTAAGTGTACCCGATGCTGCGTTTCGAGGATTTGCAAACAGTGGCTCTTCCTTGGCTTCACGTTCGGCATTGAGTGCTTCGAACGATGTCCATGGCATAAGAACCTCGCCACGTATTTCAAATTCATGAGGATAGCCCAAACCTTTGCGCAACTTCAGCGGAATGCTTCTTATTGTTCGTATATTGGCTGTGACGTCGTCGCCTACATTGCCGTCACCTCGAGTGACGGCCTGCGTGAGTTCACCGTCAATATATGTGAGCGATATGCTCAGTCCGTCAAATTTGAGTTCCGCGCATATTTCAAAATCTTCGCCGTCAAGTCCTGTACGTACACGTTCATAAAAATCGCGTACTTCATCCTTGTTGTAAGTGTTTGCCAGTGAAAGCATTGGATAACGGTGTGGCACCTGACGGAATTCCTGGTTGATGTCGCTTCCTACTCGCTGTGTCGGAGAATTAGGTGAACGGAACTCAGGGTAAGCATCTTCAAGCCCCTGCAGTTCCTTTAGTTTCATATCGAATTCGTAGTCGCTGATGGTAGGGCTGTTGAGCACATAGTAATTGTAGTTGTGCTGGTGTAGCTCTTCGCTGAGTGCGTTGATGCGCTCCTTTATTTCGGATTTGTCAGGTTTAATGTCATCCATATTTAATAGGAATATTATATATTAATATCGGTCATTCGACTGCTTTGTCATTGTCAGATGTTTCATCGTCATAAACATCATCATGAATAAGTTGTTGCGGAATATTTTTGGCAGATGTCAATCCTTTCTTTTTCCACTGTTCTAGTTGTCTTACAATATTTCCGCGTCCGGTTGTAAGCTGTCCTCCGGCAGTTGCATATAGTTTCTGAAGGGCATCTATTGAAGCTCCTATCTTTAGGAAGTTTTCGGAGAAGCCTACAAACTTGTCATACAATTTTGATGCAGAATTGTATATGCTTTCCACATTTTTCGATTGGCGTTCGCTCTGCCACAAGTGATATACGAGCTGGAGAGCCATCATCAGATTTGTAGGGTTTAGTATGATGATGTGTTCGCGGTATGCATCGGTTGCAAGTCTTGCATCGTTTTCCATAGCAAGAATGTAGCTTCCTTCATTCGGAATGAACATCAGTACATATCCTGCAGAGTTGCGTACAACCTTCTGATAGTCTTTCGATGCCAGTTCTTTGACATGTTTTCTTACAGAATTCAGGTGCTCCTTGAGCAGTCGTTCACGTTCACCAGCATCGTCAGTTGTCATATAGTTTGTATATGCAGTAAGCGATACTTTCGAGTCGATTATGACGTTTCGTCCTTCAGGCAGATGTACAACCACGTCAGGTATCAGTCGTCGTCCCTCCTCATCTGTTTCCTGCTGTTGAGTGGTAAACTCCCTGCCCTCTTCCATTCCAGATGATTCGAGTATGTTTTTGAGAACAGCTTCTCCCCAGTTGCCTTGTTTTTTAGGGTCAGCTTTTAGTGCACGTGTGAGCTCTTCTGCATTTTTGCCTATTAGCTCAGTGCGTTCCATAAGACTTTTTATGATAGTTTCTATGCTCGCCTTGTTTGCAACCTGCTGTTCCTTGTTGTGCTTGAACTCTTCGCTGAATACGTGTATTGTCTCTTTGAGCGGTGATAGAAGCATTTCAACGTTTTCGCGGTTCGATGTCTTCAATTTCTCCTGCTGTTCCTTGAGGTGGCGCTCTGAGAGATTCTCAAATTCCTGTCTGAGCGTTTGCAGTTTGAGTTCCCACTGCTTCTCCATTTCGGCCATGTTGCGCTCATACTGCTGTTCTGAGGCCTTGCGGTTCTCATCGTGCTGTCTGTTCAGTTGCTCAACAATTTTGGAGCATGAACTTTCGCTCGCTTCAAGTTTAGCCTGTAGTGATGCAATTTTTTCTTTGAGCGCAGTTTGTTCGCTGTTGACAGAAGTCGACAAATCTTCATATTTGTTTTTCCAAGAATTGCCGTTTTTCCACAGCATTATTATGATGACAGCAAATATAGCAATCGTTATGACGAAATATATTTCCATTTTCTACACAGTTTGAAGCCTAAAGGTGGTGCTATATCTTATTGCCGGTGCGCAATGAATGCATATAATGCGCACCGGCCGTATTTGCAGTAATTATGCATCGCCCATTATGGCGAAATAATCAACAATTCCAATCAGATGCTTTTCCGCATCTACCACAAGCAGAGAATGTATCTTGTGTTTGCGGAACATTGCCTGTATCTGTGTGAGTTTGGCATCAGGGCCGATGGTTTTCGGGTTGACGGTCATAATGTCCTTGACACTGAGGTTGAAGAAGTTAGATTGTGCCCCTTCAACAGCACGTCTGATGTCGCCGTCAGTGATGATGCCTTTTATTTTTTCATCCTCGATAACGACGCCCAGTCCTAGTTTCCCGTTGCTGATGTGTATAAGAGCTTCACTGAGTTTCATGTCCATTGGGAGTATTGGGAAGTTGTCGGTGTACATAACGTCGCGTACACGTGTGACGAGCTTGCGTCCGAGACTGCCTCCCGGATGGAATTTTGCAAAGTCGTTGGCTTTGAAATGTCTTACTTCCATCAGTGCGCATGCGATGGCGTCGCCCATTGCCAATGCAGCTGTCGTAGATGAAGTCGGTGCCAGGTTGAGCGGACAAGCTTCTCTCTTGACTTGCACCGGTATGTGTATGTCGGAGTTGCGTGCTATGAGCGAGCTGGGATTGCCCGTCATGCTTATGATTGGCACTTTCAGGTATTGCAGCGATGCAACAAGCCGCAGCAGTTCGTCTGTATTTCCCGAATTGGATATCATTAGAAATATATCTTCAGCAGTAATCATACCGAGGTCACCGTGCATGGCATCCAGTGGATTTATGAAAAATGACGGTGTGCCCGTGCTGGCCAGTGTTGCTGCGATTTTTGCTCCAACATGGCCTGACTTTCCCACTCCGGTGACAATCAGATGTCCCTTGCAGTGGAATATCATATCTACGGCTTTGTCAAACTCTTCATCCAGTTGCGGTATGAGGTCTAGCAATGCCTGTGCTTCATCTTTGATACACTTAACGGCATATTCTCTAACGTTTTCCATGATTGTTTGCAAGTTTTTTACGTCATGTATTTTGCCTTAACGGCACGTTGTTTTTATCAGTCTTCGTGCTTTATGTCAGCATCATGTTTCCTAGAGCAATGAACCTATAACCTTGTCCAAATCATTAAGCTTAAGCATGTTAGGTCCATCGCTGAGGGCGTTGTCAGGGTCAGGGTGCACCTCGAAGAAATATCCGTTTGCACCGAAAGCCTTTGCTGCAAGCGCCATAGCCGGTACGTATTCGCGGTTGCCTCCAGTTTTTCCGCCGGCACCTCCTGGACGCTGCACAGAATGTGTGCAGTCCATTATGACACGCGATGCAATATTCTTCATTACAGGTATATTGCGGAAATCCACCACGAGATTATTGTAACCGTACATGTTTCCGCGTTCCGTCAGCCAAACATTCTCGTTGCCGCATTCGCGCACTTTTTCTACCGGATATTTCATGTCTTCACCAGAAAGGAACTGAGCCTTTTTTATGTTGACGATTTTTCCTGTACGCGCGGCATTTACGAGTAAATCAGTCTGACGGCACAAGAAAGCCGGTATTTGAATTACGTCTACCACGTTTCCAACCGGTGCGGCCTGATATGATTCATGTATGTCGGTGAGAAGTTTCAGATCGTATTTCGATTTGATGTCGGAAAGCATCTGCAGGCCTTTATCCATTCCTGGGCCTCGGAAAGACGATATGGAAGTTCTGTTTGCCTTGTCGAACGATGATTTGAAGTAAATCTCTATATCGTATTTCTTCTGCAGGCGCACCAGTTCTGATGCGACAGTTTCAAGTACGTCCATGTTTTCGATTACGCATGGACCTGCAATGAATATATTATCGTTAACCATATGAATATCAATTGATTTGTTATGACTAGTTTAAGGTCTTGTTTACATAGGTTTAGCGGAGTTCCGTAGGGCTGTTCGGCATGTCAGGATTTTTTGCGAATGTCAGCACAGTATCGTCCAACAAGCTGTAATGTATTTTATAGACATTCCTCCGCTGTGTTGCCGTTTCGTACAGATTGAATGTTCCGGAACCCTTGTCATTTATTTCGAAAGGTTCGATTTTCAGATTCTCTATAAAATCGATGCCCTCGTTGTCAATGATTTTGAATGCCGTTTCTTTGGCCGACCAGTGCAGCGTGATTTTCAGTGCGCTGTCCGCACTTTCACTGCTGCCGCATATTCTGCTTTTGAGTTTGCATATGTTTGGTGACACTTGTTCTACGTCAACCCCAACTATATTTGACGGCGACAGTGCTGCTGCAACATATCCTTTTGTGTGTGAGATGCTCAAGTGTAACGGAATGTCGGCAAAGAAAGGAGCACCAGATGTTTTATATCTGATAGTGATAGGTCTTCCAAGTATTGTCCGCAATAATACTCTGGCCGTCAGCCACTCCTTCCTGCGCTTTTCGGATTTGAACATACATTGCGCTTCATCCGCAATTGCTTCGCCTTCGGGTATGGCGTGCATGAGTGTAGTGAAGTCCTCTTCAGCCTTCCACACAGCCACTCTTATGCCGTCCGTTTCTTTGTCAAAAGCCAGCATCAGAACGGATATTCTTCGTTGGCCGTTTTCTGAGCAGACGGCCGAACAGTTGCAGGCTGCTGGGCCTGTGTCTGCTGGGCGCTTCCTTGTTGACGGCTTGACAACAATTCCATGTTTTCAGCCATTATTTCGACAACAGTGCGGTGAACCCCCATCTTGTCATCATAGCTGCGGCTTCTGATTTTCCCTTCGATGTACAGCTTGTCACCTTTATGTACATATTTTTCTACAGTTTCAGCTAGCTTGTTCCACAGAATGATGTTGTGCCATTCTGTTCTTTCCGGAACTTGTGTTCCATTCTGCAGCGTATAGCCTCTTTCGGTAGTTGCAAGAGATAATGTTGCAACGCATACACCTGTATCCAAATATCTTACGTTCGGCTCTTGACCGACATTTCCCAATAGTATTACTTTGTTGACTGACATAATATCGTTGATTCCTTTGTTGCAGTTTTCTATTTTGTAGAAATACTAAGACTCTCTCAAGCAAGGCATCATGCTCAATCCATTTTGGCACATCTGTTCATCAGATAGCTGTCAAGTATTGTCATCGCGGCCATTGCTTCAACAACAGGTACTGCTCTCGGCAAGACGCATGGATCGTGGCGTCCCTTCACCTGCAGTATTGTTTCATTTCCGTCCTTGTCGACCGTAGGCTGAGGTGTGAGCAAAGTTGCCACAGGCTTAAAGGCAACGCGGAAATATATGTCTTGTCCGTTGCTTATACCGCCTTGTATACCTCCACTGTTGTTGGTAGATGTACTTATGCGTCCGTTGTCGTTGATGAAGATATCATTCTGCTGCGAACCTCTTTTACCAACACCTTCGAATCCCATGCCGTACTCAAAACCCTTGACAGCATTGATTGACATCATGGCATAAGCCAGGCGAGCGTGAAGCTTGTCGAAAGCAGGTTCGCCAAGACCTACTGGACATCCCTTGATGACGCATGTGATTACGCCTCCTACAGTATCTCCTGCAGTTTTGACTTCAAGGATGAGTTTTTCCATCTCTTCAGCCTTTTCTGCGTCCGGGCATCTGACAATGTTCTTTTCTATTTCGGAAAAGTCATATTTTTTGTAGTCATCATCAATTTTGATGTTGCCCACCTGCGACGTATATGCAGTTATACTTATGCCCATGTCTTTGAGCGCAAGCTTGGCCAGTGCACCGCCGACACATCTTGATATGGTTTCACGTGCCGATGAACGTCCTCCTCCACGGTGGTCGCGCAATCCGAATTTTTCGGTGTAAGTAAAATCGGCATGCGATGGGCGAAACACGTTCCTTATATTGTCGTAATCGCTTGAGTGCTGATTGTTGTTTCTTACCACGAATCCTATCGGACATCCAGTGGATATTCCTTCAAACACACCTGACAGAAGTTCCACCTTGTCGCTCTCATTTCGTGCAGTAGTGATTCTGCTTTGTCCGGGTTTGCGCCTGTCGAGTTCATGCTGAATGAATTCAACATCAATCTTGACTCCTGCAGGCAAGCCGTCGACGACTCCACCTACTCCAGGACCGTGACTTTCACCAAAAGTCGTTAGTGTGAATATGTTTCCGAATGTATTTCTCATCCTTTGGTTATAATATCATAGGAAAACGGAGGAATATACAATATTGTAGTTCCGCCGTTCTCCGCATGTGTTCTAAAATGTAGACTTAATCAGTGGCAGTGTCCGCATCCGCATTCGTGGTCGTGGTGGTGTTCACCGCAGCCTCCGCCGCAGTCACCTCCGCAGTCACCGCATCCGCATCCGCAGCCTTCTCCGCTCAACATGTTGAGCATGCCTGTGATTTCGTCGTTGGTTGCCTCTCTGTGCTCGACGACTTCACCTACGAAGTGCAGGTCTTGTCCAGCTCTCGGGTGGTTGAGGTCTATTGTGACAGAATTGTCCTTTATCTCAATTACCGTGCCGTTGAAGCGGTCGCCGTTTTCGTTTGCCAACGGAATGACGTTGCCCTCAAAAATGTTTTCCTTGTCGAATCGTCCGTTGATTTCGAAGACATTCTTAGGGACGTCAATCATGAGCTCGTCTTTAAACTCTCCGTAAGCGTCTTTTGCAGGTATTGTGAAGTCAAACTTGTCGCCTTTAGACAGCGGGTCAATTACCTTCTCGAATGAGTCAAGGGCAGTACCCATATTGCTAATGAACTGAAACGGATGTTCAGCTGTAGCTTCCTCAATTACTTCTTCAACTCCGCTCTCGTCATCTGCTACATAAAGTTTGTACGCAACTGTTATGTAATTGTTTTTTGCTGCCATAATGAATTTTATTCTATTGTATTTTTAATGTTTTATTTGAATGCAAATATATAAATAATTTATGGATTCTCTTATGCCTGCAAGTCCAAATGATAAGCATCCGCCATGCCGTAAAGTTGTTAAACGACCGATTTTTCAACATCGATGCCCAATACTTATAAATAAAAATTTATTTTTGCAGTGTCAGAATGCTGTCTGACCGAACGTTTTATTATAAATTCATTTATGAGAAAATATATTTCGTTGACAACCGTTTCATGTATTGCCGTTGCGTTAGCCGCATGTCAGGGCTCAAGCGACGGCAAAGTCTCAACCGGTGAAAATGATTCTGCGTGTTCTGTTGTCAAGCAGGAACGCCCTTATGGTGGAGCCTTTGAGCAGATAACAGTTTTGGGCAGTACAGATGTCGTATATCGTCAGGACGAACATTACAGCATCGTTGTTGAATGTGACTCCTTGTATCTTCCGCTTGTGGAAACATCTGTCGAGTCCGGTACGTTGACTATAAATCTTAAGGGCGAAAATAGAGACGATATCAATTCGTTTGCAGAAAATCCTGATGTGACTGTATATGTGACGAGTCCTGTCATGCGTATAGTTTCAGTTTGCGGTTCTGGTTCCTTTAAAGCCGAGGGAACGATTTCTTCGAGTGATTTCCATACCGGTATAATCGGAAGCGGCGACCTGTGTTTCGATTCGCTGAACTGCAAGACATTCAACTATCAGGCAACAGGCAGCGGCGATGCTGATTTCAAGTACATCAATGCTTCTTCCATCGACCTTCTTTCCAACGGCAGTGGTGATGCCAAGGTCGAAAGCCTTGTTTCCGATTCAGTCATAACAGTTGGAATTACCGGTTCTGGAGATATTGAGGTTGAATCAGGAAAGGCCGAAAAAGTAAATGTCGTTGCCGCTTCTTCCGGAAACAGCTTGTTCTCGCTTGATTGTGCTGTTTTCAATATGGATGCATCCGGTACCGGACACCATATTCTTGAGGGAAGTTCAAAACATGGCAGTGTGAAAACTTACGGCAATGTCAAGGTCGAAAATAATATGAAGAAAAATTGAGATGAATAAAAAAAGCTTGAAGCGAAGATTCCTTTTCTCGTTTCAAGCTTTTTTATATGTGTCTTGCCGTTTATTTCTGTTTTTTCAGTTCCAGATCCTTCGGCAGTTTTACATACTTGCGTCCTTCAATTCCTTTTATGCAGACATCGTCGACTTGGCGCATTATAAGGCCGTCTTCAGTCTTGCTGAATTCCAAGTCTACTGCGTCAGAACCGTTTTCTGATGCGGCTCTGACAAGTGCTTTGTCTTCGCCCACATTTTTTACCTTCAGTATAATCCAAACTCCGTTTATACGGCCTTGAACATAACCGTAGCAGGAATCCATCTCAAATCCGGGTACAGCTATGCTTTGGTCATAGAAGTCGACGTTGGCTTGAATCCTAAGTTCATTGTTCATGAATTTTCCCTTAAATGTCTTTACGGCAGTGTCCTGTCCGTACATGCAGGCAACAGTCATTGCCAGCATAGCCAGTATTGAATAGAATCTTTTCATGATGCTGCTTTCAGATAAAATTTATTAATGATATTAATATTTCTGCATATAAATATGAAATAGCGCCACCACCCTGCTTATGTACAGGCTGATGGCGCAAATTAAATATATTTTATCGAACAACACAAGAGTGTCGGCAACCATTTTTCAGCTCATGCCGTTATTTCAGTATTGCCACCCCCCGCCGAGGGCCTTGTACAGATTGACCATGGCGAGCCGCTTGTCGCGTGCAGAGTTGCTGAGCGATATTTGTGCATCCAGATAATTTCGCTGTGCATCGAGCAGGTCGAGATAGCCGATAACTCCGTTTATGTATTGAAGCTGTGCGAGTTCCACTGTTGTCTTCGACGATTCAACCAGAAGTTTTCTTGAATCATAGATTTCTTTTATCTTGTTGAAATCCACAATCGCATTGTGCACCTCCTTGAATGCCGTGAGGACAGTCTTCTCGTACGAAGCCTTTGCCCCTTCGTATGCCTCATGCTTGGCTTTCAGTTCCGCCCTCTTCTTGCCCATTCCGAAAATCGGTTGCAGTACAGTTCCGGAGAAGAACGTGTAAGGCGATTTCAGCAATTGTGAAAATACGTCGCTTTCCGCACCGAGGTTTGCTGTCAGGCTTATCCGCGGAAACAGATTGGTGTAAGCCATTCCCACCGCCGCGTTTGCCGCAATCAGGTCTTGTTCAGCCTTTCTTATGTCAGGACGTCTTTCCATGAGCGAAGAAGGCAGGCCTACCGGCAATGCGTCCGGCAGATTTACATCCTCCGGCTGTATGCCTCTGTTTATGTGTTCAGGGAAACCTCCGGCAAGGAGCGATATCTCGCTTTCCTTCAAGTCAATCTTGCGTTCCAATTCCGGAATCATGGTTTCAGCCTTGGCAAGTTCCACCTGCGCCTGCTGATAAACGATTTCCGACGTAAGTCCGCCCTTGAATCTTATTTCTGCAAGACGCACACTCTCCTTTCTCGCGTCGAGCGTCTGCCTCACGATAGACAGCTCGTTGTCGAGCGCCACCAGTTCGAAGTAAGCCTGCGCCACCTGCGAAACGAGCGACATCTTCACAGCTCTCTGATTTTCTACCGATGCCAGAAACTGAGCCGTGCTCTTGTCCTTTGACCATCTCAGATTGCCCCAGAGGTCGAGCTCCCATGAGATTTTTGCCATGATGCTGTGCTCATAGTCGGCATTCCTGCTGTCGCCGCCGTAGTTGGTTTCCTCCCTCTCGTTGTAGAAACTCGCATTGACTTCAGGAAACAGCTTGGCATAGTCAATTCTTTTCATGGCCGCAAGCTCCTTCATCCTTGACGTCGCTATGGCCAAATCCTTGTTGTACACCAGCGCTTTGGTAATCAGTTCCTGCAGTGCTGTGTCGTTGTAGATTTTCCACCACTCCACGTCGGCTACAGATGTCGTGTCCGCTGATGCGGAGTCCTGCATGGCAAGTTTTTCAGGCAGGTTCATGTCCGGCCTCTCGTAGTGCCTGCCCAACTGGCACGACGCCATCGTCAGCACAAGCATCAGCAATATTGCCGGCGTATATTTATATCTTAATCTTTTTCCCATGTATCTGCAGATTAAAGCGTTTGGTTTTGATTTTTGACTTGAGTTTGTATATCAGTACGAAGAAGAACGGAACCAGCATCATTCCCACAGCCACGGCGGCAAGCATTCCGAAGAACACACCCGTGCCGATTGCCTGACGGCTTGCCGAACCAGGACCGCTGGCTGTGACCATAGGCACCATGCCGAGTATGAATGCCAGCGACGTCATGAGGATCGGACGGAATCGCAGGCGCGAGGCATTTATGGCTGCCGCGGTCAGGTCTCCGCCCTTGTCAACTTCGTCTTTTGCAAACTCAACAATAAGTATGGCGTTCTTCGCGGCAAGTCCTACGAGCATCACAAGGCCTATCTGGAAATAAACGTCGTTTTCAAGTCCGCACACGGCTATTCCTATGTATGCGCCCAATGCCGCAACCGGCACAGAAAGCAGTACCGCCATAGGCACAAACCAGCTCTCATACAGCGCTGCGAGGAACAGGAACACGAACAGGAATACGAGGAAGATTACCGTTCCCGTCTGTCCTCCCGCCTGCTTCTCCTGATACGAAAGACCGCTCCATTCCAATCCGATGTTGTCGGGCAGATGGTCGCGGACAATTTCTTCCATGGCCTCCATTGCCTGACCCGAACTGTATCCGTCGCCGGCATCGCCGCGTATGACAGCCGTGTTGAACATGTTGAAGCGCTTGATGCTTCCAGGGCCTGTGGTGTATGAAGCCGTACCGAGCGAAGTCAGCGGAATCATCGAACCGTCGCTTCCTCTGACGAAGAAGAGGTTGATGTTGTCGGCATGCTGTCTGTACACCGACTCTGCCTGTATGTACACACGGTAAATTCTGTTGAACATGTTGAAGTCGTTCACGTACACCGAACCCGTGTAGGCCTTCATAGTCGAAAATACATCGGCCATCGGTACACCTGAGAGTTTCACCTTGTCGCGGTCGACGTCGAAGTACAGCTGAGGTATTTCCGCCTGAAGCGATGACGACAATCCCGTGATTTCCTTTCTCATCGAAGCATAGTGCATGAGGGTGTCCGTTGCCTGCTTGAGGTTTTCGAATGTAGCGTCGCCCCTTGCCTCCAGCTGCATCTCGAAACCGCCCGAAGAACCGAGTCCCGGTATGACAGGCGGTGTCGACAGATACGTCTTGCATTCAGGATATTCGTCAAGGTGCTTCTTGACGTCGGCCATGATTTCGTTGATGGTCGTATTGTCGCGGTCCTTCCAAGGCTTGAGAATGACGGTGAGTTCGCTTCGTGCCTGGCTCGTTCCTACTCGAGGACTGCTTCCCGTCACGTTCTGAACATATTCGATGTAAGGATTCTTCATCAGATAGTCGATTGCCCTCTCCGTCACCTTTCGGGTACGTTCGAGCGTAGCGTCTTCCGGCAGTTCGAGTTCAACCTTGAAGTATCCCTGGTCTTCCGACGGGAGGAAGCTCGTAGGCACCAGTTTGTTGAATATCAATATCAGGCCCAGCACCACGAGGAAACCGATGAGCACCCTCTTCGTGTGGCACATGAGGCTTTTTATTACAGAGATGTATTTGTCGTTGCCGACGGCAAGCCAGCTGTTGATTTTTCTGAATACGAAATTCTTAGGCTTGTTCGGGTCGGTCGGTTTCAGAATGAGCGAACACATGACAGGGCTGAGCGTCAGCGCCACGATGGTGGAAATCAATACCGACACGACAATCGTCACCGTGAACTGGCGGTAGAGCTGTCCCGTTATGCCAGGAAGGAAACTTACAGGCACAAACACGGCGGCCAGCACGAGCGATGTGGCAATGAGCGCACCTGCCAAACCCTCCATGGCCTTCTTTGTCGCTTCGTAGGCATTCAGTTTCTCTTCCTCCATGATTCGTTCGACATTCTCCACGACCACGATTGCGTCGTCGACGACGATACCGATTGCAAGGATAAGTCCCAGGAGCGTCAGCATGTTGAGCGAGAAGCCGAATATCAGCATTATGCCGAATGTTCCGATGAGCGAAATAGGTACCGCCACAACCGGTATGACCGTTGCGCGCCAGCTCTGAAGCGACAGGAACACGACGGCTATGACGAGGAAGAGCGCCTCGAACAGCGTCTTGTACACCTCGTGGATAGATTCAGAAATGTATGTCGTCATGTCGAAAGGCACCTCATACGTAAGGCCGTCGGGGAAGTTCTTGCTGATTTCCTCCATCGTCTCCTTGACCTTCTGACCCACCTCCATGGCGTTTGCACCCGGAAGCATGTATATGCCCAGCACGGCCGCGTTTCCGCCGTTTATTCCGCTCTCGGTGTTGTACGACTGCGCCTCGAGCGAGATGCGTGCCACGTCGCGCAGTCTTATTATGGAACCGTCGGCATCGGCGCGGAGAACAATCTCCTCAAACTGCGAAACCGAGTTGAGACGGCCTTTCGTAGAAATAGGTATCGTGATGTCGAGGCCGCTGACAGGCTGCTGGCCGAGCACACCTGCCGCCGACTCTCTGTTCTGGTCCTTCAGCGCATTCTGCACGTCCTGCACCGTCAAGCCGAAGTTGGCCAGCTTGTCCGGCTGCACCCATATCTGCATGGCATAGTAGCGGCTTCCGATGTTCGAGACACGTCCTACGCCCGGAATACGCCTGAGCACATCGACCACGTTGATTGTGGCAAAGTTGCTGAGGTATATCTCGTCAAACTTCGGGTCGTCGGAGGTAAGGCACAGCGTCATCAGCTGGCTCGGAGCCTGTTTCTCCACCGAAATGCCGTTCTGAATCACTTCGGCCGGCAGGCGCGATTCGGCCAGCTTTATTCTGTTTTGTATTTCCACGGCGGCAAGGTCGGCATCCGAAGTGATGTCGAACGTCACCGTTGCCGAAAATCCTCCCGAGTTGGAGCTGTTCGACTCCATGTACAGCATGCCCGGCGTACCGTTCAGTTCCTGTTCGATAGGAGTGGCCACCGCCTGCGAAACCGTCAGTGCACTTGCACCCGGATACGACGCGCTGATTTTCACCACCGGAGGCGTAATCTGCGGATACTGGTCGATAGGCAGCATCATGAGCCCGATGACGCCTACGATTACTATGAGTATTGATATGACAGCCGAGAATATCGGCCTGTCAATGAAATATGTTACTTTCATCGGCGTTTCAGGTTTTTATTTCTTGTTTGTTCGGTTGCTGGCTTCCTCGTTGTTCTTCCTTCCGCTCTCAGGCACGGCGTTGACCTTCATTCCAGGCATGAGCTTGTGGAAGCCCTCTGTGACAATCATCTCCTTAGGGGCAAGTCCGCGCTCGACGACGACGTTGTTGCCGAACTCAGGCCCAAGCTCTATGAAGCGCTTCTCCACGGTCGAGTCCTTGCGCATGACGAAGATGTACGCACCGCCCTTCTCAATCATGAGGGCCTTCTGCGGAACGACGGTTGCATGTTCGCGCACGTCGAGCAGCACCTTCACCTTCGTAAACTGACCCGGCAGAAGGTCGTGGTGCGGGTTAGGCATTTCCGCACGCACGGAGAATGTTCCTGTGCGCGGGTCGACCTGAGGCTCCGCAAAATCCACGGCTCCGCGGTACGGATAAACCGAGTTGTCCGGAAGCGTGATGGTCACCGTAGGCTGCCACGAGCGTGTCGAATCCCTCTGTCCGATGATGACATTCCTTTCCTTGCTCTTCAGATAGTCGAGGGCCGTCATGCTGAAGTCCACCAGCACCGTGTCGCTCTTGACGATTGTGGCGAGAAGCGACTTGCCCCCCGTCCCGACAATGGTGCCAAGGTCGACGTGCCTCTCGCTTATCTGTCCCGCAATCGGCGAACGCACAACCGTGTAGCTCAGTTCCTGCTCCGCCTGGTCGACGTCGGCCTTGCTCATGTTCACACTGGCCTTCGCCGTTTCGTAGGCCGCCACGGCATTGTCGAGGTCGAGACGGCTCGCCGCGTTCTGCTCGTAGAGCGGGCGTATGCGCTCAAGGTCGCGTTCGGCCTTCTTCTCCTGAGCCTCGTCCTTATGGAGCTGTGCCCTCGCCTTCTCCGCCCTGGCCTTGTACACGCGCGGGTCGATGATGAAGAGCACCTGCCCCTTCTCCACGTGCGTTCCTTCCTCGAAGAGCATGCTCTCGAGGAAGCCCTCCACGCGTGCGCGCACCTCAACAAACTGCTGCGCCCTGATTCGGCCTACATACTCGCCGTATATCTCCACGTTCTGCACGCCCGCAGGCATCACGCACACGGCCGGAGCCGGTGCAGGCTTCTTCTTGCCCGAGTTTATCCACACGATTGCACCGCCTATTGCAAGAATCAATACGGCAGACAATCCAATAATTCTCGTACGTTTCTTGTAGTTGAATCTTTTGGAAAATAAAGTCATAATGGGATTGTTGATTGGTTTCCTGATTTTGTCCATTTGCATTTTCTTCTGAAGTTGTTTGTCCGCAAGGCATATCGTCACACGCGCGCATGGAGCGTCGTGAGGCCTCCACGTGCAGACAATGCCGATATCTCTTTGTCGGTAACTATCGCTTTTGTGAAATATTAAAATGCTTGAGACTGAAATTTCGGGCAAAAATAATATTTAAATCCGATGCAGACACAACATGACAGTGAAAAAATGCATCACCTGCACCATACGGAAAGCATGCCGTCCGTTTTTACGCCGCTTTTGTAAAGTAAACATTGCTTACACCTATTCTTTCCCATCGACAATCGTCACGCACCTGCGGTTCCGGTAGTCAACGGTTCCGCGACGTTCAAGAAAATCGATGAGCGCGTCGGTCGTAAGCCGAAACGTGCTGCGCCCCCTGTCCTTCCTCTCGAATCTTGCCGCCGAAGCCACATACGAGTTCATCACCACCCTGTACGTGCGCCTCCTGTCAATCTGCCTGCCGTCGGGCATGCAGATGCGTATGCCCCTCACGTCCGTATGCCCCCCTTCGCCAAGGCAGATTTCGTAGCTCATCCCCGACACGTAGGCAGGGCCGTAGCCGTCGGCACGGCAGATGGCCTCGAGCAGGCGCACGACCTCCTCGCCCGTGAGCGACATCTCGAACACCTCGTTGCCGAACGGGTCGAGCCTGTACACGTCGCCCAGCGTGAAGTCTCCCTCTCCCTTGCTCTCCATGCGCACGCCGCCGCTGTTCTGCACGGCTATGTCCGCACCGAGTTCCTCGCGCAGGGCGTCGGCCATCAGGCATCCCAGTTCCTCCCTGTCCGAAAATCCGCCTTCGGCATACGCCAGCACGCGCGACAGGCCTGCCGTCGCGGCGAACGAATCCACGAGCGCCTGCACCTGCCCGTCCCTACGCTGGCAGTCGGCCACGCCGATGAGTTCGGCCTTCCTCCCGACTACCTTCCCGCTGTCGACCGTCAGCGTCGTGAATGTGGCATACTTCAGCAGACGTTCCGCCTGCACAATCATCACCCCGTTTTCCGTCGTGCACGGGTCGAGCCTCGTGTGGCTGTGCCCGCCTGCAATCAGGTCTATGCACGGCATCCTGCGCGCCACGTCCCTGTCCTCGTCCACCCCCAAGTGCGTCAGTAGGACGAACACGTCGCACACGCTGTCCATCCATGCATACCGCAGGGCCGTTTCCTCGGCATTGCCGAACGTGATGTCTCTGAAGAGCCTCGGCGAGGCGTCGGGGCAACCCGTTTCGCTGTTCGTCTCCGTAAGGCCGAGAATGCCGATGCGCACGCCCCCGCGCTCCACCACTGCAAACGGGTCGACGTGCAGGCCCATCGAGTCGGGGGCATGCATGTTTGCACACAGGTAGCGGCAGTGCGAAGCGTTGACGACGCGGCGGAAATTGTCGGCTCCTCCGTCGAACTCATGGTTGCCGACGGCCGAGAAGTCGAAGCCGGCACGGTTCATCAGTTCCACCAGCGGGCGCGACGGTTCGGCGTACATGTCGCTCACGGGATTGCCCGTGCGGTTGTCGCCCGCCGAGAGCAAGAGCATCTCCGGATAAAGCCCTCGCAGGCTGTCTGCAATATATACGAGCTGAGGAAAATTTTCTATGGAGGCATGCATGTCGTTCACCGACAGGATGTGCACCTCCTTCTGCTGTGCATACAGCGCTGTCTGCAACGACAGCACCGCGGCAAAAATAAATGAGAGTATCTTCACGCTTATGGGGATTTATCGGTTTGTATGCAATTTTTTGAGTCGTAGAAACTGATTGCAAGTTTTGTTCTTTTTGTATGTGTCCTGCACTTAATTAAAATTTGTCTGACATTTTCCTGACAATTTCCCTTGCAGCCTCGCATTCCTGAGCATCTTCCAACTTTTTCTTCAGACGGCTCTTCATGGTTCTGAAAGTTTTGACTGTTGTATGCAGTATGCCTGATATGACGTTCTCGTCCGTGACTCCTTCGTGATAGAGTATGCACACGAATATGTCGCGGTTGCTGAGAGCATTGCATTCTTCCGTTAGTGAGTCAA
>ENA-UONW01001341-UONW01001341.1-human-gut-metagenome-genome-assembly--contig:-CS52-NODE-1341-length-30368-cov-6.668591_pt1 | contig 30368 bp, 26 predicted proteins | sample MGYA00242463_ERZ724010 | MGnify/ENA metagenome assembly ERZ724010 | reverse complement strand
TGCTTTTCTGAGTTCTTGTTCGGGTTCTTTTATTCGTTTCATGTCTGGCCGGACGGCCTTACGGCCTTCTGGCGATGGACGAAATGTTAGGAGCGCTCCTCAAAACGGAAAATGCGAAAATATCCTCTTCCCGGCATCAAATTTCGAAGCGACTTCCATGCAGAAATCGACCTCCATCGACACCTACGCGCTCGAATTCCTTCTTTCGCTCATGGAAACCCGGTCGCTTGCCGCCTCGGCCGACGACTTCGCCGTGAGCTCCGCCACGGCGCAGCGGATGCTTCAGAAATTGAGATCGCATTTTTCCGACCCGCTCTTCACGCGCGAAGGCTTCGCGATGCGCCCGACTGCGAAGGCCGAGAGGATTGCCGTAAAGCTCCGGCCGCTCCTCGCAGGATTGCGCCGCCTCGGGCGTGATGCGGACGAGGACTACAGCGCACGTCGGGAGACGCTCCGGTTCGCGGCCTACGACAATGCGTGCGCTTCGATCTTTGCACCCCTCTTCCCGCGCCTCATGGAGCGGGCGCCTAATCTCACGCTCCAGTTCCTGCAGGCCGACGAGCGGATGTTCGAGCTTCTGCGTGCCGGAGACCTCGACTTCGTGATTTATGCAAGGCAGGGGCTCTCGCCCGACCTCCGTTCGGCGGCGCTTCTCACGACGCCCTATGTCTGGGTCGCCCGAAAATCCCATCCGCTTGAAGCAAAGGCCCGGAAAAACGGCTTCATTTCGCCCGCCGACGCGGAAAGCTTTCCTCATGTGATCGCAAACGCCCAGCCCGACCGCAGAAGAACGCCCAACGGTCCCGCCGAAGGGTGGTTTCAGCCCAAGCACGGGCGCGCTCCGGTGCTCCATCTTCCGTTCTTTCTCGCCGCGCCTTATTTTCTTGAAGGCTCGGACGCGCTCTGCGTGCTCCCGAGGGCGCTCGCTGAGCTCGCGCTCGACCCCGGCCGATTCTCACTGCTTCCCGCCCCCGCGAATGCGCCCACGCTCACGATGCGTCTTGCGTGGCATAAGCGCACGGATGACGACCCCTACTTTCAATGGGTGCGAGGACTTTTCGAGGTGCTCCTCAGCGAAAGGGAACCGCCGCAACCCGCATTTGCCCTGATCTCCTCGAAGTCCCTAACGCAAAAAGAGGGACTTTCTCGGGAAGAGACCGGGACAGCCGGCGCCGCTACCGATTAAACTTTCAGCTTCGCTTTGGCTCTGAGGCTCGTTTTAAAGCCCACTTCTCCTGCTATATGTCTGACGACAAACCACCGCGAAGATCCGCGGCACTCTCCGGAACCGGAAAGACCGGCTTCCATTCCTCATTTCTTTTTTCGAGAGCGTGCCGCCAATGAGCAACCATCCCCGGCTTGAATCCTGGGTGCACAGCGTCTGGTCCCATCGGGGCCCGGTCGCCTGTCTCCTTTATCCGCTCTCGCTCATTTACCAGGCGGTAAGCGCTTCGCGCCGCCGCAGAACGGTAGCGAACCACCTCCCGGTGCCCGTTGTGGTCGTCGGGAATATCTACGTGGGCGGAACGGGGAAGACCCCCGTGACGATCGCGCTCGTGAGGGCGCTTCGCGCCCGCGGGTGGACCCCCGGCGTCATCTCGCGCGGGTTCGGGCGCTCTGAAGACGGCGTCCGCCTCGTGACGCCCGATTCCGATGCCGCTCAGGTGGGAGACGAGCCGCTCCTCATCGCGCGCGAGTCGCTTGCTCCCGTGGCGGTCGGCCGCGAACGCGTGAAGGCGGGGCTTGAGCTCCTTCGAGAGCATCCCGGCGTCAACATCATCATCTCGGACGACGGTCTTCAGCATGCCGCGCTTGCCCGCGACGTGGAGCTTGCCGTCATCGGCGCAAGAGGACTCGGAAACGGCTGGCTCCTTCCCGCAGGCCCCCTTCGCGAACCGGTTTCGCGTCTGGACGACGTCGACGCCATCATCCTCAACACGACGACGGAATCCGTAGTGGAAAGCCGCACGCCCCGCTTTGCCGCCTCAAGCTGCTTCGGCGCCTGCAGACGGCTCTCGACGGGCGAGGTGCGCGATATCGACACGATTGCCGCCGACCTTGAGCGCTCGGGCGAAAAGGCGCTTGCCGCCGCAGGCATTGCCGCGCCGGGGAGGTTCTTCGCGATGGTGCGCGGTCACGACATTGACTGCGCGGAGCTTGAGCTCGGCGACCACTTCGACTTTTCGAGCAATCCCTTCAGGGGCAGAAAGGAAGGCGTCATTCTCATTACGGGAAAGGACGCCGTAAAGTGCGCGCAGATCCCTGAGATCAAGGGCGACGACCGCATCTGGGTGGTCGGTCTCGAGGTCGTCCTCGACCCTTATCTCATCGACCTGATCGACACCCGGGCTTCTGAAGCCGCACGCAGGCTCGGCCGCCATCCTGAAGCCCAGAACGACAGCATCGAATAATTTTTCTTTCAAAAGACATCCATGACCCAGCGCATCCCCGATTTTTTGGTCTGTCCCGTCTGCAAGGGAAAGCTCATTGCCGGCAAATCCGAAACCGCCGCCTCGCCCGAGGAACTTCTCTGCCCCGCCTGCGCGCTTGCCTTCCCGATTCAGGACGGCATTCCCATGATGATCCCTCAGGACGCACGGAAGCTTTCGGACGAGGAAGCCGCGAAGGTTAAGCTCGAGGCTGAGCGCCTCTCCGGCAAGGCTCCGCGCCCCGGTCAGTTCTGAGTGCATAGGATCGAAGAGGTTTTACGCATGAGCTTCACCATCATCATTCCGGCGCGCATGAAGTCGACGCGCCTTCCCGAAAAGCCCCTGAAGGACATTCTCGGGAAACCCATGATCGTGCGCGTCGCGGAAGCCGCCCGCCGCACGAAGGCCGCCCGCGTCGCGGTTGCGACCGACCATGAGGCGATTCTTGAGGCCTGCCGCGCTGCGGGCGTTGAAGCCGTTCTCACGTCGCCCGACCACCCGACCGGCACCGACCGCCTCGCGGAAGCCGCGCGCCTCCTCGGACTCGGTCCCGACGAAATCGTCGTGAACGTTCAGGGCGACGAACCCCTGATGCCCGCCGACGTTGTGAATGAAGCGGCCGAACTCCTTGCCTCCCGCCCCGAATGCGCGATTGCCACGGCGGCGCACACGCTCACGTCGATTGAGGACTTCTTCAGCCCCAATGTCGTCAAGGTTGAGCTTGATGCCCGGGGGAATGCCCTCACCTTCTCGCGAGCTCCGATTCCGTGGCCGCGCGATGCCTTCCGGAAAGACCAGTCGAAGCTCCCCGAAGGCTTCAAGTCCCTCCATCACCTCGGGCTCTACGCCTATCGCGTTGCGTTCCTCGAAAAGTTCCCGACGCTTCCGCCCGCTCCGATTGAGGAGACGGAAAGCCTCGAGCAGCTGCGCGCCCTCTGGAACGGCGAAAAGATTGCCGTTTTGGTGCTCGATGAAGCGCTCCCTGCGGGCGTGGATACCGAAGCGGATCTCGAGCGCGTAAGAGAGGTCTTCAAGGCCCGCCTCGGGGCGTAAGACGCTTCAATGGAAGCGTTCGCACGCTTCTGATGGCTCCATGCAAACGGCGCATTCCGTCATAGGGTGCGCCGTTTGGCGTTTTGATTCCAGTGCAGACCCGCTTTCTTCCATAGAGTTGACTCAAGCAAAAACCAACTCCGGTTGAGATAAAACCGCTTGCGTACACTAAATGATGTTTTAGTGTACGCAACGCGCCTTTCATGAACTCAGGATGCCTTTCTGTTAAGACAAGATGCGTCTTCTGAGGATGCCTCAGGCCCCAAGCGATCTCTGCCTCTCCCGTCATATGCCGTCCCCCTTCAATCTTCCCCGGCTTCCCCTTGCGGGCGAGCCACTGCCCTGGTCATCCGACAGTTTTCGCGAATTTGCGGCCGCTGCGGCCTTGTGTCGTCTTGACGGGATGACGGAGGCTTTCGCGAGGAGGGATCTCCTCTGTTCTACCTGGACGCTGAAGGAAGCTCAAGCCTCGAACCTCATTGAAGGCACTGCGACGATGTTCGATGAAGTCGTGGGCGCCCAGGCCGGCGTCGTCCCTCCACTCTCAAGACGGGACGACGTGATGGAAGTCCTCAATTGCCGGAACGCGATGGCTGAAGGCATCAGCGCCGTACGAGGAGGCACGCCCATCACCTTGTCTCTGATTAAGGATCTTCACGCCATGCTGCTCGACGGCGCCGGAAGCAGAGAGAAAAAGCCGGGGGCGTTCCGGAATGTTCAGGTTCATATCGGGAGGCCTGGAGCCGGCATCAAGCATGCCTTCTACATCCCGCCGGCTCCTCTGCATCTTCAGAAGCTCCTTGAGAACTGGCTTCAGTTCCTGGCCCGCACTGACCTGAATCCCCTCGTTCAGGCGGCGGTCATGCATGCTCAGTTTGAGCTGATCCACCCGTTCACCGACGGCAACGGCCGCATGGGGCGGCTGCTCATTTCATTGTTCCTCGCGATGAAGGGAGTTCTCCACACCGACTGCTTCTTCATCAGTCCGTATCTGCTGTCGCACAGAGCGGACTATTACGCCGCGCTCGGCCTCATCTCCCGGGAAAAGCGCTGGGATCCCTGGATCTCATTCTTTTTGACAGCCGTTGAGGAAGAGAGCCGTTCGAACGCGAAGCTCCTCGCAACCATGGTCGGGCTCTATGAGGAATCCAAAGCGATTTTCGCCAGTGAAACAAAGGAGCCGCTCGCGATCGCCATCCTCGACTATGTTTTCGCGAACCCCGTCTTTACGCTCCCCAAACTGCATGAAGAATGCCGCGAGCACATCTCGAAGCAAGGCATGGTGCTTCTGATCAGGAGGCTTGAGGAATCGGGAGCCATCCGCAAAATCGAACCCGGCAGGGGACGCCGGCCGGCTCTCTACAGCTTCACGAAGCTCTTGGAGCTTCTGAAGTAGCCCGCGCCTTCAGAGAAAACCGCCCGGACCTCATGGCGGGACTTGCATTCGAGTACCGGGCTTTCGCACGAGGGAATTTCCGGCATGGCTGTCATCTCATGCGGAATCTAACGGATCTAACCGTTAGATTGTAAGATTTTTATGTACTTCTTAGATTCACTGTACTGCAGTGCAATTTTCGATGTTAGATTAAATATTTGATCCAGATTGAACCCCGGAAAAACTGTGAGAACGGTACAAAGTTCGCTTTCAACTCACCATGATTCCCTCGCTCAGCTGCTCTCGCCCGGGCGCACGACGCCCGCTGCAGCGCGGAATCTGTCCATCATTCTTTCGAAGACAAGGTTCCGCCGTCAGATCGGATCCCGGGCACGAGAAGCTGCGGACGCACGCCTCTGCGGGTGCAGTAGTCGTTCACCCACTTTCTCGCTGTGCTCGCGGAAATGCCGGTGCGTTTGGTGAGCTCCGCCCAGGAGATGCCGGAAAGCCGCATGCGGATCACGTTCTCGCGGACATCCTTCGAATGCGTCTTTGTCGGAGAGTACCGTAACGCCCCATCTGGGAATAAAAGGAACGGAGGCTTCAGCTTGCCGCCGGGCCTCCGTCTCTCTATAGCCTTAAAGAACCTCCGGATCCATCTTCGCCCGATGGCTCCCTGAATCCGAACGCCGCTCACGCCGTCTTCCACCACTCCCGGGTGCTCTTTCTCAGCGCAGGATCGAGCGCCACCGCCTCGCCGATCTCAGGCGTGAGGAGCGAAAAGCCTTCCTCCCTTGTGGTTGCAAGCGCCCGTTCGAGCGGTTCCTGCCACGAGTGACGGCTTAAGCAGAACTTGGAATTGTGCATGGCGAGCACCGCTTCCGGGCGAATGACTTCAAGCGCCTCTCCCCAGGCTTTGGGAAGGAGATGCACGCCCGGCCAGTCCTCGTTGTACTGCCCGTCTTCAAGGAGCGCAATGTCGATTTGCGGGAACATTTCCCGGATCTGCGCAAAGTGTCTGCCCCAGCTCGTGTCGCCCGAGTGATAGACGTTCACGCCGTTCGCAGAAAACATGTAGCCCGCCCAAAGCGTTTCGTTGCGTCTGAAGGTCCGGCCGGAGAAGTGCTGCGAGGGGAGCGCCGTAATCGTGAGGGGACCCGCTTTCGTCGCCTCGAACCAGTCGAGCTCCGTGATGCGCTCGGGCTCCCATCCCCAGGCCTCGAGGTGCGCGCCGACGCCCAGGGGGCAGACGGCTCTTTTGACGCGGGACTTGAGCTCCCGCACGGTCTCGTAGTCGAGATGGTCGTAGTGATCGTGCGTGATGACTAAGAGGTCTGCAGCCGGAAGATCCTGAGGCTGATACGCATCCGCCCCGGGAAAAGGCTTATAGAAACCGGGGAGCGGAAATGCCTGATGAAGCGCCGGATCAATGATGACCGAAACCCCCTCCATCCGGAGGAAGAACCCCGAGTGCCCGAGCCAGACGAACTGGTTCTGAGGGAGTTGAGCGAGGTTCGTCTTCATGTGCGGCAGAATTCCAGCGGGGAACCGCGCCGGATTCCGGTCGAAAAGAAACTCGCTCATGATCTCGAACTGCGAGCGGTCCGCAGGTGGCGCCGCCATCGGGTCGAGATTCTGAAACTGCCCCTCCGCCCAGTGGGGAGACGCCATCATGCGTCTTAAGCGCTCGCCCTCGGGCTTTCCGCCAAAGTCCGGTCTCGTCATGACGGTTCCGCCCGCAGCGGCGGAAACCGCTGCGAGTCCAAGAAAGGCTATTCCGCCTCGAATCAGTCTGCGGCGGCCGGAACTGATCTGAGCCATGGGTTGAAGCGCTCCTCTTCAGGAAAAAGACAAAATGGGATCGGGATGCAGTGCTATTTTCGCTTTGATCGCTCCTGCGAAATTGCCTGATTTCGTTATTTCTTTCTCCAAAACAATCATTTTTCCGTAGAGCGATTGAAGAAAAACGGTCTGATTCTCTCCTCCTGGCACCTAAAGACAGGGCTCCGGAGTCTGCAGAAATTTTCCGGCATCTCCCGTGAGGGGTAGAATTCTAGGATTCTCTTCGGACGATCATGCGCATGCCCGCATGCGCGCCCTCAACGTTTCATTTTCAGGAGTTCATCAGAATGCGCCTTATTCTTATCGGACCGCCGGGTGCGGGCAAGGGCACGCAGGCCAAGTTCATCTGCCAGAAGTTCGGCATTCCGCAGATTTCGACGGGCGACATGCTTCGCGCCGCCGTGAAGGCGGGCACGCCCCTCGGTCTTGCCGCCAAGGAAGTGATGGACAAGGGCCAGCTCGTCTCCGACGACATCATCATCGGCCTCGTCAAGGAACGCCTCTCGCAGCCCGACTGCGCGAACGGCGCCCTTTTTGACGGCTTCCCCCGCACGATCCCGCAGGCTCAGGCTCTGCGCGACGCGGGCGTGCCGATCGACTACGTTCTCGAAATCAGCGTTCCTGACGCCGAAATCGTCGAGCGCATGTCCGGCCGCCGCGTGCATCCGGCTTCCGGCCGCACGTACCACGTCAAGTACAACCCGCCGAAGGTTGAAGGCAAGGACGACGAAACGGGCGAACCCCTCGTGCAGCGCGACGACGACCGCGAGGAAGTCGTTTTGAAGCGCCTCAAGGTCTATCACGACCAGACCGAAGCGCTCGTGGGCTTCTATGAAGAGCTCGCCAAGTCGGGTGCCGCTGATGCGCCGAAGTATCGTTCGATCTCGGGCCTGGGCTCCATCGATGCGATCACGGAACGCGTCTTCAAGGCGCTTGCCTGACTGGCAGCCGGGAACTTCTGAAAATCCCTCGTTTACTTCGGATTTCGGAAGATTCCCAATCGCCTTCGTTCCAAGAAAGGCCGCTGGAATTTTTCCCGCGGCCTTTTTGCATTTTGGGCTTCGGATGCGCTCTAATTTGAAAGCATTCCCCCGGGACGGCTTTCCCGACAACCGCTCTCCTTCCCTCCTTTCCTTCAGGCTCCTGACTCATGAGTTCCACCATTTCCGCCCTTTCTGAAGAGGATCGCGAGCGCCTGCTTCGCGAGCTTTCCGACCGCCTCGGCGCCGACCACGTCATCACGGATGCGGGAGAAATCAAAGCCGCGTCGCTCGATTCCCGCCGGCGCCGCCAGGGCGAGGCGCTTGCGCTCCTTCGTCCGGGGACGCCCGAAGAGGTTGCTGAAATCCTTCGCTTCGCCGCCGAAAACCATCTCGTCGTCATCCCCCAGGGCGGAAACACGTCGACGGTGGGCGGCGCGACTCCCAATCCGGAGAGCCCTCTGAATGCGCGAACCCTGATCCTGCAGCTCTTCCGCATGAACCGCATCCTCGGGATCGACGCCGTCAACGGCACGATGACGGTTGAAGCGGGCGCCGTGCTTGAGCGCGTCCAGGCGGCGGCCAGGGAAGCCGGGAAGCTCTTCCCTGTCTCCTTCGCGGCCCAGGGCACGGCCCAGATCGGCGGCATGCTCGCCGCCAACGCCGGGGGCGTCCATGTCGTCCGCTACGGGATGGCCAGACGCAACTGCCTCGGAATTGAGGTTGTGCTCGCGGACGGCCGGATCCTCAACCTCATGAGAAGCGTACGGAAAGACAATGCAGGCTACGATCTCAAGGACCTCTTCATCGGGTCCGAAGGAACGCTCGGCGTCATCACGAAGGCAGTGCTCGATCTTTCGGCGCTCCCTGCCGGGCGCATTACAGTCTTTGCCTCTCTGGGGGAACTTCGCGCCGTCGAAAAGCTCTTCACGACGCTCGAAGATTTTGCCGGCCCCTCGCTCACGGCCTTCGAACTCATTTCAAAGCCCGCGCTTGAGCCCGTCATTGCCGCGGGGAGAAAGGCGCCCATAGAGCCTTCCGACTGGATGGTGCTCTTCGACCTCTCCTACACGAAGCGCGAGGATCCGGAAGCGTTTGCCGAGAGCCTCACGGATGCCCTTTCGCCCCTCTTTGAGGACGGAACACTCGCCGACGCCGCCATTGCCCAGACGGAAACGCAGGCCGAAGCCCTCTGGACCCTCCGCGAGGAGATCCCGACTGCAGTCCGTGCATCGGGCGGCAACATCAAGAACGACATCAGCGTGCCGAGAGGGAGTCTCTGCGCCTTCATCGAAGAAACCTATGCGCGCTTTGAAAAGGAAGCCCCCTGGCTGCTCCCCATGATCTTCGGGCACTACGGCGACGGGAACCTTCACTTCAACCTCGGCAGCAAGCCGGCATACGGGCCCGGCTACAGGAAGGCGTACGAGCGCGAAATCCATCGGCTCGTCAACGATGAGGTCGTGAAGTTCGGGGGATCGGTCGCCGCTGAGCACGGCGTCGGCGCCAAGATCCAAGTGCTCGAGCGCACGAAGGATCCGCTTGAACTTGAGCTCATGAAGAAACTGAGGGGCGTCTTCGACCCCGAGGGAATCCTCAACCCCGGACGCGTCGTGCGCTACCCCGAGGACGTCTGGCAGAACCCGAAGGAAGCCTGGGATTAAAGGACCAAAAACCACATGGCAGCGGAACAGGTTTCAGGGGTGGTGTTATCCCTGATATTTCAGCTGCGAGAGCGCTTGCAATCGCCCGTCCGCCCGCCATAATTACGGAAACCGTCAATTCCATTTCTTGAGGGAGAAGCGCCTTAACCCTGCACTTCTCCCCGGAGCCTCATTGATGTCTCTTATGCTCTCCCGCCGCCCGCTCATCGCGGCGGCCCTTTGCGCTGCACTTCCCGGAGCCTCGATTCTGCTCTCGGGGTGCGCCGCCACGCCGGTGGCTTCCGCAGTGCCCGCCTCCGAAGCGCCGCAGAAAAAGAAGAAGCCCGAACCCGTGCTGATGCCGATGCCGACGATCGACGCCTTCAAGGGCGCCGGCCTCTTCTACTTTGACGACAACATCCGCACGCAGCTCTTCATCAAGGACAACATTGCCGTCAACGGCCGCTATGCCGTGCAGGAAAACTTCCCGCTCGGAAGCCGCCACGGCTTTACGTGGGGCGGCGGCGCGGCAGCCATTCTGCGCAACGGCTCGCCCCTTGACGCCCAGCGTCCGCTCTTTCTGACGCAGGGCAACAAGGGCCGCGTCGTCATTCAGTTTGAGGGGGGCGGCAGAAAACCCCTCGCGCTCCAGGTGAAGCTCGTTGCCTACAGCCTTGAGGGACTTCCCATCGGCCCCTACCTCGTCACGCGCCAGAATACGGCAACCCCGTCGGGCTACGTCATCGCGAACCGCTACGTCTTCCCGAAGGGCGCGGTCGGCTATCGCGCCATGCTGATGATTGACGACGACGAAGTGCTCGTTCCCACGAAGACCGCCTTCACGGGGTCCGACTCGATCGAAAACTTCTCAAAGCGCTTTACGCGCGACATCCCCTACTGCCTGCGCTACATCCCGACCCGCCGCTCGGAACCTGTCGGCATGCGTTTTGCCAAACCCATCACCAAGCAGACGAAGCGCGTGAAGGGGAAGCTCCAGGAAGTTGCACAGTCGGGCGAAGCCCAGCTCATGAGCGTGAAGAAGGGCACGCTTTTCTGTCAGCAGGAAGGAAAGTCGCAGCTCTCCAACGCCCGCTGGGATCTGCGCTACATCAACGGCACGCGCGTGCTCTCCTTCACCTTCCCCGATGAAGTGCGCTCCGCCGACTTCGGCATTCTGAATCAGCACCGCGATGCGCTCCGCCTCGCATTTGCCGAAGAAATTTCAACCGAACGCAGGAAGACCGTGAAGAAGGTTCGCCCGGGCATCGTCTGGCTCGGAGGCAAGGAAATCCTCGACGCCCAGTGGCGCTTCAACGAAGTCGCTGCGGACGCGATCTCGGACGCCATTGCGCGCACGAAGGATCTGAGAAAGGACTGGGAAGCGCAGAACGGGAAGAAGAAATAGTAGCGCCTCCTCTTTCCAATATTTCCAAAGCCCGCTCTTTCGTCAGGAAGAACGGGCTTTCTTCTTGCCCGGGGAGCACCCTGCAAATTTCTTTTCAGCGCCCGGACGCGAGCGGATTTTTGAGAAGATCCAGGGCCAGCGCCGCCTCATAGCGGGCGCCGGCAGGAAGCGCGGCTTCGCTGAAGCGATATGCCGGATGGTGATTCCGATGCGGGTAGCCTTCCTCTGAGTTTCCGCCTCCCAGAATGACGTAGGCGGCGGGCGCCGCCTCGGCGAAATAGGAAAAATCCTCCGAAGCGCTCATGCCGGTCCCGACGGCAGCTTTCCCGGGAGGCAGAGTTTCCCGCGCCACGCGAAGCGCGCGCTCGATCATCTCCGGATCCTGAATGACGGCGGGGCAGCCGGCCAGCCACTCAAACGCAGCGGTTCCGCCATTCGCTTCGGCAATGCCGCGGATCAGCGCCTCCACGCGGTCGTGAATCCGAACGCGGTCGTCCGGGTCCTTCGTGCGAATGTTGATGCCGATGCGGGCTTTCTGCGGAATCGCATTGATCACCTCGCCCGCCTGAAAAACGGTGGGCGAAACCACGGCGAAATGATCGGGCGAGATGCTTCTCGACACGATCGTATGGAGCGCCATGACGACTTCGGAACCGATCATCACCGGATCAATGCCGCCTTCCGGCATGGAAGCGTGCGTGCCGCACCCGATGATCGTCGCCCAGACGCAGTCGGAAGCCGTTGAAAATGCCGGGGCCGTGCAGACGCGGATCTGTCCGATCGGATCATTCATGACATGAAGCCCGATCACGGCGTCGACGCCCTTCATGACGCCCGCCGCCACAAGTTCCTTCGCGCCGCCCGGAGCCGCCTCTTCGGCATGCTGAAAAATCAGGCGGACAGTGCCCGAAAAGTTCGGGCGCTCTGTCATCAGAATCTTCGCCGCGCCGAGCAGCATCGCCACATGCGCATCATGACCGCAGGCATGCGACACGCCCGGATTGACGGAGCAGAAGTCGAGGCCTTCAGCTTCCGGAACAGGGAGCGCATCCATGTCGGCGCGGATGGCCGCGACAGCAGGACGGACGCCCGCAGGAGCCGGAGCGAGCCCCGTGATATCCGCCACGCGGCTCGTCGGCGTCGGCGCCGAAATATCGGTCACGCCCAGCTTCCGGAGCTCCTCTTCGACATAAGCCGCCGTCCCGGATTCGTGGTAGCTCAGCTCCGGATGCTGGTGCACGTGGCGGCGCCAGCGGACAAGATCCGTAAGAAGCGGATCCTGGATTTGCGTTTCAGTCATGGCAGGTCGTATACAAAGAACAAGATGACGGGAAAGGTTAGCGCAAAGAAAAGGCGACTGGGTGATGAGCAAAAAGCGCCATCAGATGCTCAGCCATCAGCCTCCGTTCCGAACTAAAACGGGTTTTTCAACTGTTGCCTCACCATCCACATCACGATGTTTTGAGCTTGAATTTGCACGAAATTTATCGTCACGGACTTATGCGTAACGACCGCACAGGCGAGAGGTGATTTTGGTCGACAAATTACTTGTTTACGGCGACTTTCCGCCTCATTCATGACCCCTTCATCAATTTTTAAGGTGATGCGCCGAGAGCATGGCCATCGGGAGCAAACACGCGCGAAATAAGAGGACGCCCAAGCGCTCTTTGCCGATACATTTCGCATTCAGAGCGCTCGCGGGAGCGCTCCCGGCAGCAGTCCCTGCCGTCAAACCCTTTCATGTTCTGCGTGCATTCCGGACCATCACGCTTTCATTACAGCTCCCCCAAAAGAGGATCTTCACCATGTCTCTCGCCTCTCTCAAGAAGCACCTTTTCTGCGCGGCCGCAATGATGCTCGCCGCCGGGTCGTCCTTTGCCGCGGGTACGCTCACGATGGCAACGGAAGGCACTTTCCCGCCCTTTGAATTCCACGACAGCAAAACGAATGAGCTGATCGGCTTTGAGCTCGATCTTGCAAAGGCCGCCGCCGACAAGATGGGGGCGACCCTCGACATCAAGGAATTCAAGTTCGACGCCATTCTCCCGGCGATCGTGAGCAACACGCTCGACTTTGCCGCCGCGGGCTTTGCCGTCACGCCCGAACGCGCAAAGCGCGTGCTCTTTTCCGATCCCTTCTACATGTCGGGCCTCACGATCATCGTCCCGAAGGGCAACCCCAAGGGCATCAAAAATTTTGACGACCTGAAGGGCCTCAACGTCTCCGTGCAGCTCGGCTCCATCAGCCACGACCGCGCAAAGAAGATCCCTGGCGCCAAGATCACGACCTTTGAGAGCGGCGCGGACGCGATGCTCAACATGATCTCCGGGAACGCCGATGCCGTCATCAACGCTCAGCCCGCGACGGACTACATGATCGTTTCGCGCCCATCGCTTAAGACCAAGCTCGAACGCCTCGACTTCGTTGCGGATGCCGTTCCGATGGCGATGATCTTCCCGAAGAACCGCTCGGATCTGCAGAAAGCCGTCAATAAGGCACTCGCTGAAATCCGCGCTGACGGCACGTACGAGAAGCTTCACATGAAGTGGTTCGGCCGTCCGAAGCAGTGATTGCTTACGGCTGCACGCAGCCGATGGCTCAGGATCCAGGGATCGAAAACCCCGCGGGAGCCTGAGAACAGATTCAAGAGCAGGAGGTCAGAGAGGCCTGCTGCTCTTTTTTAATTTCGCGGACTCCTGTCATTCGCGAGATCTTGTGCGGGTAGGGAGCCGTGATGAGTTTGGCTGCATCCATCCTCCCGAAGAGTCCGATGTACTCCTGCTTCCTGCCGTGCAGTTCCGGCAGCCCTTGATTCAAAAGAGAAGAGAAGAATCGGCGGCTTGATTCAGAGTTGAACTATCCTCAAAAGTACAGTTAGAGGTATACCTGTAACGATCACTTGTATAGTTCACTTATAGTCGGATTCGTTATATATATGATATTCAAGTGATATTTCAAATTTACCAAGTATACTGAGAAGTATACTTCTCAGTATACTTAAACTGTAAACAGTACAGTTCAGTATAGTTCAGTACAGTTCCCGCGTGAGCATCCATCTTCAGCGGCATCGCCCGCGCGGTTCGTCACTCTCACATTCAGGCGTCATCCTCCTCGCGCAGAAGCGCGAGAAGCCGCTCAGCCGCAGGCGTCATGACCCGATCCTTCACCCAGGCGACGGAAACGCCTGCCGTGAGTTCCGGCTCAAGCGGGAGCCATACGAGGTTGGATTTCGGTTCCGGATTGATGATCCCTTCGAGCGCGAGAACGTTCCCGACGCCCGCCTCAGCGAGGAGATAAGCGTTGTAGAGGAGGTTGAAGTGCGCGGCGACGCGGATCTCCTGAGCGTGCTTGCCGAGCCACGAGAGGAGCTCGTTATTCTGCGATGCCTGAAGCGACGCGAGGAGCGGCCCCCGGAGCAGGTCCTCAGGGTGAACCGACGTTTTCCCCGCCAGTTCGCCGTCCCGCCGGGTGAGAAGCCCCCAGCGGTTTCGTGCTTTAAGCGAAATGCGGCCGTATTGCAAAAGATCCACGTCGCCGATGAAGACGCCGAAATCCGTCACGCCCGAATGGAGTTCCGAGCGCACGATCTCTTCGTGACCGCTCACGATGACTACTGTTACGAGGGGCGCCTCCTCGCGAAGCCGGGCGATAGCTCTTGCGAGGGGCCTCAGGCACGGCGTTTCGCCCGCTGCAATCCGGATTTCGCCCGCAAGCTCCTCCTCGGCCTTCATTTCAGCCTTCGTGCGGTCAAAAAGCGCCGTAATGAGGAGCGCGCGCTCATAAAAGAGCTTTCCCTTCGGCGTGAGGAGAAGCCGCCGGTTGCTTCTTTCAAAGAGCTTGTGGCCGAGCTCCTCCTCAAGATCCATGAATTGTCTTGAGAGCGTGGGCTGCGTGACGTGCACGCGCGCGCAGGCGCCCGAAATGCTCCCGGCTTCCACGGCAGCGATGAAGTAGCGAAGAACGCGGATGTCCATGAGGTCAACCTTTTCAGTTCAAATTATGCTTAAAAAGCATGAAATAGAATAAAAATAAGGTATTTAACATAGTATTTTACGCTAAATATAGTTTTCATCAACAAATTAATCGAATGAATGCCTTGAAAGCATTCGTTCTAAACATTGATGGAGACTTTCACAATGAAAACGAAACTCACCGCTGCGGCGCTTTCCGTTCTGATGGCTTCTGCGGCCTCCTCTAGCGCCTTTGCTGCCGATGCTGCGGGCGGCCCGGACAACTTCTATAAGAGCGACCGGGTGACGATGGAAAAGGTGTCCTTCCACAACCTCTACAAGATGAATGTGGTCGGGAACCTCTATCTGCCTAAGAATGCCGACCCGGCCAAGGCCCTTCCAGCAGTCGTCGTCGGCCACCCGATGGGCGCCGTGAAGGAGCAGAGCTCCAACCTCTACGCGCAGAAGCTTGCTGAAGCGGGCTTTGCCGCCCTCGCGATCGACCTCTCCTTCTGGGGCGAAAGCGCGGGCGAACCCCGCCAGTCGGTCCTTCCCGACGTCTATTCGGACGACTTCAGCGCAGCCGTGGACTTCCTCGGCACGAAGCAAGGCATTGACCGCACGAAGATCGGCGGCCTCGGCATCTGCGGGAGCGGGAGCTTCCTCATCAGCGCCGCGAAGATTGACCCGCGCATCAAGGCTGTGGCCACGGTTTCCATGTACGACATGGGGGCTGCCACCCGCAATGGACTGCGCCATGGTCAGACTCTGGAACAAAGAAAAGCTGTGATTGAGCAAGCTGCCGAAGAGCGCTGGAAGGAGTACGAGACAGGAAAAATCACGCAGTACACGAGCGGCACCGTCAATGAACTCACGCCTCAATCGACCGCGATTGACCGCGAGTTCTACGGCTTCTACCGCACGCCGCGCGGGGAATTCCGGGCGACACGCTCTGCGCGCTTGACGCTCCGAGCTTCTACCGCACGCCGCGCGGGGAATTCACTCCGGCATCTTCAACCAAAGAGCTCACGACGCATTCGACCTTAACCAGCAACGTGAAGTTCATGAATTTCTATCCCTTCAACGACATCGAAACGATTTCCCCGCGTCCGATGCTCTTTGTGGCGGGGGAAAACGCGCACTCAATCGAATTTTCCGAAGACGCCTACCGGCTCGCCGCAGAACCGAAGGAACTCCTGATCGTTCCGGGCGCCGGCCACGTGGATCTCTACGACCGCACGGATCTCATTCCGTTCGAGAAAATCACGGGCTTCTTTAAGAAGAGCCTTGAGGTGAAGTAATCGTTCCTCAGGATCGATTTCCTCATTCTTCACGATGTGCGGCCGCTCTCTCCCCGAAAGGCGGCCGTCTTTACTCCCGCAGAGCATTTCCATCATGCCAGTCATCCAGAGTTCGCCGGACAAAGCCTTCACGCCCGTCATCCTCGGGCTCTTCACCGGGGTCACCGCACTCATTGCGTCGGAATTCATTCCGGTGAGCCTCCTCACGCCCATATCGGAAGGCCTCGGCATCACGCCGGGGACTGCCGGCCAAACCGTTACCGCTGTCGGTGCGGCGGCTTTCCTGACGAGCCTTCTGATCGCGCCGATGCTCCCCGGAACGGACAGAGGGCGGCTTCTTCTCCTCTTCACCTTCCTCACCGCGCTCTCAAACGCCCTCATAGCATGGACGGACTCGGTCGCGGTGCACTTTCTCGCCCGTGCGCTCTTAGGCTTCTGCGTGGGCGGCTTCTGGTCGCTCTCCGTCTCGGTCGTGCAGCGCCTCGTTCACCTGAAGGCGCTTCCCAAAGCGTTCTCCATCGTCTATTCGGGTGTTTCCGTTGCGACCCTCGTGGCGCTCCCCGGGGCGTCAGCCATGAGTGAAGCCTTCGGCTGGCGCTCGGTCTTCTGGGCCGCGGCGCTCCTTTCCGCGGTCACCTTCGTCTGGCAGTTCCTCACGATGCCGGCGGTGAAGCCGAACCAATCGGCAGGCTTCTCCGCAATGAAGGAGCCTTTGCGCGACCGGCGCGTGGTGTTCGGGCTCTTCGCCACTTTTGCGTCCTACGCGGGCTACCACACGGTCTTCACGTACGTGAGGCCCGTGCTCGAAGAAAGCGCCGGTCTCTCGCCCTCGGGGGTCTCCATCGCGCTTCTCGTCTACGCACTCGTCAACGTTGCGGGGACCCTCATTGCCGGAAAGCTCTATGAGAAGAACTTCGCGCCCGCCTTCATGGCGACCGCCGTGCTTGGCACTGCGGCGCCCATTCTCATGTGGGCGCTCTCGGGCCACATTGCCGTCATCGGCGCCCTCATTCTCTCCGCACTTGTCTTCGGCTTCATCCCCGTGGGATGGTCGGTCTGGATGGTGCGCACCGTCCCCGGACACACGGAAGTCGTTGGCGGCCTTTACGTCGCCGTTGTTCAAGGGTCTGTGGGCTTTGCCGCCAATATGGGCGGCATGCTCTACGACGCTTCGGGCGTCATGCCGCTCTTTCTCATGTCGGCGGCGATTGTGCTTTTCGGACTTCTTCTGATTCCCGGCGCGCTTTTCGGGAGGATCACCGGCTTTTCATTTGCCCGTGCGGCCTCCCGCTCTGTTGAGGGTGCCCGATAAGAGGGAAAGGAAGCTTTCCCGCCCGGTCCTCAGGATCGGGCGGAAAGCATTTCGTTCAAGAGACTCAAAAGCCTTCGCCGAAGGCTTCCCGCCAGGCGTAATGGAAGAGCTCCGGCCCCTGCTCTCGGATTGCCTTGGGGTCCGCGAGCGTGCGGCGCCAGGCGCGCGCGCCGGGAAGCCCCTGGCAGAGGCCGTTCAGGTGCCTTGAGAAGGCGCGAAGCGCATGTTCGTCGTCCTTCCAATGGGTCTTCACTTCTTCCGTGACGGCTTCAATAACCTCTCGCCGCGTCACCTCGAAATCGTCCCCGAAAAGCGCGCTGTCGACCCCCGCGAGCACCCAGGGATTCTGGTACGCGGCGCGTCCCATCATCACGCCGTCGATGCCGCGGTCAAGAAGTTCGCGCGCGGTCGCGAGGTCGGCGATCTGCCCGTTGAGAACAAAGGTGGAATCCGGAAACTCGCGCTTCAGATCAAAGGCAGCCTCGCGGTTCAAAGGCGGCACCTCGCGATTTTCCTTCGGGGACAAGCCCTTCAGCCACGCAGCGCGCGCATGCACGATGAAGACGCGGCACCCGGCGTCATGCACTTCGCCCACGAAGTCCCTCACGAATCCATAGTCGTCCCGGTCGTCGACGCCGATCCGATGCTTCACCGTCACGGGCTTCTCCGTCGCTTCCTGCATGGCCCGCACGCAGTCGGCAACGAGCTTTGCGTCGAGCATCAGGCAGGCGCCGAAGCTTCCCTTCTGCACGCGCGGCGACGGGCACCCGCAGTTGAGGTTGTATTCGTCGTAGACGTAGCCCTCGGCTTCGGCCGTACGGATCGCGAATGCAAGCTCCTCCGGGTCGGAGCCGCCGAGCTGGAGCGCGACGGGGTGTTCCGAGGGCGAGAAGCCCAGGAGCATTTCGCGGTTCCCGAAGCGAATCGCTCCGGTGGTCACCATCTCGGTATAAAGCCGCGCTCGGCGGGTGAGAAGCCGGTCGAAAAACCGGCAGTGGCGGTCCGTCCAGTCGAGCATGGGCGCGACCGTGAAGCGCCAGGGGGAGTATTGAGGCTCTTGGGAGGCAGTCATCAGGAAAAATTGGATTGAGGACGTAAAGAAAGCGCCCGGGCCGAGTGAGTCGGTTCGGGCGCTTCTTCTCAGGAAAAGGGAAAAGGTCGGCGTCAATGCGCTTCAGCGTGCTCCGGCGGGATCGAGCTGGTCACCCTCCACGTAGACCCAGCGGCCGTCGGGTTCGCGGCGAAAGCGGGAGTGCTCGCGCATGCGGACGGCGCCCTGGGAGGTGCGCGCAAGCGCGAGGAATTCCACCTCTCCCGTCCGGCCGTCGGACGAAACGCTCGAACTCAGGATCCTGAGCGACACCCATTTCGGCCGCGGTTCTCCGGGCCTGAAAAGCTCCGTCGGCCGCGTTTCCGGCGCCCAGGTGGCGAGCACGTAAGCATCGTCGCCGAGCGCGTAGGCCGTAAAGCGGCTTCGCATGAGAGAGAGCGGATCGGGCGCCTGGAGGGGCGAGGCCCCCTCTGAGAGCCACCTGCCGCAGCAGGCGGAAAGCGCCATGCCGCTCCCGCAGGGGCAGAGGGGAGCGTCAGCTGCTTCCCTCCTTCCCTTCTTCTTTTTCCCGGGGTTATTCACCGAATTCCTTCGAGTCGGCGCGGGCAGCGCGCTTGCGCTCGAAGTCCTTGAGGTAGCGCTTTCTGAGGCGGATGCTCTGCGGCGTGATTTCCACGAGTTCGTCGTCGTTGATGAATTCAACGGCCGATTCGAGCGTGAGCTTCACGGGCGGCACGAGACGAATCGCTTCGTCGGTGCCCGAGGCGCGGATGTTGGTGAGCTGCTTGCCGCGGATCGGATTCACGACGATGTCGTTTTCGCGCGAGTGCTCGCCGATGATCATGCCTTCGTAGAGCTTGTCGCCGGGCGAAACGAAGAGGCGGCCGCGTTCCTGAATCTTCCAGAGCGCATAGGCCACGGCTTCGCCGTCGTCCTGCGAAATGATGACGCCGGAGCGCCGTTCGCCCACATCGCCCGTCTTGATGGGACCGTAGTCGTCAAAGACGTGGCTCATGATGCCCGTGCCGCGGCACATCGTCATGAACATGCTCTGGAAGCCGATCAGACCGCGGGCCGGGATGCGGTACTCAAGACGCACGCGGCCCTTGCCGTCCGGCGCCATGTCTTGGAGGTCGCCGCGGCGGCGGCCGAGCTCTTCCATGACGGCGCCCTGGTGCTCTTCCTCAACGTCGACCGTGAGGAGTTCATAGGGTTCCATCTTGACGCCGTCGATTTCCTTCAGGACGACGCGCGGACGCGACACGGCGAGCTCATACCCCTCGCGGCGCATGTTCTCAAGCAGAATCGTGAGGTGAAGTTCGCCGCGGCCGGCGATTTCCCAGACCGTTTCGTCCTTGGTCGGACGCATGCGCATGGCGACGTTCGACTTCAATTCACGCTCAAGACGCTCGCGGATCTGGCGCGAGGTCACGAACTTGCCTTCGCGGCCGGCGAGCGGGGAGGTATTCACCTGGAAGTTCATCGTGAGGGTGGGTTCGTCCACCTTCAGCATCGGGAGCGCCTCAGGCTGATCCTTGTCGGTGATGGTCGTGCCGATGTTGAGTTCCTCAATGCCGGTGACGAGGATGATGTCGCCCGCCTGAGCTTCATCGACTTCCTTGCGCTGCAGACCCTCGAACTCAAGAATCGAATTGATCTTGGCGCGGCGCGGCGTGTCGTCGGGACCATTCATGATCGCGACTTCGGAATTCGGGTAGATGCGGCCGCGATGGACGCGACCCACGCCGATCTTGCCCACATAGCTCGAATAGTCGAGCGAGCAGATCTGGAGCATGAGGGGACCGTCGGGATTGTCGTCGCGAACCGGAACGTACTTGATGACGGTATCGAAGACGGCGCGCATGTTGCCGATCTTCTTCAGTTCCTCAACGTCGTCGGTATAGCCCGCGAAGCCGTTCAGGGCCGAGGCGTAGATGACCGGGAAGTCAAGCTGATCCTCGGTGGCGCCGAGCTTGTCGAAGAGGTCGAAGGTCTGGTTGAGCACCCAGTCCGGACGAGCGCCCGGACGGTCGATCTTGTTGATGACGACGATGGGCTTCAGGCCCTGGGCGAGGGCCTTTCTCGTCACGAAGCGCGTCTGAGGCATCGGGCCCTCGACCGCGTCGACGAGAAGGAGCACGCCGTCGACCATCGAGAGCACGCGCTCGACCTCGCCGCCGAAGTCGGCGTGACCCGGGGTATCGATGATGTTGATGTGCACGCCTTCGTATTCAACAGCACAGTTCTTGGCAAGAATCGTAATGCCGCGTTCGCGTTCGATGGCGTTGGAGTCCATCACGCGCTCTTCAACCTGCTGGTTGGCACGGAAGGTGCCCGCGCACTGCAGAAGACGGTCAACCATCGTGGTCTTGCCGTGGTCGACGTGCGCGATGATCGCAATGTTGCGAATAGCTCGAGTCATGGGAGTCTCAGTGTTTTAAGGAAAATTTGGATCAATGTGCAATAAGGCGTTCGGGTTCGAGCACGCCGCGGTCTGAAACCGCAGCCGTCCCGAGCAGTCCCGTACGGGGGCCGTAGACGCGTACACGCGCGAGGGCCCCAAGGCCGAGCGCAAGGCGCTGGCCAAGCAGGAATCGGGCTTCATCCTCGGCCGAAAGATCGACCCGGGGAAGCTTGGTAATCAAAGTGTCTGCGGGCGAGAGTTTAGCGCGCACCGCCTCCGGCGTCGCGAGCGCCCGCAGATTTTCAAGCGTGAGGGCGCCCTCGAGCGTGAGATGACCCACGCGCGTGCGCCGGAGCGCCGTGAGATGCGCGCCGCACCCGAGCTTTCTGCCGATGTCCTCAGCGAGAACCCGGATGTAGGTGCCTTTCGAAACGAGGGTCTTCATCGTGAAGGAGGAGCCGTCGAAATCGAACACTTCCATTTCGAGAATCCTCACGCGCCTCGGCTCGCGCTCCACCGTGCCGCCCTTTCGCGCGATGTGGTAAAGGCAGACGCCGTCCTTCTTCAAGGCTGAATACATGGGCGGAATCTGATCAATGTCGCCCAGGAACGACTCGGCAGCCTCGCGGATCATTTCGAGCGTGATGCCGTCGGTCGAGGCTCTACCCGTCACTTCGCCGTCGGCGTCCCCGGTATTCGTCGTGACGCCGAGCCTCACGCGCGCTTCATAGCCCTTTTCGGCGTTGAGAAGGTCGGCGGAAAACTTCGTCGCGTCGCCGAAGCAGACGGGAAGGAGCCCCGTCGCCATCGGGTCAAGCGTGCCGGTGTGGCCCGCCTTCTGTGCGTTCGCGAGGCGCCTCGCGATCTGCACGGCCGCGTTCGAGGAGAGCCCTCCGTCCTTGTCGAGAAGGAGCACTGCGCTTATCGGGTCGCCTTTCTTCGCCATTTTGTGAAGTCACTCAGTCAATAAAGGTAATGAGAGGCGCCGGGAATCAGCCCTCTTCGCCCGAACCGGTCTTTGCGGTCTGAGCAATGGCGCGCTTGATGAGCGCATCCATCTGGAAGCCCCGGACGGTGCTCGTATCGAGCTCAAAGTGAAGCGTCGGCACCGTATGGATATGGAGCTTCTTAAAGAGGTGCGTGCGCAGCATCCCGGCGGCGGCGTTGAGCCCTTCGGCGGTTTCCGCCGGATCGGAGCCGAGCACGGTGAAGTAGACGGTCGCATGCGCGTAGTCAGGCGTCACCTCGCAGCCCGTGAGCGTAACAAGGCCCACGCGCGGATCGCGCACTTCCTGGGGAATGAGCTGCGCGAGATCACGAGTGATCTGGTCGCCGATGCGCTGCGCGCGGCCGGGTTTGGCGTTCTTCATAAAAATTCTTTCTTGCACTGAAAATTAGAGGCGCCCGGATCCGCTTTTCCCCTTTTTGTTCAGAAGGAGAAAGCGCTTCCGGGCGTCAATGTTTGAGGGGTCTTCACCGGAACTCCCCGGCGGGGCGGCGCCCCATCGGAGAGAATCCGGGAGGAAGACGCCGTCAGAGCGAGCGGGCGACTTCGGTCACCTCGAAGACTTCAAGCTGGTCGCCCGTCTTGATGTCCTCATAGCCCTTGAGCGAGAGGCCGCATTCGTTGCCGGCCTTCACTTCGCGGACGTCGTCCTTGAAGTGCTTCAGGCTCGCGAGCTCGCCCGTCCAGACGACGACGTTGTCGCGAAGCAGACGCACCTGAGCCGTACGGCGCACAAGGCCTTCGAGCACGCGGCAGCCGGCGATGTTGCCCACCTTCGGCACGCGGATGATCTGGCGGATCTCCACGAGGCCGAGCGGCGTCTCGCGGCGTTCGGGCGAGAGCATCCCGGAGAGCGCCGCCTTCACATCGTCCACGGCGTCGTAGATGATGTTGTAGTAGCGGATGTCGACGCCTTCGGTTTCGGCAAGCTTTCTCGCCTGAGCATCTGCACGAACGTTGAAGCCGATGATCACGGCCTTCGACGCCGCAGCGAGGTTCACGTCGGATTCCGAGATGCCGCCCACGGCAGCATGCACGACGCTCACGCGCACCTCGTTGTTCGAGAGCTGGGTAAGCGCATGGATGAGCGCTTCCTGCGAGCCCTGAACGTCCGCCTTGATGATGAGGGGAAGCGTCTTCACTTCGCCCTCGCCCACGTCGGCGAAGAGGTTGGCGAGATTCGTGGCGTGCGCCTTGGCGAGCTTCACGTCGCGGTACTTGCCCTGACGGAAGAGCGCGATTTCGCGGGCCTTTCTTTCGTCGGCGAGCGAAATCACCTCGTCGCCCGCCTGCGGGACGCCCGAGAGACCCTGAATTTCAACCGGGATCGAGGGGCCGGCGGTGTTCTGCGCCTTGCCGAGCTCGTTGATCATCGCGCGCACGCGGCCGAATTCGGCGCCCACGAGCACTACGTCGCCGCGGTGGAGCGTACCCGACTGAACGAGGATCGAAGCCACCGGACCGCGGCCCTTGTCGAGGCGCGATTCAATGACGAGACCCTTGGCGGGACCTTCGTCCGGAGCCTTGAGGTCAAGCATTTCAGCCTGCAGAAGCACGTTTTCAAGGAGTTCGTCGACGCCCTGACCGGTCTTCGCAGAAACCGGGCAGAAGGGAACGTCGCCGCCGTATTCCTCAGGAATGACGCCGGCAGTAACGAGTTCCTGCTTCACGCGTTCGGGATTGGCTTCAGGCTTGTCGATCTTGTTGATCGCCACAACGAGCGGAACGCCGGCAGCGCGGGAGTGCGAAATCGCTTCCTGCGTCTGGGGCATCACGCCGTCGTCGGCCGCCACCACGAGAATCACGATGTCGGTCGCCTGAGCACCGCGGGCGCGCATGGCCGTAAAGGCTTCATGGCCCGGAGTATCGAGGAACGTAATGATGCCGCGCGGCGTCTTCACATGATAGGCGCCGATGTGCTGCGTAATGCCGCCCGCTTCGCCGGCCGCGACCTTCGCGCGGCGGATGTAGTCGAGGAGCGAGGTCTTGCCGTGGTCGACGTGACCCATGATGGTGACGACCGGAGGACGGGGCTTTTCGGGATAGTCTTCCTTTTCCTCGATTTCGCCGAGCCAGGCTTCCGGATCGTCCGCCTTGGCGGCGATCGCCTTGTGGCCCATTTCCTCGACGACGAGCATCGCCGTATCCTGGTCGAGCATCTGGTTGATCGTGCACATCTGACCCATCGTCATGAGGGTCTTGATGACTTCCGTCGCCTTCACGGCCATCTTGTGGGCGAGATCCGCAACCGAGATCGTCTCGGGCACGGTCACCTCGCGCACCACCGGTTCCTGGGACTGCGGAACGGGAGCGTCCTGACGATGGCGGTCCTGGCTTCTGCGGCCGCGGGCCGTACGCCATCCGCTCGACGAGGTTTCATCATCCACGGCGCCGCGGGTCTTGAGGCCGCGTCCCTTGCGGTCATTTTCCTGCCAGTCGCTCTGGCGGCGCGCACCTTTCTTCTCGCCGTGCGGACGCTTGTCGCCCGAAGTCGAGGGAGCGGCTGCCGGACGGGTCGCATTGTTGCGGCGCGTCTGCTGCGCGGGCTTCTTGTCGTCGCGCCCTGCCGCCTTCTGGGGCTGAGCGGGCTTCTCCTCGGCCTTGGGCTTCTCTTCCTTCGGCGGCTTCTTGGCCGTCAGCACGCCGGCCTTGCGGTTCATCATCTCGCGGATGCGGCGGGCTTCTTCCTCAGCCTTCTTCCTTGCGGCTTCACGGCGGGCGTTGGCGGCCGCCTCGGCTTCCATGCGCGCGGAAGTGGCCTGAGCAACCTCAGCCTCGAGCTTCGCCTTTTCGGCTTCGCGGCGGGCAGCCTTGAGCGCGGCCTCATCAGCCGACTTCTTGGCGGCTTCCTCGCGGGCACGGGCTTCCTCGGCCGCCTTGGCCGCTTCAGCAGCGCGAGCGGCCGCTGCGGCGCGCTCGGCCTCCTCGCGTTCGCGACGGGCCTTTTCTTCCGCGGCGCGGCGTTCTTCCTCGGCCTTCCTGCGGGCGGCTTCAGCCTCTTCGCGCGCTTTCTCTTCCGCGGCGCGGCGCTCAGCGATCGCACGGGCCTCAGCCTCCATGCGCGCCTCTTCCTCGGCCTGCATCTGGGGGTTCTTCACGAAGACGCGCTTCCTTCTCACCTCGACCTGAATCGTATGAGCGCGCCCCGAGGCGTCGCTCTGCTTGATCACGCTCTTTTCCTTGCGGGTGAGCGTGATCTTCCTCTGGCTCGACTGCGTGCGCTCGATGCGCAGGCTGTCGAGAAGCCGGCTCTTGTCGGCATCAGAGAGGGTATCGGTTTCATTCGACTTGTCGACGCCGGCAGCGCGCAGCTGCGTAATGAGGGTCTTCGCAGGGACCTTCAGTTCCTGCGCAAATTCCTTAACCGTCATGGTCATATTTTTCTACTCCTTCGAACGCGGCGCTTCTTGGGGCTTCATGGGGCGGAAAGGAAATCGCTTCAAGGCACTTCCTTCTTCCGCCCCGCCGCATTCGCGCGGGATATCGGGTTGTTTCTAAACGGCTCCCGCGGGAGCGTTATTCGGTCTTCTTCGCTTCGGCTTCCTGGGCTTCACCCTCGCCGAACCAATGGGCACGGGCGCCGACGATGAGGTTCTTGGCGGCCTCCTCGTCAAGCCCCGTCATTTCAACGAGCTCTTCCGTGGCAAGGTCAGCGAGGTCGTCGAGCGTTCTGACGCCGCGGCTCACGAGCTTGCTCGCGAGATCGTTCGTCATGCCTTCGAGCTTGAGCATCTCCGGATCGGCCTTCCTCAGGTTCTCTTCGCGCGTGATGGCGTCGGCAAGGAGCTTGTTGCGGGCGCGGGCGCGAAGCTCTTCGATCGTCTCCTGATCAAAGGCCTCGATCGAGAAGAGCTCCTTCTCGGGCACGTAGGCGATTTCCTCGACCGAGGAGAAGCCTTCCGAAATGAGCACGTTCGCAGCCGCTTCGTCGATGTCGAGGTTCTTCATGAAGTCCTCGCGAATGCGGGAGACTTCAGCCTCGCGCTTCTCGCTCGCTTCGGTCTGCGTGAGAATGTTGATCTGCCAGCCGGTCAGCTCGGAAGCGAGGCGCACATTCTGGCCGCCGCGGCCGATCGCAACGGCGAGGTTGTCCTCGTCGACCACGACTTCCATCGTGTGGGTGTCTTCGAGCATCACGATCGAGCGGACCTTGGCGGGTTCGAGAGCGCCCACGACGAACTGCGCCGGGTCGGCATTCCAGACGACGATGTCGATTCTTTCGCCCGAAAGTTCGGCCGTAACGGCATTGACGCGCGAACCGCGCATGCCGATGCAGGTGCCGATCGGGTCGACCCTCTGGTCGTGCGACGTAACGGCAATCTTGGCGCGCGCGCCCGGATCACGGGCAGCCGCCTTGATCTCGATGATGCCTTCCTCAATTTCAGGGACTTCAAGCTCAAAGAGCTTCTTCAGGAATTCAGGCGACGTGCGCGAGAGGAAAACCGTCTTGCCCTTGGGCGTTTCGCCCACGTGGTCGACGTAGGCGCGCACGCGGTCGCCCGTGCGCATGTTTTCGCGCGGGATCATCTGATTGCGGGGCAGACGCGCCTCAAGGCGCTCGATCTCGACGATCGCATCGCCCTTATCCATGCGCTTGATGAGGCCGTTCACGATCGACTGGTTCTTCGCGAGGAATTCCGAGAGGATCTGTTCGCGTTCCGCGTCGCGCAGGCGCTGCAGGATCACCTGCTTGGCATCCTGGGCAAAACGGCGTCCGGCGGAGTCGATGTCGACATTTTCAATGGGGCGCTCGATGTAGTCGCCCGGCTGAAGATCCGGGAATTCGTCATGAATGTCGGAGAACATCTCCTGACGATCGGGTTCCTGAAGACCTTCCTCATCGGGCACGACGAGCCAGCGGCGCACGGCGGTGAATTCACCCGTGGCGCGGTTGACGCGAACAAGAATGTCGGCGTCTTCGCCAGGGAAGCGGGCGCGCTTCACGGCGCTCGCAAGCGCAATTTCGAGGACGCCGAAGACGATGTCCTTTTCGACGTTCTTTTCGCGGGCGAGCACGTCGACGAGCTCGAGCATTTCACGGCTGTTCATTTTTTCATTACCCCTTGAAATTGAGTTCCTTAATCAGATGGGCGCGCTCAACGTCGGAGAGCGGGAAGACGACGCGCACCGGCGCGGATTCCACCGTCTTCTTCTTCTTCGCGCGCAGAGCTGCAGCGCGAGGCGTGCGGGCCACGTCGACTTCGAAATAGTCGAATTCAATCTCTTCGGCGCCTGACTCACCGGAAATCCCGATGATGCGGCCCTCGAGCTTTCTGCGGCCGGCTTCGGGGAAGCCTTCGGCCTGAAGCGGCGCGAAAAGCTCGAGCGCGGCCAGTTCGCCCTCAAAGCGCTTCCAGTCGCGGGCGCGCTTGAGCGGCCGCTCAACACCGGGGGAAGACACCTCAAGACGATCGTAGGCGATGTCCTCGACCGTAAAGAGGTGCGTAAGCTGATCGCTCACGCGCTCGCAGTCCTCAAGCGAAATTCCGCCCTCGGCGGTCGTGTCGATCGTCACGCGGACAAGGCCGCGCGCGAGACGCTCGCAGTCGACGAACTCGTACCCGAGTCCTTCAACCGTCTTATCCACAAGGGCGCTCAGCGCTCCGGAGGATGAATTCATTGATTGACAAATCCTTCAAACATGCGAAAAGGGTCCCCCGAGACCCCGAAGTCATCCTCCGGAATCAGGGCGCCGCGTTCCGCTTAAATCAAAAAAAAATGGGCATTCCTGCCCATTTCTCTCTCCATGCAGTCCGTCAGCCCGGAGTTGTCTGATGCAACCCTCTCCCGAAGCGGACCAGCAGGCGGCAGGCGCAGTAGAAAATCTTTTCGCTCAGGTCATGAGCGGCGCGCTGCCAGAATGCGACGTCTCAGAGCAAACTGGAAAAAAGGCCCGCAGGGGCGGTTTCTCGCTGCCGAAAGCAAAGAAAAGCGCTTTGGGCATTCGGTCTCCGGCCTTCGGTAACGAAAGCGGCTCTGACCGGCTCTGAAGAATGGGCTTGATTCTAGGAGAATCGCGGCGGCGACGCAAGCGAGGTGGGAGGCAAATTTGCGTACGCTCTCCCGGAGAAGCGCTTTTCTCCGGGAGCGGTGCGAATGCTTCTCTCGCCCCGGGCGATCAGAGACGGCCGCCCCTCGGACCGCGGGAGTTTCTCGCGGCTCCGATGCCGCGGGGCACTCTCTGCGGACGCTCGGTGCGTTCCGTGCGCTCCGCACGCTTTGCGCCTTCCGGCTGCCCGTCCTTCAGGTAGTGACGCTGCGTGGGTCTGGCCGACATGTCGCGCGCCCCCTTGAAAGGCACGCCCGTACGGTCGGAGGCGCCCTCGGGGCGCCTTCTCTTCGGCGCTTCCTCCGCTTCGCGTTCTTCCTTTTCCATGCGTTCGCGCCAACGGATGCGGGCGGCAGCCTTCTCAGCCTTCACCTGCGCGGCCTTTTCGGCCTGAGCTTCCGGCGTCGACTGCTTGTCGAGGCGGTCAAGCTCGGCAATCCAGCGCTTCACGTCTGCGGGCTCGAGCTCCTTCATCTTGCCCCTCAGAAGCCCCGAAGGGAGCTCCACGGCGCCGTAGCGCACGCGAATAAGGCGCGAGACCGTGAGATTCACCGCTTCAAAGAGACGGCGCACCTCGCGGTTTCTGCCTTCCCGAATCGTGACGGTGTACCAGTGGTTGAGGCCTTTGCCGCCCTCGTCGTTAAGCGTCAGGAATTTGGCCGGGCCGTCCTCGAGCTCAATGCCGGTGAGAAGCTTCTGCTCATCCTCGACGGGAAGCTCGCCCACCGTGCGCACGGCGTACTCGCGCTCCATTTCATAGCGGGGATGCATGAGTCGGTTGGCAAGCGCCCCGGAAGTCGTGAAGATGAGGAGCCCTTCGGTGTTGAAGTCCAGACGACCCACTGCAATCCAGCGGCCGCCCGGCACGCGAGGCAGATGATCAAATACGCTCGGACGGCCTTCCGGGTCGTCGCGGGACACGATCTCTCCGGCGGGCTTGTGATAGAGCAGCACGCGCGGCGCTTCGCCCGGCTCCTGGGCCGGACGACGCACAAGGCGTCCCTCCACGCGGATGACGTCAAGCGCGCCCACGCGGTCGCCGAGCTTTGCGGGAGACCCGTTCACCGTGACGACGCCCGATTCAATCAGGCGCTCCATCTCGCGCCGCGAGCCCCAGCCCGCATCGGCGAGCGCTTTCTGAAGCTTTTCGGTGAGCGTATTGCCCTCAAACCCCGCTTCCGCTGGCATTCCCTCCGCCGTCGCGTCCGGGCGCGGACGCATCGGACGGGGCTTCTTCATGGGCGCCCGGAAGGGCGTGCGCTTCTTCATCTGAGGGCCCTGCGGGCGATTCCCGCGACCCTTCGTTTCGTTCCTGGTCAAAATTAAGTTCCTCCTGCAGCTGCATCGAGCCGATACCGGGCGATTCCTGCGCCTCCGGGTTTTCGTCGCCGAGCTCAAATTCCTCGGACGGCGCTTCCTTCAGATTGGGCAGCTCTGCCAGGCTTTTGAGACCCAGATCATTTAAAAATTTCTTCGTTGTCCCGAGAAGCGCCGGTCGTCCCGGCGTCTCCCGCCAGCCCACGGTCTCGATCCATCCGCGGTCCTCAAACTGCTTGAGAAGCTGCGCGGTGAGCGTAACGCCGCGGATTTCCTCGATGTCGCCTCTCGTCACCGGCTGCCGATAGGCAATGATGGCAAGGGTTTCCATCGCGGCGCGCGAGTAGCGGGCCGGACGCTCTTCTTCAAGACGCGAGAGCCAGGTCATGGCTCCCGGAGCCGTGCGGAAGCGCCAGCCCCCGTCAGCGAGCTCCTCGAGCCTCATGCCGCGGTCTTCCCAGAAGCGCCTGAGCGCCTCGAGCTCCTGACGGATCGTCTTCGCGGACGGCCCGTCATTGAAAAGACGCCTCATCTCCCGGATGGTCAGGGGCTTTCTTGACGTGAGAAGCGCCGCCTCGAGAATGGTTTGAGAGGTGAAGTCGGCCATATGACCCGATGAAGAGCCAGCTGAAGGCTCACTCCCCGAAAACGAAGAACAAATTCGATTCTAGACCGAAAAAGCAAAAAAATCCCGGGCTTTCATGAACCCAGGACGGTAAGTTCTATCTTGCGGCGAAAGAGACTGTCGGGAGCGCGCAGTTCGCGAAACCCGGGCGAAAAGTCGCCCGCTTATCGCGAAGCAATTCGAACATGTCCGAGGCTCAGTCCCGCCAGCAAGGATAAAAATCAGTAAAGGGGGCGGATTCTAACAAAATGCATGCGCTTTCGTGCAGCAAACCCGCAGGATTGTCGGTCATTTAGCGCAGACCTCATCCTCTCGCTTCATCGGCATAAGCGCTCCGCCTCATGGCTTATCCTTGACGAGATCATGGATGACGATCTTGGGGCTCTCCAGAAAAAATGCAGACGCTCGAGGCCGACAGTTTCGGCGAAATGGGAAGCTTCCTGCTCTGCCGCGGCTCCAAACAAAAAGCCCCGCGCAGAACATCATCTGAACGGGGTTCTTTTTCTCTTCTTATGGCACTACTTATGGCGGATTCTAAAATCGTCGCGATTTCCTACTGCCACAATGTAGTTTGGCGGAAGGGGTGGGATTCGAACCCACGATACGGTATAACCGTATACCGGATT
>ENA-UONW01001337-UONW01001337.1-human-gut-metagenome-genome-assembly--contig:-CS52-NODE-1337-length-30477-cov-14.597923_pt1 | contig 30477 bp, 23 predicted proteins | sample MGYA00242463_ERZ724010 | MGnify/ENA metagenome assembly ERZ724010 | reverse complement strand
ATCATGGTCTACGGCGACTACGATGTGGACGGCTGTACGGCCGTGGCGCTGGTCTATAAGTTCTTGCGTCAGTTCTATTCAAACATTGACTACTATATCCCCGACCGTTATGACGAGGGATACGGTGTGTCGCGCAAGGGCGTGGACTATGCCGCCGAAACGGGGGTGAAGCTGATTATCGTGCTGGACTGCGGCATCAAGGCCGTAGACGAAATAGCTTATGCCCGCGAGTGCGGGGTTGATTTCATTATCTGCGACCACCACGTGCCCGACGACGAACTGCCGCCCGCCGTGGCTATTCTCAACCCCAAGCGTCGCGACAACCATTACCCCTACACCCACCTTTCTGGCTGCGGTGTGGGCTTCAAGTTTATGCAGGCTTTTGCGGCCAGCAACGGCATTGAGTTCAACAAGCTTGTGCCGCTGCTCGATTTGTGTGCCGTGAGCATCGCCGCCGACCTCGTGCCCATTATGGGTGAGAACCGCGTGCTGGCCTACCACGGACTGCGCTGTCTGAATGCCAATCCCTCCATCGGCCTGCAGGCCATGATTGAGGTGTGCGGACTTTCGGGCCACGAGCTGAGCATGAACGACATCATCTTTAAAATCGGACCGCGCATCAACGCCTCGGGCCGTATGCAAAACGGTAAGGAAGCCGTCGAGCTGCTGGTGGAGAAGGACTATTCCGAGGCTTTGGAAAAGGCCAACCGCATCAACCTCTACAACGAGGCCCGCAAGGACCTCGACAAGCAGATGACGGAGCAGGCCATGGACATGGTAGCCCACCTGCCCGACCTGGACGACCAGCGCGCACTGGTCATCTACAACGAGGCCTGGCACAAGGGCGTCATCGGTATTGTGGCCTCGCGCCTGACTGAGCAGTACTACCGCCCCGCCGTGGTGTTGACCCGCAGCGACGGTATGGCTACGGGTTCGGCGCGTTCGGTGTCGGGCTTCGACGTCTACAAGGCCGTGCAGAGCTGTGCCGACCTGCTCGAAAACTTCGGCGGCCACACGTATGCGGCCGGTCTGTCGCTCAAGGTGGAGCACGTGGACCAGTTCCGCGAGCGCTTCATGCAGTATGTGAGTGACCACATTTCGGAGGACCAGACCGAGGCAGCCATTGACATTGACGCCGTCATTGACTTCAAGGACATTACGCCCAAGTTCCATGCCGACCTCAAGCGCTTTGCCCCCTTCGGGCCGGGCAATAGTAATCCGCGCTTCTGCACCCACCGGGTCTACGACTACGGCACCAGCAAGGTGGTGGGCCGCGGACAGGAGCACATCAAGCTTGAGCTGGTGGACAACAAGTCCAACAGCATCATGAACGGCATAGCCTTTGGCCAGAGCTCGCAGGCGCGCTACATCAAGACCAAGCGGGCCTTTGACATCTGCTACACCATTGAGGACAACACCCACAAGCGCGGCGAGGTGCAGCTGCAGATTGAGGACATCAAACCTTTGGAATAAGCCCGGCGCCCTGCGGATTTTTTTGCGGGGCACGGGACGCTGAACATGGAGCAGGTTTATCTGGACATTCTGAAACGCTACTGGGGCTACGACGGCTTCAGGGGCGTGCAGGCCGACATCGTGCAGAGCATCGGCGCAGGCCACGACACGCTGGGCCTGATGCCTACGGGTGGCGGCAAGAGCATTACGTTTCAGGTGCCGGGGCTGGTCCTGGAGGGTGTGTGTCTGGTGGTCACGCCGCTCATCGCCCTGATGAAGGACCAGGTGGCCCATCTGCGCGAGCGGGGCATACTGGCGGCGGCCATCTATTCCGGTATGTCGCACGACGATATTCTCGGCACGCTGGAAAACTGCATCCTGGGCCGTACCAAATTCCTGTACGTCTCGCCAGAGCGCCTCTCGTCCGACCTTTTCCGCACTAAGTTGCGACACATGACGGTGAGCTTTATCACGGTGGATGAGGCGCACTGCATCTCACAGTGGGGCTATGATTTCCGGCCCGCCTACCTCGAAATTGCCGAAATCCGCAAGGAGTTGCCGCAGGTGCCCGTGCTGGCCCTGACGGCCACTGCTACGCCGCAGGTGGCCGACGACATTTGCCGCCGGCTGTCGTTTCGCGAGACGGGCCATGTGTTCCGCATGAGCTTTGAGCGCAAGAATCTGTATTACTACGTGCGCCGGGCGGACGACAAGATGCAGGAGCTGCTGCACATCCTGCAGCAGACCAAGGGCTCCACCATTGTCTACACCCGCAACCGCGAGCAGACGCGTGAGGTGGCCCGCGCCTTGACGGCTCAGGGACTGACTGCCGTGTACTACCACGCCGGACTGACCTCACTCGACAAGGACGTGCGCCAGCGCGCCTGGAGTGAGGGCGAGTTCCGCATCATGGTGGCCACCAATGCCTTCGGTATGGGCATTGACAAGCCCGACGTCCGGTGGGTTATTCACATGGACGTGCCCGACAGCGTGGAAGCCTATTTTCAGGAGGCCGGCCGCGCCGGTCGCGACGGGAAACCCGCCTATGCCATTCTGCTCACCAATGCCTACGACAAGGCCAAGTTGCGCCGGCGCATTGCCGAGCAGTTTCCCGAAAAGACCTTTATTGCCCAAATTTACGAGGAGCTGAGTTATTTTCTCGAGATAGCCCTGGGCGACGGTTTTCAGGTGACGCGCGAGTTCAACCTCGAGGCCTTTTGTCGGGAATACAGGCATTTTCCCGTGCCGGTGGTCAGTGCGCTGAACATCCTGACCCGCGCCGGCTACCTGCAATATCGTGACGAGGACGACGCCCACTCGCGCGTGCTCTTCATCATGACGCGCGACGAGCTTTACCGCCTCTACCGTGTCAGCGAGCGGACCGAGCGTGTGCTGCAGGCCCTGATGCGCTGTTACTCGGGCCTGTTCAGCCAGTACGTTACCATTGAGGAGGCGCAGCTGGCGCAGCAGACGGGCCTGTCGGCCGACGAGGTCTACGAAGTGCTGCTCGACATGACCCGTCAGCGCATTCTCCACTATGTGCCCGCCAAGCGTATTCCGCGCATCACCTACCTGACGCGCCGCATTGAGAGTGAGCGGCTGGTCATTCCGGCCGGCGTCTACGAGGATCGCCTTGAGCAGTACAAGCAGCGCATTGAGGCCGTCATACATTATGTGGAGGACACGGCCCACTGCCGCAGCCAGTTGCTGCTGGCCTATTTTGGCGAGGAGAGCCAGACGCGTTGCGGCCATTGCGACGTGTGTCGTATGCAGCAGGCGCAGACCGCATCCCAACCGGCTTCAAAGCCCGCCGCTGCGGGGACCGACACCGTGGGGCAGTTTATCCTTTCGCAGCTTTCCGACGTGGTGCCCGTGCCCGTTCATCAGCTGCTGCAGCGCGGCAGCCGCGAGGCGTTTCAGCAGGCCGTGCAGCGATTGGTGGACGAGGGGTGCGTAAAGATGACGCCGGAGGGCCTGCTCAAATTATAATCATTGACCATTTATCAACCCATCCCATATACAGAATATGAAAGTATGCATCGCTGAGAAACCGAGCGTGGCGCGTGACATTGCCCGCATATTGGGGGCCACCGAGGCGCACGACGGATATTACGAAGGCAACGGCTATCAGGTGACGTGGACCTTTGGCCACCTGTGCGAACTGAAGTATCCGGAGGACTACGACGCGCGCTGGAAACGCTGGACCCTGGGGCAGCTGCCCATGATTCCGTCGCGTTTTGGCATCCGGCTGAAGCACGACAAGGGTGTGGAGCATCAGTTTGCCATAATCCGCTCGCTCATGCAGCAGGCCGAGGAAATCATCAATTGCGGCGATGCCGGCCAGGAGGGTGAGCTCATTCAGCGTTGGGTGATGCAGAAGGCCGAGGCCCACTGCCCGGTGAAGCGTCTGTGGATTTCATCGCTGACCGAGGAGGCCATTACCGAAGGCTTTGCGCACCTGAAGGATCAGGACAATTATCAGTCGCTCTACGAGGCCGGACTGTGCCGCGCCATCGGCGACTGGCTGTTGGGCATGAACGCCACGCGGCTCTACACCCTGAAGTACGGGCAGCGGGAACGGCAGGCGCAGCCCCTTTCGGTGGGACGTGTGCAGACTCCTACGCTGGCTCTGATTGTGCGCCGCCAGCATGAGATTGACCATTTCGTGCCCGAGCCGTATTGGGTGCTGACCACCACGTACCGCGACACCGTGTTTACGGCCACAAAGGGCAAGTTTACCGACGAGGCCGAGGGCCGTGCTTTTCTGGAAAAGGTGACCGACGAGGAGTTTGAGGTGACCGACGTGACCCGCAAAAAGGGTTCCGAGGCACCGCCCCGCCTGTTTGACCTGACCTCGCTGCAGGTGGAGTGCAACAAGAAATTCTCTTTTTCGGCCGAGCGCACGCTGCAGATTATCCAGAGCCTTTATGAGAAAAAGGTGACCACCTATCCGCGTGTGGACACAACCTACCTCAGCGATGACATCTACGCCAAGTGCGGCGCCATACTCAACGGACTGACGGCCTACAAGCCGCTGCTTGACCCCTTGCGCGGGCGACCGCTGAAGAAGAGCAAAAAGGTGTTTGATTCTTCTAAAGTCACTGACCACCACGCCATTATTCCCACGGGAGTCACCTCCAACATGCTCACGGCCGACGAGCAGAAAGTGTACGACCGCGTGGTGCGCCACTTCATCGCCGTGTTCTACGACGACTGTACGTTTGCCACGACCACCGTGCTGGGCCGCGTGGCCGACATCGGGTTCAAGGTGTCGGGCAAGCAGATTCTGACTCCCGGCTGGCGCAGCGTGTTCAAGCGCGAAGAGCTGCAGGACGAGGACGACAAGTCGCGCGACGAAGAGAAAACGCTGCCGGCCTTTGAGAAAGGTGAGCGCGGCCCGCATCGCCCTGACCTGGCCCAGAAGTGGACCAACCCGCCCAAGCCTTACACTGAGGCTACCCTGCTGCGCGCCATGGAAACGGCCGGCAAGATGGTGGACAGCGAGGAGCTGCGTGAGGTGATGAAGGAAAACGGTATCGGCCGACCTTCTACACGTGCCGCTATTATCGAGACCCTGTTCCGGCGTCGCTACATTGTGCGGGAGCGTAAGAACATCGTGCCCACCGCCACGGGCTGCGAGCTGATTGGCATCATTAGCGAAGACCTGCTGAAAAGTGCCGAGCTGACGGGTATTTGGGAGAAAAAGCTGCGCGAAATTGAGGCCAAGAAATATGACGCCCGTCAGTTCTTGGAGGAGCTCAAGCAGATGGTGCACGAAATTGTCATTGCGGTGCTTTCGGACAATACCAATCGCCGGGTGGCCTACACTGAGGCGGTGGAGGAAAAGAAGGCGGCCCGCAAGAAAAAGGCCTCGTCCGATGCGCCGCGCAAGACGTCTACCTCTCGTAAAAAAACGGTGAAGTCTGCCGGCGCTGAGCCTGCCGACAACGTGGTGGGCAAGCCCTGTCCGGCGTGTGGTAAGGGCGTGATTATCAGGGGCCGAACGGCTTACGGCTGCTCGGAATGGAAGAATGGCTGCACCTTCCGCTTGCCCTTTGAAAAGCAGCCGGGAAAAACTGAAAAATCATGACGACAATGACTCAAAATGCTGCTTTACGTGAACGTACGGCCGGGGAACGTCCTTGCGCCGTGGTGGTAGGGGCCAGTTCGGGGATTGGGCGTGAGCTTGCCCTGCAACTGCTGGAAAAGGGCTGGCGCTTGGGCGTGTGTTGCCGGCGGCTGGACCGGCTGCGCGAACTGGCCGACCGTTATCCCGGTCAGGTGGAGGCTGAGGCGCTGGACGTCTGCCAGGCCGAGGCGCCCCAAGCTCTGGAGCGGCTGATGGCGCGTGTAGGGCGGGTGGACGTGTTTTATCTCGTGTCGGGCATCGGGTCACAGAATCCTCAGCTCGAGCCCGCCATTGAGCTGCAGACGGTGGCCACCAATGCCGAAGGCTTTACGCGCATGGTGACGGCGGCTTTCCGCTATTTTGAATCCGTGGGCGGCGGCCACATCGTGGTGGTCAGTTCCATTGCCGGTACGCGCGGACTGGGCGCAGCCCCGGCCTATTCGGCCACCAAGCGCTTCCAGAACGTCTATATTGAGGCCTTGCAGCAGCTGGCCCACATGCGCCGTCTGCCCATTCGCTTCACCGACATTCGTCCCGGTTTTGTGCATACCGACCTGCTGGGCCAGGGCCGCTATCCCTGCCAGATGACGCCCCGTCATGTGGCCCGCATCATTATTCGGGTCGTGCGCCGCAAGCGTGAGGTGGTAGTCATTGACTGGCGCTACGCCGTCATCACCTTTTTGTGGTATCTCATTCCGCGCTGGATTTGGGTGCGGATGTCGGTGCACAATTAAGCCGGTCGGGAACAATTCGGCAGCTCTTTTCGTCCGGACTATGGCTGAGGCCATTCAAGTTTCGGCAGACGGAAAACAAAAAATCCCGCTTCCCTTTCAGTGCAAGTACACTCCGAGGGAAGCGGGATAAATATTTCGTGAAAAACAGGCGGCGGATTACCGGCGTCCGTCAGCCGGGCGGGTGAGGTCGTCGAGATACCATTGGTACATTTTCTTGACGCCTTCCTCAATCTCTATCTTGTGGTGCCAGCCCAGGCGGTGCAGCTTGCTGACGTCGGTGAGCTTGCGCATGGTGCCATCGGGTTTGCTGGGGTCGAACTCCAGCTTGCCTTTGAAGCCGACCTCGTTGACAATCAGCTGAGCCAGCTGGGCGATGGTGATTTCCTTGCCGGTACCGATGTTGATGTGGCAGTTGCGGATGTCTTTCTGGCCCGGCGTATAGGTGTCATTGAAGTCCACGTGTTCCAGCACGTAAACGCTGGCGTCGGCCATCTCTTCGCTCCAGAGGAATTCGCGCAGCGGTTTGCCGGTGCCCCAAAGCTTGACGCCTTCGGCCGTAATGCCGTATTTGGCCAGGATGTTGACGATGTCCTCCTGTGAAGCCTCGCCGTTGACGCCTTCTACCGGACGACGGTTGAGGTCGGTGCGCACGCCGTCCCAGTTCTGCTCGTTCAGGCAGCGGGCCAGGTGGATTTTGCGCACCATGGCGGGCAGCACGTGGCTGTTTTCAAGGTGGAAATTGTCGTTGGGGCCGTAGAGGTTGGTGGGCATGACGGCAATGTAGTTGGTGCCGTATTCCAGGTTGAAGCTCTCACACATTTTCAGTCCGGCAATCTTGGCGATGGCATACGGCTCGTTGGTGTATTCCAGGGCCGAGGTGAGCAGGACTTCCTCCTTCATGGGCTGTGGTGCCTCGCGCGGATAGATGCAGGTGCTGCCCAGGAAAAGCAACTTCTTGACATGATGGCGGAAGCTCTCGCCAATGACATTTTGTTGGATTTGCAGATTGCGGTAGATGAAGTCGGCACGGAAGCGGCTGTTGGCCATGATGCCACCCACAAAGGCGGCAGCCAGTATGACGTATTCAGGCTGTTCCTGGTCGAAGAATTTCTTGACGGCCACACCGTCGAGCAGGTCCAGCTCCTGGTGGGTGCGGCCCACTAGGTTGGTGTATCCCTTTGATTGCAGATTTTTCCAGATAGCCGAGCCCACCAGTCCGTGATGGCCGGCTACGTAAATCTTAGCATTCTTTTCCATATTCCGTATTCCTCCCGCAGTTAGGCATTTTCTTCGGCCTTGTCCATGGCTTCACGCAGGTAAAGCTTCTTGACAAAGTGCATGTCGTGTTTTACCATTTTCTTCACCAAATCCTCGAACGAAGTCTTGCGCGGGTTCCAGCCCAGCACGGTCTTGGCCTTGGTGGGGTCGCCCAGCAGCTGGTCTACCTCGGTGGGGCGGAAATATTTTGGGTCGACCTCGATGAGTACGCGGCCGGTAGCCTTGTCAATGCCCTGCTCGTCAACGCCTTCGCCTTTCCATTCCAGCTCGATGCCGACTTCGGCAAAGGCCAGGGTGGCGAATTCACGGACGGAGTGATACTCGCCGGTGGCGATGACAAAATCCTCAGGCGTTTCGTGCTGCAGCATGAGCCACATGCACTCCACGTAGTCGGGGGCGTAACCCCAGTCGCGGCGTGCACTCAGGTTGCCCAGGTAGAGCTTGTCCTGATAGCCCTGTACGATGCGGGCAGCTGCCAGGGTGATTTTGCGGGTGACGAAGTTCTCGCCGCGACGCTCAGATTCGTGATTGAACAGAATGCCGTTGACGGCAAACATACCGTAGCTCTCGCGGTAGTTCTGAACGATCCAGTAGCCGTATTGTTTGGCTACGGCATACGGAGAGCGGGGGTAGAACGGCGTGGTTTCGCGCTGCGGAATCTCGCGCACCTTGCCGAACAGTTCAGAGGTAGAAGCCTGATAGATGCGCGTCTTCTTCTCCATGCCCAGAATGCGCACGGCCTCGAGCATGCGGAGCGTGCCCAGGGCAACGGTTTCGGCGGTATATTCAGGAACGTCAAAAGATACTTTTACGTGGCTTTGTGCGGCCAGATTGTAGATTTCGTCGGGCTGCACGGTCTGGATGATGCGGATGAGCGAGCTGCTGTCGGTCATGTCGCCGTAGTGCAGGTTGACCAGGCGCGTACGCTTCATGTCGCGCACCCATTCGTCGAGATAAAGATGCTCGATGCGGCCGGTGTTGAAGGAGGAGGAGCGGCGCAGAATGCCGTGAACCTCATATCCCTTATTGATTAAAAACTCAGCCAGGTACGAACCGTCCTGGCCGGTGATACCTGAAATCAGTGCTACTTTTTTCATAACGATTGCGATATTGTGCACACAAAGGTAGGTATTTTCACTGAAAAACGGGGAAATTGCCCTGTTTTTTTCATGGCTCTTTGGTCGGGTAAAAAGGCGGCGGTTGAAGCCGCCACAACGGACCGGATAACTGCCGGATGGCTCCGGCAACGAAAAAAGTGGCAAATGGGGCTGCGGACGGCCTTTGTTACATTATTTTAGGGCATGAAAACTTGGATTTTCGAGAATAATATTGTAATTTTGCAGCAAGATGAAGTGAGGGGCTTTCAACAGAAAAGTTCCTCACTCGTTTTTAATACACAACAGTTTGTTTTTTCTATGATAGAAAAGAAAGTAGTAAAGCAGTTAGTGGATCAGTGGCTCGAAGGCAAGGATTATTTCATGACCGACCTGACCATTAGCGCAGATGACCGTATTGTGGTGGAGATTGATCACAAGGACGGCGTATGGATTGAAGATTGTGTGGAGCTGAGCCGCTTTATCGAGAGTGGGTTGAACCGTGACGAAGAGGACTTTGAACTCGAGGTAGGCAGTGCCGGCATCGGACAACCTTTCAAGGTGTTGCGCCAGTATGAAAACAACGTCGGTGAGCCGGTGGAGGTGATGACCACGGCCGGAAAAAAACTGACCGGAACGCTGAAGGAAGCCGACGCAGACGGCTTTACGGTAACTGTAGAAGAAAAAGTAAAGGCAGAGGGCGAAAAGCGTCCCAAACTGACCGAGGTGGACTACCACTTTGGCTACGACGAGGTGAAGTACACCAAGTATCTGATTACTTTTAAATAAAATTATTTATTGACGATTCAGACTTTAACCAAACGGGTCGGGCTGCAATCGCCGGCCTATGACGGGGCTGAAAGCAGACGGATGCCGAACGGTATCTGAAAACAAGGGTGTGGGCTTCGGAACGAGAGCCGCAAAATGCCGGTCAAAAAATACTCGGATAAAAGCAAAGCGAGAAGGGACCTAAAAATTTTTCCGAGCCGCCCCGGATTTTTTACAACGTATAAAAAATAAAAACGATATACAGCAATGGCAAAGAAAAAAGAAGAGACGATGAGTCTTATCGATACTTTTTCAGAATTCAAAGATCTGAAAAATATTGACCGCACCACCATGGTGAGCGTGCTGGAAGAAAGCTTCCGCAGCGTGCTGGCCAAGATGTTTGGTTCAGACGAGAATTTTGATGTGATTGTCAATCCCGACAAGGGTGACTTCGAAATCTATCGCAACCGCGTAGTGGCTGCCGATGACGAAGTGACCGATTCCAACAAACAGATTTCGCTGACCGAGGCACGCGCCCTGGCTCCTGACTACGAGGTAGGCGAGGAAGTGAGCGAAACCATCGACTTCGCCAAGTTTGGCCGTCGTGCCATCCTGACGCTGCGTCAGACTTTGGCCAGCAAGATTCTGGAACTGGAGCACGATTCTCTTTATAATAAATATAAGGACCGCATTGGTGAAGTCATCTCCGCCGAGGTTTACCAGATCTGGAAAAACGAGGTACTCCTGATTGATGACGAAAACAACGAACTGCTGTTGCCGAAATCGCAGCAGATTCCCCGCGACTTCTATCACAAGGGCGACACCGTACGCGCCGTAATTGACCGCGTGGACAACACCAATGGTAATCCCAAAATTTATGTCAGCCGTACGTCACCCGTATTCCTGCAGCGCTTGCTGGAGACGGAGGTTCCCGAAATTCACGATGGCCTGATCATGGTGCGCAAGATTGCCCGCATTCCCGGCGAGCGTGCCAAGATTGCCGTAGAGAGCTATGACGACCGCATCGATCCCGTAGGCGCCTGCGTAGGCGTAAAGGGTAGCCGTATCCACGGTATCGTGCGTGAGTTGCGTAACGAAAATATTGATGTCATCAATTATACGTCCAATATCCAGCTGTTTATTCAGCGTGCTTTGAGCCCGGCTCATATTTCGAGTGTCAAACTGGATGAGGAGAACCGCAAGGCTGAAGTTTACCTGCAGCCCGAGGAAGTTTCGCTGGCCATCGGTAAGGGTGGTATGAATATCAAGTTGGCTTCCATGCTGACGGAGTACACCATCGACGTATTCCGCGAAGTTCCGGAAGGCGAAGAAACCGAGGATATTTACCTTGACGAATTTTCTGATGAAATTGACCAATGGGTTATTGATGCCATCAAGGGCATCGGACTCGACACCGCGAAGGCTGTACTCAACGCTCCGCGCGAAATGCTGATAGAGAAAGCGGATCTTGAAGAGAGTACCGTGGATGAAGTGTTGCGTGTTTTAAAATCAGAATTTGAGGACGAGGAATAATATTATATGACGAATAGCATACGATTAAATAAAGTAATTAAGGAATTCAACGTAGGACTGCAGACTATTGTAGAGTTTCTGCAGTCAAAAGGCATTACGGTTGAGGCCAATCCCAGTGAAAAGATTTCAAACGAACAGTATGAACTGTTGAAAAAGGAATACGGTGCTGACAAGGAACTGCGTGGTGAGGTAGATAAGCAGAAGCAGGATCGTCAGAAGGAGAAGAACAAGGCCAAGAAGGCTCCTGCCGCTTCGGCCGAGGTGATCAAGACCGAAATTCCGGAGTCTATGCGTCCGCAGATTAAGACAAAGGGACACATAGACCTCGACTCCAAGTCAAATCCTGTGAATCGCAAACCTGCTGAAAAAACTCCTGTAGCCGTTGCTCAGCCTGTAGAATCTGCTAAGCCTGCTGTTGCTCAGCCTGTGGTGGAAGAGGCGTCAGCCTGGCGCTCATCCATTAATTTGCAAGGTCCAAAGGTGTTGGGTACCATTAATTTGGATGAGATTAATCAAAAAACCCGTCCGAATAAGAAGACTAAGGAAGAACGTCGCAAGGAGCGCGAAAATAAGAATCGTCAGCAGACTGCTGTTAGCGGTGATGCCAAGAAAAAACGCGCTCGCATTAATAAGGAACGTGTAGATGTGAATGCGGCAGCCAAGGAAGGTGCTGATCGTAATAAAAATAATAGTGGAGGAGGACAAAACGGTGGCCGTCGTGACCGCCGCGACCGTCAGAATCGCAAGTCGCAAAACGTCATTAAACCCGAGATCTCTGATGAGGCAGTAGCCAAGCAGGTAAAGGAAACCCTGGCCCGCCTGACCAGCAAGACCAAGGGTATGAAGGGCGCCAAGTACCGTAAGGAAAAACGCGACCAGTTCCGTGCCCAGCAGGAGGAGCAGTTGGCCGAACAGAAGGCTGAGAACAAGATTCTGAAGCTTACCGAGTTCGTAACTGCCAATGAGCTGGCTACGATGATGGACGTGCCTGTGACGAAGGTAATCGGTACCTGCATGAGCGTGGGTATTATGGTGAGCATCAACCAGCGTCTGGATGCCGAAACCATTGACCTGGTAGCCGACGAGTTCGGATTCAAGACAGAATATATCAGTGCCGACGTATCGGAGGCCGTAGCTGAAGAGGAGGACAACGAGGAAGATCTGGAACCGCGCGCTCCGATCGTTACCGTTATGGGACACGTTGACCACGGTAAGACCTCTCTGCTCGACTATATCCGTAAAGCTAACGTAATTGCCGGTGAGGCCGGAGGTATTACGCAGCACATCGGTGCCTACAACGTAACCCTGGAAAACGGACGTCACATCACGTTCCTCGATACGCCGGGTCACGAAGCCTTTACGGCCATGCGTGCCCGTGGTGCTCAGGTTACGGATATCGCCATCATCATTATTGCGGCTGACGACGACATCATGCCGCAGACCAAGGAGGCCATCAATCACGCTGTGGCAGCCAACGTACCCATCGTGTTTGCCATCAATAAGATTGATAAGCCCGGAGCCAATCCCGACAAGATTAAGGAAGGCTTGGCCCAGATGAACTTCCTGGTTGAAGAGTGGGGTGGCAAGTACCAGAGTCAGGACATTTCAGCCAAGAAAGGTATTGGCGTCAACGAACTTTTGGAGAAAGTACTGCTTGAGGCCGACATGCTGGAGCTGCGCGCCAACCCCAACCGCAAGGCTACGGGTACGGTCATCGAGTCTTCACTCGACAAAGGCCGTGGTTATGTGGCCACCGTATTGGTCAGCAACGGTACGCTGAAGGTCGGCGACATCGTTTTGGCCGGTACCAACTATGGCCGTGTCAAGGCCCTTTTCAATGAGCGTAATGCCCGCGTGGACAACATCGGTCCGTCAATGGCCGCCACGCTGCTGGGCTTTAACGGCGCTCCGCAGGCCGGCGATACGTTCCACGTAATGGAAACCGAGCAGGAAGCCCGTGAAATTGCCTCCAAGCGTGAACAGTTGCAGCGCGAACAGGATTTGCGTACCCACAAGATGCTGACCCTCGACGAGCTGGGCCGCCGCATCAAGCTGGGTTCGTTCCAGGAGCTGAACATCATTGTCAAGGGCGACGTGGACGGTTCTGTCGAGGCTTTGAGTGACTCGTTTATCAAGCTCTCTACCGAGAAGATTGTAGTCAACGTTATCCACAAAGGTGTGGGACAGATTTCCGAAAACGACGTAACGCTGGCTGCCGCTTCGCAGGCCGTTATCGTTGGTTTCCAGGTGCGTCCCAGCCAGATGGCCCGCAAGCAGGCTGATAAGGAAGGTGTCGAAATCCGTCTGTACTCCATCATTTATGATGCCATCGAGGATGTGAAGAAGGCCATGGAGGGTATGCTTGAACCGGTGATCAAGGAAGAAGTAACCGCTACGCTTGAGGTTCGACAGGTTTACCACATTTCCAAGGTGGGTTATGTAGCTGGAGCCTATGTGAGTGACGGTAAGGTAAGCCGCACCGATAAGGCCCGCCTGATTCGTGATGGAATTGTAATCTTTACGGGAGCCATCAACGCCTTGAAGCGATTTAAGGACGATGTAAAGGAGGTGAGCAACAATTTCGAGTGCGGTATCAGCTTGACCAACTGCAACGACATTAAGGAAGGTGACGTTATAGAAACCTTTAAGGAGGTCGAGGTAAAGCAAAAATTATAGTACGCGACATTTAGCGACAACCAAGTAAAATACTGATACAAAGCTCGAAATCCTTCGTGTGTAGACTTACGTGCAAGGGATTCGGGCTTTTGTTTCATTACCAATTCAAAACCATAAAGAAAAGAGATTATGTACATCGACGTTATTTTGACCCTGCTGTTTGTTTGGGCGCTTTACAGCGGCTGGCGTACGGGAGCCCTTAAACAATTATTTTCGGCCATAGGCTTTGCCGTTGGTTTGGTCATAGCCTCGCTTATGTATTTGTGGCTGGGTGAGTATTTGGGGATGACGGGAAGTAAAATGAATATGGTGCTTAACGTTGTGGCTTTTGCCATTTTGTGGATTATTCTTCCGATTGCCTTGGGATACGTGGCTAATCGGCTGACGATGCGTTTTGACCGTCTGCCTGTGGGTATTCCACATCGAGTAGTGGGTGCCATTATTTCACTTGTCAAATATGTGGCATTGTTCAGTTGCATTTTTAATGTGATGAGTGGCCTTAACATGTTGTCGACTGACCGCGTGGCCAAGTCATTCTGGTATAAGCCCGTAACAGCTGTTATGGGAAGTTTTACTCATGCTACTATTGAACGCATTGACTCAGTGGACAGTAAGTTGCCTGATACTATCTGGGTTGATATGCACCCCAAACAGAAAGCAGCCAACAAGGCCGATACACTAACTATTGACAAAAATGGAAACACCAAACAACAATAAGAATCAGCTTGTGCGTGAGGTGGCTGAGAAGAAGTACGAGTATGGCTTCACCACCGACGTGCAGACTGAAATTATCGAAAAAGGACTGAATGAGGACGTGGTACGCCTGATTTCGGAAAAGAAGGGTGAGCCCGAATGGCTGCTTGAATTCCGTCTGAAGGCTTTTCGCTACTGGCAGACACTGGAGCAGCCTACGTGGGGTCACGTCAATCTGCCGGCCATTGACTACCAGGCCATTTCCTACTATGCAGACCCTACCAAGAAGAGTAAGGACAATGGTAAAAAGGAGATTGACCCCGAACTGATGAAGACGTTCGACAAGCTCGGCATTCCGCTTGAGGAGCGCATGCAGCTGGCCGGCGTGGCCGTAGATGCCGTGATGGATTCCGTTTCGGTGAAGACTACCTTTAAGGAGAAGCTCCAGGAAAAGGGCATCATCTTCTGCTCCATCAGCGAGGCCGTGCGTGAGAATCCCGAACTTGTGCGCAAGTATCTGGGCTCTGTAGTGCCTTATCGCGACAACTATTTCGCTGCGCTCAACAGCGCCGTGTTCAGCGACGGTTCGTTTGTCTACATCCCCAAGGGCGTACGCTGCCCAATGGAGTTGTCCACCTATTTCCGCATCAATGCCATCAATACCGGACAGTTTGAGCGCACTCTTATCGTTTGCGACGAGGGCGGCTACGTGTCCTATCTTGAAGGTTGTACGGCGCCCATGCGTGATGAGAATCAGCTGCACGCCGCCATTGTGGAAATTGTGGTTAATAAGAATGCCGAAGTCAAGTACTCCACCGTACAGAACTGGTATCCCGGTGATGCCGAGGGCCGCGGCGGAGTGTACAACCTCGTGACCAAGCGCGGACAGCTGCGCGGCGACAACAGCAAATTGTCGTGGACGCAGGTTGAGACCGGTTCGGCCATTACCTGGAAGTACCCCAGCTGTGTGCTGATGGGTGACAATTCACAGGCCGAGTTCTATAGTGTGGCCGTAACCAACAACCATCAGGAGGCCGACACGGGTACCAAGATGATACACTTGGGCCGCAATACGCGCTCCACCATCATCTCCAAGGGCATTTCGGCCGGCAAGAGCCAGAATTCCTATCGTGGTCTCGTCAAGGTGGGCAGCAAGGCCAGCGGCGCACGCAACTATTCGTCGTGCGACTCGCTCCTGCTCAGCAGCACCAGTGGGGCACATACTTTCCCCTATATTGATGTGCACAACGACAACGCCGTCATTGAGCACGAAGCCACTACCTCCAAAATCTCCGAGGAGCAGCTGTTCTATTGCAATCAGCGCGGTATTCCCACCGAGGCAGCCGTCGACTTGATTGTCAATGGTTACGCCCGCGAGGTCATCAACAAGCTCCCTATGGAGTTTGCCGTGGAGGCGCAAAAACTTTTGAGCGTATCGCTGGAGGGTACGGTGGGCTAATTCCGCCGTGCGCCGTCGGTGTGCTTTTTCCCGAACCAAACCTATAAAATGCTGGATATATTCATTATTATTATACTTGTGGTCATCAACGGCTTCTTTTCGCTGTCGGAGGTGGCCCTGATTTCCGCCCGTAAGGGCAAACTGCAGGCCCTGGCCCGAGAGGGTAACAATCCTGCCCGTCAGGCTTTGCTGCTGATGGAAGACCCCGACCGCTTCCTCTCTACCGCCCAGATTGGCATTACCATCGTCAGTATCCTGACCGGTATTTATTCCGGAGCGGCTTTGTCCGACGGCTTTGCCGTGTTGCTGCAGGGATGGGGCATGACGGCCGCTTCGGCGCAGTTTACGGCCAAGGCTGTCATTGTGGCCGTGGCCACTTATCTGCAGTGTTGCATCGGCGAGCTGGTACCCAAGCGCATCGGCATTGATTTTGCCGACCGCATGGCGCGTTTCTGTGCGCCGCCCATGATGCTCTTTTCCAAGCTCTCCTATCCGGCCGTATGGCTCCTGACCCGTAATACCGAGGGCCTGATTCGTCTGATGCATCTGCATCACACGGAGAACAAAGTGACCGAGGAGGAAATCAAATCGGTCATTCAGGAAGGTACCGATGCCGGTGAGGTGCAGGAAGTGGAGCAGGACATCATGGAGCGTGCCCTTGTGCTGGGTGACCAGACGGTGGACTCACTCATGACGCACCGTAACGACCTGATTACGCTTGACATCAATATGACGGCGGCCGAGGTAGAGGAGGTGATCCGTGAGACACCTTATGCCGCCTATCCCGTGATAGATGAAGACCTCGAAAACGTGAAAGGCATCGTTACCCTTAAGGATTTGGTGTTCATACTCGGTCGGCCGAATTTCTCGCTGGCTTCCGTCATTAAGGAACCGCACTATTTTCCGGAAAACATGACGGTCTACAAGGCCCTTGAGCAGCTCAAGGCCGACAGTCTCAACCGTGCTCTGGTGTGCGATGAGTTCGGTTCGCTGCAGGGTATCATTTCGCTCAAGGATATTTTGGAGGGACTGGTCGGCTCCATTGCCGAACCTTCGGAAGCACCCGACATCGTGGAGCAGGACGACCACCAGAGCTGGCTTGTGAGCGGTCAGTGTCTGTTCTATGATTTTCTGGCTTGGTTTGATGCCGAGGACTACTACACGCCCGACTTCACCACCGTAGGCGGTCTGATTCTTGACGTGATGGAGCGCATTCCGCACGAAGGCGAGCAGGTGGTTTGGCACGGCTTCCAGCTGACTGTGCAGCAGATGGACGGCCAGCGTATTGACAAGGTACTGGTGCGTAAGGTGCAACCGGCTGAGGATTCGGCTGAAAACTGAGGCTTTGTAGTTTAGCGCGAATGATACATCGAAATTTTATGTGATAATAGAAAAGTCCTGCCTATTTTGTATGGGCAGGACTTTTTTGTGTAGGCGTGCGTAAGAAACGGACTTAATGGGGCGTATTGTGCCGATGGCTGAGGTTCGCCGGTACGTGACAGTTCGTGTGGCGTATTTTTTTCTCAGGGATAGAACGAGCCCACGGCGGCTGCCACGTCCACCACCTGCTCACTGAGGGAGCAGCCGGCCACGATGCCCGTGCCGCCCGACACGTTGCTGTAGATTTTGAGCGGCTCTGTCAGGCCCATGTCAATCAGTCCGCCGTGCAGGCCGGAGTCGTCCGATTGGTTGCTGATGATGCTCACCAGATAGCGGTAGTAGCCCGACGTGATGCTGAAGAGCCTGAAGCGGCGCTGCAGCTCCTCGTCGGTGGGCAGTGAGCTGCCCGGGCTTCGCTGCAGGATTTCGCGCACCACCAGCGTATGGCGCTGGCCGTTGATGCCCTGGTCGGAAAATGGCAGACCGCGTGAGGAGTAGGGCTCCCAGCCGGGCAGCGAGGTGTTGATTTGCCGTGCCAGTTGCTGGAACACGTATTCTTGGCTGTAGTCGCGCTCGCCCATAAGGGCCCGTTGCAGCAGGGGGTCGTAGGCCAGGAAGTAATAGTTGCCGCTTTCGGGCGGGTCGGTAAAGGTGATGCGGTAAGTCAGTATCCAGTCGTTTTCGTAGTACACGTGTACGGGGCCCGTGCGCTCCACGCGGATGCTTTCCATCCTCACGGGGCGGGGCACGGTGTCGGTGGCCTCCACGGTGTGCCCCTTGTAGGTGGTGCGCAGGGTGATGACGCTGCCGGCCTGCGGGCGGTAGTCCGATTCGTAGCGCCCGCGGGCGGCGTTGTAGCGCAGGGTGGCGACAGCATTTCCGTCGGCCAGCACGCTGATGTGCAGGCTGTCCACGCGGCGTGGCCCGGAGGCGGCGTCGGAAAAGAAGTAGGGCAGCGAGGCCGTGGCGCTCACGGTGGAGTCGGGCCGGATGACGGCGTTGAGCGCCAGCAGGTCGGCGCCCTCGCTCTGGCGGTAGCCCTCCAGGTCAATGTCTCGCTCGCAGGCCGTCAGGACCAGAATGAGGCACAGCAGTATGTAGTTCTTTTTCATGATAGCGTAGGGGAAAGAGGTGATTTTAAAAGTCCAGCGTGTATGACACGGAGGGAAGCACGGGCAGGAGGCTCAGCGTCTGGAACTTGCGGTTCCATCCCGGCAGGTCGCCGGCCGCGTGCTGCTTGCGGATGGTCAGGGCGTTCAGGTGGCAGTAGGCGTTGTAGAGCCCGAAGTTCCACGTGCCTTTGCGTCCGCGGCGTGTGGTCTGGCGCAGCGCCAGACCGAGGTCCAGCCGGTGGTAGGCCGGCAGGCGTACGTTATTGCGTTCAGAGTAGTAGTCCAGTCCGGCCTCGTCGTCGTAGGCGGGCGGGTCGGCCGAAGGGGCGTCGGGGAAGTCCGTGCCCACCGAGGGGTAGTTGTAGAGCGCCAGCGTGACGCGGTTGCCCGTCAGGTAGGTCCACGCCGCGTGTAGCGTCAGGCGGTCGTTGAGGCTGTAGCGTGCCGACAGATTGATTTTGTGGCGGTTGTCAAACTTGGCCGGGAAGCTGCGCCCCTGGTTGAGTGCGTCAAAGCGGCGGCGGTTCCACATCAGACCGTAGGCGGCCGTGGCTTTCAGGCGTCCGAATTGTCCCGTCAGGCTCAGGTCCATGCCGTAGGCCCAGCCGCGCCCTTCCACCAGCTTCTCGTCCCAGGCCAGGTCGGGGTTGAGCGTGGACACGCCTTCGCGGTATTCCAGCACGTGGCGCATGTTCTTGTACCACCCCTCGGCCGTCAGGTAGATGTTTCGGGGCAGGCGGCCGTAGAGGCCCACGGTCAGCTGGTCGCTGCGCAGGGGCTTGAAATGGAGCCCGCCGGGCTGCCAGAGGTCGGTGGGCAGGTTGACATAGTTGTTGGAGATTTGCTGCACATACTGGTGCATGCGGGCGTAGCACACCTTCAGGCTGTAGTCCTCCGTCAGGCGCAGACGCACCGAGGCGCGCGGTTCCCAGTTGTGGCTGAAGGTGGCGGCACGCTCGCCCTGTGCCACGTAGCGCAGGCCCACCGAGGCCGACACCCATTGGCCCAGACTGACTTCCTGTCCCAGATAGGCATACACCTCGTGCGTCTGCACCCGGTTGCCCGGATTTTGCCGGCTGAGGGTGTCGGCGTCGCTTAGCGAGGCGTATGTGAGGGCCTCGGGCAGGTAGGTGTGGTGCACGTAGCCCGCTCCGGCTTTCAGACTGTAGGTCTGGCCCAGCGCCCAGCTGTAGTCCAGGCTGGCCCCGGCGTCCTGTATGCGGTTGCGCGTGGTGCTGCGGTTGTAGCCGTAGGTGGCGGGTTCGTCCAGGTCGGTCTGGTATTCACTTTCCTGACGGTAGGTGGAGGCGTAGTCGGAGTAGTAGGCCGAGGCCTGCAGGGCGCTCAGGCCCCGGCGGTGGCGCACGGCGGCCAGCATGCCCCAGTTGCCCCATGACAGGCGGTTGACGTCTTCCTCAAAAAAGCGGGTCGACGGCTGCGACTGACTGTTGTCGTATTCGTCGGCTTCGCTCTCAAAGTTACGCGTGCCCAGCTTCAGGTTGTCGTGGCCGTAGTAGCCCATGACGAGGGCCGAGGTCGAGGCGTTGAACCGGTGGTCCAGCCGTGCGTTGAAGTCGGTAAAGGCATAGTGACCAATGGTTTTTTTGCCTTTTTTGTGCTGCACGGCGTTCAGTATGGCCAGCGTGGGGGCCGTGACGGCGTCGAGCCACGTGCGGCGTACGCCTACGGCCAGGGCCGTGGCGTCGCGGCGCAGCGGGCCCGTTACGTAGAGGCTGCCGCTCATCAGTCCCATACTCACCTGTCCGCCCCAGCGCTCAAAGTCGGGCTCCTTCATCCTGACGTCCACAATGCTGGAGGCCCTTCCGCCGTATTGGGCCGGAAAGACGCCCTTGTAAAAGTCCACCCGACTGAGTGTGGCCACGTTGAACGACGAGAACACGCCGCCTAGGTGGCTCACCTGATAGAGCGGCAGTCCCTCGTAGAGGAAAAGGTTCTGGTCGTTTTCGCCGCCGCGCACGTAAAGGCCCGTAAAGCCCTCCACGCCCTGCGACACGCCCGGCAGCATTTGCAGGGCGCGCACCATGTCGGGCTCGCCCATCAGGGCGGGCAGTTCGGCAATTTTTTCGCCACTCAGGCTCTCCACGCCCATTTGCGGCGTGAGCAGTTGCAGTTCCAGTCGGTTGCCCACCACTACGGCCTCGCCCAAGCGGCGCGAGGTGGAGTCCGCCGGTGTTTGGCTCAGGGCCGTGGCCGGGAGGAGCATCAGCAGGCTGACGGCCAGCAGGTGTCGTGGCGTGGTCATTCGGTAGTGAAACGGATGATGCAACCCTGATTTTCGGGCCGGTCGAGCGGTCCGCCCGTAAATTCACCCTTGTAAGAATAGGTTACGTTGTCTACCGTCACCTTTCCCCAAAAGTAAGCCAGGTCCATGTAGTCCGTGGTCAGGGTGGTGTTTTGGCCGGCGCGGGGAAAGCCTTTCAGGCGGATGGTGGAGTCGTACACTGGATTGGCCGAAAAGGCGGAAGAGTCCTCCGGCGCGGTGATGCTGCTTTCGCCCAATCGCTGGTTGGAGTTGATGGTGGCTTCCGTCACGCTTTCCATCGGTTGTCCGTCGAGGTACACCGCCAGGCGTTGGCCTGAGTAGGTGAGGTCGCGGTAGCTGGGATATTGCTCGGAGGGGCCGTCGTCCTCGCTGCAGGCCGTGGCCAGGAAGAGCGGGCTCAGTCCGCATAAAGCAGCTAGAAAACAGGTAGTGATTTTTTTCATTTTATGATGTCTTTTTTTCCATGATTTGCTGAATCTTGATAGGCCTGTGGCCGTAGTCCGCGCCTGAGGGGTGACCTATATATAATAAATAGGTGTAGCTTCCAAAGGCGGCTCTAAGGATTGACTGGTGCAAAGGTACGGAGAAATCCGGCAGTATAGAGGCTGTGTATAGGCATATCTCTTTTTTTGTTAATCTTTCTTAACAAAAAATACCCGGACTGATAGAAATCTTGTTCGCGCGGTTTTGGAAAAAACTCCGCGGCTTGGAAAAAATCTTTCGCGGCTCGGAAAAAATTTTTGGCGGCTCGGAAAAAATTTTTGGCGGCTCGGAAAAAATTTTTGGCGGCTCGGAATTTTTACGAGGTCGTACCTCGTAAAAATTCCATGCGGCCTGGTGGCGATGTATTTGCTACGTGGCACCGGTAGGGGTGGCCTTGAGCGGTTGTGGTTGTAGCCGGCAGTTTGTAGCGCCTGCCGGGGCCGGCCAAAAAATAACCTCGAAAAGATAGCGCCCATACGGGGGAATTTTGCTAACTTTGCCCCGATGGTGTAGGCCATCGGTAATTTTGATATCTACAAAAAATCTATAAAAAGATGAGTGAACAACTGAAAAAAGTAAAGCAGCTGGTCGAGATGCGCGAAAAGGCGCGTATGGGCGGCGGTGAAAAAGCAATTGAAAAGCAGCATGCCAAAGGCAAGTACACGGCTCGTGAGCGCATAGAGTTATTGCTGGATAAGGGCTCGTTTGAGGAGATGGACATGTTCAAGCTCCATCGTTGCCACAACTTCGGCATGGACAAGAAACACTTCTTCGGCGACGGCGTGGTTTGCGGTAGCGGAACTATCAACGGACGTCTGGTTTACGTGTTTGCACAGGACTTTACCGTCAATGGCGGTTCACTTTCGGAAACCATGGCCGAGAAGATTTGCAAGGTCATGGACCAGGCCATGAAGATGGGTGCTCCCTGCATCGGACTGAACGACTCCGGTGGCGCCCGTATTCAGGAAGGCATCAATGCGCTGGCCGGATTCGGTAACATCTTCCAGCGCAACATTGAGGCCAGCGGTGTCATTCCGCAGATTTCAGGTATCTGCGGCCCGTGTGCCGGTGGTGCCGTGTATTCTCCGGCCCTGACGGACTTCGTAGTTATGCTCGAAGGTATCAGCTACATGTTCCTGACCGGACCTAAGGTGGTGAAGACCGTAACGGGTGAGGACGTAACGCAGGAAGACCTGGGTGGCGCCCGTGTACATGCCCAGAAGAGTGGTGTTTGCCACTTCACGGCCAAGACGGAGGAAGAGTTTGCCTCACTCATCCGTCACCTGCTCGAATTCATCCCGCAGAACAATATGGAGCAGGCTCCCATGATTCCCTGCACCGACCCCATCGACCGCAAGGAGGACATGCTCAACGAGATTATTCCCGACAACCCCAACATGGCCTACGATATGTACAAGGTTATCGGCGCGGTAGTGGACAACGGCGAATTCCTCGAAGTACAGAGCGCCTTTGCCAAGAATATCATCATCGGTTTTGCCCGCTTCAACGGACAGAGCGTGGGCGTGGTAGCCAACCAGCCCAGCGTATATGCCGGTGTGCTCGACTGCAACGCCAGCCGCAAGGCCGCCCGCTTCGTACGCTTCTGCGACGCCTTTAACATTCCTATCGTATCGCTGGTTGACGTGCCGGGCTTCCTGCCGGGTACCGGTCAGGAGTACAACGCCGTTATTGACCACGGCGCCAAGTTGCTCTACGCTTACGGTGAGGCTACCGTGCCCAAGGTAACCGTTACGCTGCGCAAGAGCTACGGTGGCTCACACATCGTGATGGGTTGCAAGCAGCTTAAGGCCGACCTGAACTACGCTTGGCCTTCTGCCGAAATTGCCGTAATGGGTGCCAGCGGTGCCGTGGCTATCCTCAATGGTAAGGAAGCCAAGGAGCAGGCCGATCCCAAGGCTTTCCTGGCCCAGAAGGAGAAGGAGTACAACGACCTCTTCACCAATCCGTACAAGGCTGCCGAGTATGGCTACATTGACGACGTTATTGAGCCGCGCAACACGCGTTTCCGCATCTGCCGCGCCCTGGCTCAGCTCAGCACCAAGCGTGAGACCCGTCCGGCCAAGAAGCATGGCAACATTCCATTGTAATCCAATTTTTTCAGAACGACAAGTATTATGAGAACCTTTAAATACAATGTAGACGGCCACGAACTGTCCTTTACGGTCAGCGAGCTTCAAGGCACCGTGACGCAGTTTACGGTGGATGGCGAGCAGCCCGTACTGTCGGAAGAGAAAATGGCCGAGATTGCTGCCGTAGCAGCGCTGGGCCTGTTCCAGTACGAACTGGAGGTGGTTCACGACGATGAGGAAGGCATCATCACTCTCGACGCTCACCGCACGGCGTGGAACAATCCGTCTGCTTTAATGAACCCCTGGAAGGCAAAGTAAAATTCAGATAAAAAATTCATCCATGAAACAATATAAATATACCATCAATGGCGCCGACTACGATGTCACCATTGATTCGCTCAACGGAAACAAAGCGAAAGTAACTGTCAACGGCATGACTTTTGACGTGGAAATGCAGGGCACGCTCAATGAGAACGACATGCCCGATGCTCCTGCAGCTGATGCTACGGCTGCACCGGCTGCTCCCAAAGCCGCTGCTCCCGCTGCCCCCAAGGCTGCCGCTCCTGCCGGCGCTCCCGGCAAGGGTACGCCCGTCAAGGCTCCGCTGCCCGGCGTGGTAACCGCCATCAGCGCCAGCGTAGGCCAGAAGGTCAAGAAGGGTGATACCGTAGTGGTACTGGAAGCCATGAAAATGGAGAACAACATTGCCGCCGAGTGCGACGGTACGGTAACCTCCGTATGCGTAGCCCAGGGCGACTCTGTCATGGAAGGCACCGTATTGGTTACCATCCAGTAAGCACGTGACTTTTCAAAACAAAGCATAACGACCAGCGGGGATCGGAAACTACATGGTTTTCGGTCCCCGTGGCCGTAAGTAATCACTCCTTTTTACCTGATTGAACATCATGAGTAGCTATCTGATTGTGTCCGACATCCACGGCTCGCTGCCTGCCTTGCAGCAGGCGCTGAAGCTGAAGGACGAAATGCACCTGGAGCGCTTGCTCCTGCTGGGCGACTTGCTGAATTACGGGCCGCGCAACGGTTTGCCGCAGGGCCTCGACGCCATGGGCGTGGCCGACCTGCTCAACACGCAGGCCGACGTGGTGACGGCCGTGCGTGGCAACTGCGATTCCGAGGTAGACCAGATGCTCCTCCGCTTCCCCATCATGGCGGATTACGCCCAGGTGGAGTGCGGCGGCAAGCGTCTGTTCCTGACTCACGGCCACGTGTACAACGAAGCGCGCTGGCCGGACGGCGGCTGCGACGTGCTCTGCTACGGCCATACGCACCTGTGGAAGCTGGAGCGCACACCGCAGGGCGGTGTGGTCTGCAACACGGGTTCCGTAACTTTTCCCAAAGGCGGCAATCCGCCCACGCTGGCCTTCTTGCGCGAGGGCGAGCTGTCGGTGATGCGGCTGGACGGTACCGTGCTCAAGACGCTGGCCCTCTGAGGCAATTGTCCCAGCATACCGGCTGATTTTTGAGCGGATGCCTCCGTCTGATGTGCTGAAAAAGACATCGGGCGGAGGCATTTTTGCAGGCTGGCGTTTGGGCGGTTCGGCAAATCTTTGTATCTTCGCCTCCGTAATGGCTAAGTGGTTAATATATACAATCTTTGCCCTTACCGTTATGGCCGGCATTCGGTTTTTTCCCGGCCTTAACGGTGACGCTAGCCACACATTTTCCACAACATCCTTATCCTTTCAGGAAGAAGCTCCGCAGTCTGTGACTCAGACGGACCGCTGTGTCGTGCGCGTGCCGGCCGGACTGCCCGGCAGCAGCGTGGTCAAGACGTCGGCCTGCGCATCCGTGCGGCTGGGGGCGGTGGATACGGCTTCGGCCCGCGTGCTGGTGCCCACCGTATTGCCGCGTTTTCTGCATGGCTCGCTCTACGCTTTGCTGCGCCTGTTGTTCCTGCTGCAGCTGGTGAGCTTTTTCCGATGGCAAAAACAGGGCTTCCGGCGGCTGCGCTTTCAGCGGCATGCCACGCGCTATCATGTTTTTGCCCTGAGGCGGCTGCTGATTTAGCGATAGGTTTCTGCTTTCTTGTGGTTCGCTCCCCTCACTACGGGGCGGGAGCGAGGCACACGTGTGTCCCCGGCTGGCTTGGTCGCCGGTGACTGCTTGCCCCGTTGGCCCGTGCGGCCGGTAACCGGTCCGGGCCCCTTTCCCCTAAAAAAACAGAAACCAAATCAAAAAAATCGCAAATCCCATTTTTATGAAGAATTCATTTTTCAGCCGTTTTGCCCCCAAGGAGCCCAAATTTTTCCCCTGGTTCAAGGAATTGGCCGACATTGCCGTCAGCACCTCCGAGATGCTGGTGGACAACATCCTGTGCGAAGACGCCGACGGGCGTACCGCCTGCTACCGACGGATAAAGGAGCAGGAACGCCGGGCTGACGACTTGGCCAATCACATCATGGACGAGCTGGGCACCACGTTTATCACTCCGTTTGACCGCGAGGATATTCACGAACTGGCCGCGGCTCTTGACGACGTGGTGGACGGCATCAACAGCTGCTCCAAGCATATCCTGATCTATCAGCCGCAGACGCTCGGCGAAAGCGGGCTCAAACTGGCCGGCTACATCCGGCAGGCTGCGCAGTGCCTGCGCCGCGCCATGGACGGGCTGGAGCAAATGACCCGCCGGCCCGACCTCATCCGTCAGTGCTGCACCGAACTGCATCGCATGGAGAACGAGGCCGACGAGGTGTTCGAGTGGTTTATTCACCAGCTCTTCCAGGCCGGCGGCGACGCGGTGGAAATCATCAAGCTCAAGGAAATCATGCAGGAGCTGGAGCACACCACCGACGCGGCCGAGCACGTCGGCAAAATTCTGCGCAGTCTGCTCATCAAGTATGCCTAATGTGTCCGCCCAAACTGAACGCGTATGGAAATGCTGATTCTGATTATTGTGCTGGCGTTGGTCTTTGATTACATCAACGGCTTTCACGACGCGGCCAACTCCATTGCCACCATTGTGTCCACCAAAGTGCTGACGCCTTTGCAGGCCGTGGTGTGGGCGGCCGGCTTTAATTTCGTGGCTTTTTTCATTGCCAAATATGTGATTGGCGACTTCGGTATCGCCAATACGGTGTCGAAGACGGTGATAGCCGATTTCATCACGCTGCCCATCATTCTGGCCGGTGTGATAGCTGCCATCCTCTGGAACCTCTTCACGTGGTGGCGCGGCATCCCCTCGTCCTCCTCGCACACGCTTATCGGCGGCTTTGCCGGGGCGGCCATTGCCGTGCACGGGCTGGCGTCGGTGCAGATGGAGATTATCCTGAAAATCGTGGCCTTTATTTTCCTGGCTCCGCTCATCGGTATGGCCGTGGCTTTCGGGCTGACGCTGCTGGTGCTCAACCTGTGCCGGCGCCTGCATCCGCATACGGCCGAAAGGTGGTTTCGGCGGTTGCAGCTGGTGTCGTCGGCGCTGTTCAGCGTGGGGCATGGCCTGAACGACTCTCAAAAGGTGATGGGCATTATTGCTGCCGCCATGATTGCCGCCCATGCCGACGGCGTGGACTGGGGTGTGAGCAGCATGGCCGATTTGCCCGACTGGGTGGCCTTTGCCTGCTTTACGGCCATTTCGCTGGGCACGATGTCGGGCGGGTGGAAAATTGTGCGCACCATGGGGAGCCGCATCACGCGTGTCACGCCGCTTGAGGGCGTGGTGGCCGAAACGGCCGGTGCGCTGACCCTCTATCTGACGGAATACCTGAAGGTGCCGGTCAGCACCACGCACACCATTTCCGGAGCCATTGTCGGGGTGGGAGCTACGCGGCGCCTCTCGGCCGTGCGCTGGAGCGTGGCGCGCAGTCTGCTTACGGCGTGGGTACTGACCATTCCGGTGAGCGCCCTGCTGGCCGCCGCGGTGATGTTATTGCTTCAGCTTGTGCTGTTTTGAATTTTTGTAAAAGAAAAATGGCTTCTCTGACAGATTGTTGGAGAAGTCCGCTTTTTTTTAGAATCCCTTTTTATTCCTTTTGCGAGTTCTAATGGAAGTCATTCCGAAAATTTGTACTACCTTTGCAAACCTGATTAATCTTTTTATCTCATGAATCTACTCTACTTATTTTGTAAGGTGAAACGGGTCGCATTGTGTGGCTTATTATGTGGCGCCGCTATGGGATTACAGGCGGCTGAACCCATAAATATTGTACCTAAACCGTTGTATGTTAACCAGGCAGATGGGTATTTCCGTTTAAGTTCCAAAACCGTTATAGGTTATGATGCTGCATTGAAGCCGCAGGCCGAATATTTGGCCCAAAAACTTTGTGCCTCAACCGGTTGGGATTTGATACTGAAGGAAGGTAGCCGTCGGGCTGACATCGTGCTGAAACTTTCAGAAACTGATACATTGAAAGCAGAGGGGTATCGTCTTGATGTCGGTACGAATCGGGTGAAAATTGTTGGACATGATGCCAGTGGAGTTTTTTACGGTATTCAGTCGTTGCTTCAGCTTTTCCCGCCTCAGATTTATAGTGAGGTGCGTCAGCGCCAGGTAGATTGGCGGGTGCCTTGTGTGACCGTAGCTGATGCACCGCAGCACCCTTGGCGCGGCATGATGCTCGATGTGGCCCGCTATTTTTATGACAAGGATTTTGTGAAGCAGTACATTGACTACATGGCTGCCTACAAGCTTAACAAGCTGCAGTTTCATTTGGTGGATGACTCCGGTTGGCGCATAGAAATCAAGAAATATCCGCGCCTGACACAGGTGGGTGCCTGGGCCGGGCCGGATTCTCACCGTTTAGGTGGCTATTATACGCAGGAGGATATTCGCGAAATTGTGGACTATGCCCGTGTGCGTGGAGTGGAGGTGATTCCTGAAATAGAGTTCCCTGCTCACGTGCTTTCGGCTATTGTGGCCTATCCTTGGCTGAGTTGTACGCAAGTGCAGCACAAAGTGCCTGAGCAGCACTTCATCAGTCGCGACCTGCTTTGCGTGGGGCGCGAGTCCACCTACCGTTTTCTGGCTGACGTGCTGGCCGAAACGGTGAAGCTTTTCCCTTCCAAATATATTTGTATTGGTGGTGATGAGGCTGTCTATACGCGTTGGGAACAATGTCCAGAATGTCAGGCCGTGATGAAGCGTGAGGGACTGACTAAGGCTTCCGAATTGCAGGGCTACTTGACCAATGTGGTGTCGGACATGATGAAACAGTATGACCGTACCATTATTGGCTGGGAGGAAATCATTCAGCGAGGCAAGCTCAACAATCCTGTCGTAGCTTTGTTTTGGCATAACGTGAACGACACAATCCAGGCCACGCAGACTGGTCACAAGGGCATTTTGTCACCTTGTTCGAGCCTGTATCTCGACTTTCCCGAAAGCAGTACTCCGGGGGAAGTAAAGGCCGCTACGTGGCAGCCGCCATGCAGTCTGGAAAAGTGTTATGCTACGCCGGTGAGTGACTATTCACCCACTTCTACGGTACTGGGCGTGCAGGCCTGCTTGTGGACGGACCAGTTTATTCATGGCACGCAGTTACAGGAGATGACGCCGCTCAATGAAAATCGTTCGGAGCAGTATGCCGAGTATCTGACCTTTCCGCGTTTGCTGGCCGTGGCCGAGTTGGGCTGGACGCCGCAGGGCCGCCGCAGCTATGCTGACTTCAGCGGTCGCGTGGCCACGCAGTATGCGCGCCTGGACTACATGGGATGTAATTATCGCGTGCCGGAGCCGCGTGTGGAGCGTGTTAGCCAGGTGGACGGAGGCGTAGAAGTGACGCTTGCACCCAGTGTGGAGGGTGCCGACATTCGCTATACCACTGATGGCTCGTATCCTACTATTCATTCTCCACGTTATGAACAGCCTGTTAAGGTAGCACAACAATCTGATTTCCATGCTATTACAGTGGTTACATCGCGTCACTATTCGCTACCGGTGTATTTTGCGCCCGATTATTCGGCTTATAAGGCTTATGGCACTTATACCGCCGGATGGAAACCGCTCGATATTCAGCTGCATCCTACGGCTTGGCGTCTGGACTGTACAGGCAAAGTGACGAGTAACGGATCGTATGATATCACCTTTGTGCAGACTCAGGGTACTGATAGTCTATGGTTACGTGGCTTGAAACTGTATAAGCGTGATGAGCTGCTGGCGGAGGTGAAAACCGAGGATGCCGTGCGGCGAGGTCATGTAGTGACATTTCATGTGGATGTAGATCAGTTTGAAGCAGGTACTCCATTTACATTGGAAGTGGAGGCTTGGGGACAGCCGGGCAACAATACCCAGGGCCTTGTGTTTATCCGTAAAAACTGACCTGTTTCGTAGTGTGGTCTGCAGATACCCCTGACCTAACAGTCGGAGAGGTAAATATCAAAAGGCTCGTCGTTCTCTGAAAAGGAGACGGCGGGCTTTGTCTTTTTACAGAAGATGGATGGAATATCCTTAGCTAAATAACTCGGTTGCATGCAAAAAACTAAAATCTTTCAAAAAAAACAGAATTTTAATTTGGCTCGTAGTAGATAAAAATGTATATTTGGAAACGTTACAATCTTGCCTAGTTAGCGCAGATTATGAAATTCACACATTCAATAACCCCGAAAAACGTGAAGTTATGAAAAAGTTTTTAATGGTAGCCATATTTGGCTTGTTTGCTTTCACTATGGGAGCTTATGCTCAAAAGGGCGAAAAAGCGCTGGGTATACATTTGAATTATGCTACGGAAATAGACAATGCCGGATTGGGCGGATTCTTTATGTACAACTTTACTGATGCTCTTCGTGGCGAGGTAGCCGGTGATTACTATTTCAAACGTGACCATGTAAGTATGTGGGACCTCAACTTTACGCTTCACTATCTGTTTCCCGTGGGCGACTTTGTGAAGTTGTATCCGTTGGCCGGACTGACCTATACTAACTGGAAAGCCTTTGAGCATCACGAAAGTCGTGTGGGTGCCAATTTGGGTGGCGGAGCCCAGTTTGACGTGGCTGACAATTTCTCCATTAATCTGGAAATCAAGTATCAGCTGATTGCAGACTTTGATCAGGCTGTATTCTCTTTAGGTGGCGCTTACAGATTTTAGCTTTTATGCTCCGAGTAGGTCAGCATGAACAAGACTTATCCTCGTTTTTTTTCTGATGTGATTTTATTTTTCTCTTCTCCGCACCGCCCATTCCGGGGCGGTGCGGAGTACTTTGTATGTTCGGACGGGGGAAAGATGTCTAGTCAACGGAAAAAAAGAGAAAATGTGAGGGCGTCTCTTGTATTTTGATAGGAAAGACGTATCGGAAAAACAGGGAGGGACTTCGGAAAAACTCGGCGGGGGGGGGAAAAATTTTTTTTTTGGAGAAAAAA